>Ga0272448_1005678_pt1 | contig 13700 bp, 8 predicted proteins | sample YNPCB0191_FD_202220 | JGI IMG/M metagenome (GOLD analysis project Ga0272448, IMG submission 202220) | Hot spring sediment microbial communities from Yellowstone National Park, WY, United States - YNP-CB-019-1 | ecosystem: Environmental > Aquatic > Thermal springs > Hot (42-90C) > Sediment...
CGGCACCTGGAGGCAGTCCGACCCGCGCAAATTATCAAGGTAATGCCCTTTGCCCGCATCTATGTTCGCACCGTCTCCGACCTGCTTATCCTGCTTGCCGGCAATCATTAGCCCCTCTGCCGAATCGGTTGTTGACAATTGCTGAGTGCGGCGGCTTTACTCCTCAATCAGGGCAACATCAACCACCGCATCACCCTTTTCCACCGCCATTACCTTGACACCGGTGGTTGCCCGGCCACACTTGCGAATATCCGAACATTTCACCCTTATCACCACCCCCTGCCGGGAGGTAACAATAATCTCGGCTGAATCCCTGACCGCCTTGGCACAGGCAAGCTTGCCTGACTTCTCCACCGGCTTGGCCGCAATCACACCCTTGCCGCCCCGGCGCTGAACTGGAAACAGGTCAAAGTCGGTCCGTTTGCCAAACCCGTTGTCAAACACGGTCAAGAGTGAACTGCCGGCAGAACAAACCACCGCGCCAATCACCTCATCACCCTTGCTCAATCTTATTCCCCGCACACCGGCAGCGGTGCGACCCATCTCCCGGACATCGCTCTCCCTGAATTTGATACCCATCCCGTTTCGCGTCACCAGGAGAATCTCATCCTTGCCTGAAGTCAAAAGCGTGGCAATCAGCCCATCCTTCTCATCCACATTCATCGCAATGATTCCCTTGCGCCGGGGATTGGAAAAAGCCTCCAGACTGGTCCTTTTCACTATCCCCTGCCTCGTGACAAAAAAGACAAACCGGTCCCTGGCGAACTCCCGCACCGCCACATAAGAGGTGGTAACCTCATCCTTCTCCATCTCCACCAGATTGGCAATTGAGCGTCCCTTTGAGGCATAGGAGCCCTCAGGAATCTCATAAACCTTCTGCCAGTAACATCTGCCCCGGTCAGTGAAAAACATCATATAGTCATGGGTTGAGGCGATGAACAGCCCCTCAACAAAATCCTCCTCCGCGACCGGCACACCGCTTCTTCCCTGCCCGCCCCGATTCTGCCGGCGGTAAACACTCACCGGCATCCGCTTGATGTAACCCCGGTGGGTAACAGTCACCGCCATATCCTCCTCCTTAATCAGGTCCTCAATTGACACATCCTTTGGCTCCTCAGTAATAATCTCGGTCCGCCTTTCATCCCCAAACCGCCTCTTCAATTCCAGCAGTTCGCTCCGAATCTCCCCCATCATCAGTTTCTTTGATTCCAAAAGGCTCTTCAGCCGGGCGATCTCCTTGATCAACCCCTTGTATTCCTCATCAATCTTCTCCCTTTCCAGGCCGGTCAGTCGTGCCAGCCGCATCTCCAGGATTGCCTCTGCCTGACGCTGGGAAAGTTTAAACTGCTGCATCAGCCCCTTCCGGGCACTCTCGGTATCCCGGGACTTCTTGATCAACTCAATCACCGCATCAATATCCTTCAGGGCAATCTTCAGCCCCTCAAGGATATGCGCCCGTTCCTCGGCCTTGGCCAGTTCAAATCTGGTCCTTCTCGTTACCGTCTCTAACCGGAACTCAAGGAACTGCTCTAACAGTTCCTTCAAACCCAGCACCTTCGGCTCATTATTCACCAGAACCAGAAGTATCGCCCCGAAGGTGCTCTCCAAAGGCGTCCACTTATAAAGTTGATTGAGAATAACCCCTTTTTCTGTCTCCTTTTTCAACTCAAGGACTATCCGCATCCCCTCCCGGTCTGACTCATCCCGCAAATCGGCAACACCCTGAATCTTCTTCTCCCGCACCAGTTCGGCAATCCGCTCAACCAGACTTGCCTTATTAACCTGATAGGGAATCTCGGTGATGACCAGCCGGTCCCGGCCCGCCTTCACCTCCTCAAAGACAACCTTGCCCCGGATGGTAAAACTCCCCCGGCCGGTCTCATATGCCTGCCTGATACCATCCAGACCGACCACGCTGCCACCGGTCGGGAAGTCCGGACCCGGAATCAACTTCATCAACTCCGCAACCGAAACCTGCGGATTATCAATCACCGCCACCAGCCCGTCAATCAGTTCGCCCAGATTGTGCGGCGGAATGCTTGTTGCCATACCAACCGCAATCCCGGTTGCCCCGTTGGCTAAAAGATTAGGAAATGCTGCGGGCAGCACCACCGGCTCCTTGAGCCGACCGTCAAAATTGGGCTGGAAATCAACCGTATCCTTGTCAATATCCCGGAGCAGCTCCAGTGCCAGCGCTGCCAGCCTGGCTTCGGTATAACGGTATGCTGCTGGCGAATCGCCGTCAATTGACCCAAAATTCCCCTGCCCCTGCACCAGTGGGTAACGCATGGAAAAATCCTGCGCCATCCTGACCATCGCATCATAAACTGCAGCATCACCATGCGGATGATACTTACCCAGCACATCACCCACCACCGCTGCCGACTTCCGGAAGGGCCGATTGGGCAAAAGCCCCATCTCCTGCATCGTCCACAAAATCCGGCGCTGAACCGGCTTCAGCCCATCCCGGACATCGGGCAGAGCCCGGGCAACAATCACCGACATCGCATAGTCCAGAAAGGACCTGCGAACCTCATCCTCAATATAAACTGGAATTACTGAGTCATCGCGCACGCCCACAAATATAGAACCTTTCAGCCAAAAGTCAACCCCGGTTATACTGGCAAACACAGATACCAAGTTAGAGTCATAATCCGGAGTTCCCTCTGAAATGATGACCGGGGTGACTCATCCAGTTATCCCCCTAATTACCCCTTCGGTGATCTGGATGGTAAATCTGGGGGTCAGGGCGAGGGTAAAACCGGCGGTAACGTTCGGGATGACCCTGAAGGTAACAGAAGGGGTGATTCTCGGGGTTAAACCGGTAGTGAGCCCGGGGGCAAGCCCGAAACTCACCCCGGAGGTAACAACCGGGATAAAATAGAAAGTAACCTGGGGGACGGTATGGGGGATGGGGTCTCAAATTGGGCGAAATTTCATATAATCCATTGAATATCAATAAAATAGGGCATTATTTCCCGGTTGGATTAAGTAGACTTTTATGTATACTTAGAGACCTGTGGGAACAAACCAGAACTACATCAGGGGAGGTAGAGGTAAAGGTAGGGGTTGAGGTTGAGGTAACGAAGGGAATGAAGGGAAGAAGACCCCATCACTCCATTTCCTCATTTCTCCGAGGATTTGGATATTGGGATTTTAATTCGGGGTTTTAATCGGATAAGCAAGGCTGAAGCCTTGCCCTACATTTTTACCCTCTGTGTTTCGGATTCGGCAGAGCGCAATGGCCGGAAAATAGGCACGGGCAAGGAAATGGCAATCTGTCGCACCGGGTTTGACTCATTACATTTGCTTGACACTTGTTGAGGGGGGTTTATAATCCAATGTGGACCCCTGTAGCTCAGCAGGATAGAGCAGCGGTTTCCTAAACCGCAGGTCGCCCGTTCGAGTCGGGCCAGGGGTAGAAAAGTAGTTACGAATATTGAAAATTGAAGAGTGAAAAACAGGAGTTGAAGTGAGAGTAAAGCACCGTGTTAGCAAGGATGAGTTGAAAGAGGATAGGTTTCAGGAGTTTGTTGAGAAGGTTGCCGAGTTTTATTATGCCAATCCGAGGCGTTTCTGGGTCGGGGTGGCAGCTGGGCTGGTGGTAATTGTCGGCGTGATTTTAATCATCCAGAACCGTCCCCAGCCGGTGAAGAATCCGGAGGCAGAGTTGCGGCTGATGGATGCGCTTTCCAATTTCTATCAGGGTAATAATGAGTATGCCGAAGGCGCACTCAAGGAATTAGCAACAAAATTTCCCAGAGACAATGCCGGCATCAAGGCACATTTTTATATTGGCAGTATCTATTTCCGGTCCCAGCCGCCAAGGTTAGATGAGGCGAAACGTGAGTTTACCACTTTTATCAAAAAGTCCAAGGATGACCCGGTTCTGACCCCGGCGGCAAATATCGGCATCGCCGCCTGTGAGGAACAAGCAGGAAATTATCACCAGGCAGCAAGGCTTTATGAGTCGGTTTATCAGAAATACAAGAAATCGCCTCTGGGTTATGAGGCGCTTTTAGCCGCGGGCAGGTGCTACCGGCTTGCCGGTGCACTTGACCAGGCTGAGAAACTGTTCAATGATTATCTGGAAAAGGAGAAGCCAACCGGACCCAAGGTGGAGGATGTGAAGGCGGAACTGGCTTATGTGCGGGCGTTAAGGAACAGGTTTTAGATGAAAGAGGCGTTGACTTTTGATGATGTTTTGCTTTTACCCCGGCGTTCAGGTGTGCTACCAGCCGAGGTGATAACCGAGAGTCGTTTCAGCCGGAAAATCGGGCTGCAACTGCCCCTGGTGAGTGCAGCGATGGATACGGTTACCGAGGCAAGAATGGCAATTGCAATGGCACGTGCCGGCGGCATCGGCGTCATTCATAAAAATATGACGATTGAGCAGCAGGCAAACGAGGTGGCAAAGGTCAAGCGGGCAGAGAGCTCGATGATTGCCGACCCCTTTGCCATTACACCTGAGAGCAGCATTGCCGAGGTCAAAGAGCTTTTTAATCGGCACAATATTTCCGGGCTGCCGGTAGTGAATAAAAAAGGCAGACTGGTTGGGATTGTTACCAAGAGGGATTTAATTTTTGAAGATGATGACCGAAAACCGGTGTGGGAGGTAATGACAGCAACCGGACTGGTCACTGCACCGGTCGGCACCAGTCTGAAAAGGGCAAGGGAGATTTTAAAGAAACACCGGGTCGAGAAACTGCCGATTGTGGATAAACAGGGCAGACTCAAGGGGCTGATTACTGCCAAGGATATTTTAAAGCGGATTGAGCATCCCTTTGCTACGGTTGATAGCAAACGCCGGCTGAGGGTCGCCGCAGCAATCGGTGTCGGTAAGGAGGCGATTGAGCGGGCACGGGCGCTGATTAACGCTGAGGTTGATGCGCTTGTGATTGATACCGCCCATGGCCATTCCCGCGGGGTGATCGAGACCGCTAAGGCGGTGCGCCGGATGTTCCCCCAGGTGGAAGTGGTGGCAGGTAATGTGGCAACCCCGGAGGGTGCGATTGCCCTGGCACAGGCGGGTGTTGCTGGTGTCAAGGTCGGAATTGGACCAGGTTCAATCTGCACAACCAGGGTCGTGGCGGGTGTGGGCGTGCCCCAACTTTCGGCAATTATGGACTGTGCCCGGGCGCTGAAGCGGTACAAGATACCGGTGATCGCTGATGGCGGGGTGAGGTTTTCCGGTGATGTTGCCAAGGCGCTGGCCGCCGGGGCAAGTTCGGTGATGATGGGCAACCTGCTTGCCGGGACGGATGAGAGTCCGGGTGAGGATGTGCTCTTAGAAGGCAGGCGCTATAAGGTTTACCGGGGAATGGGTTCAATTGATGCGATGAAGAAGGGTTCCTGGGACCGGTATTTTCAGGAGAGCGGGGCGGAACTGGTCCCGCAGGGGATTGTCGGCAGGGTGCCTTACCGGGGCAGTGTCAAGGATGTGCTTTTTCAGCTGGAAGGCGGGTTGCGGGCGGCGATGGGTTTCTGCGGCTGCAGAACAATCCCCGAACTGCAGCGCCGGGCCAAGTTTGTCAAAATTACCAATGCCGGTTTAAGGGAAAGTCATCCCCACAGCATTACCATTATCAAAGAGGCACCGAACTACGAGGCACCGGAAAAACCGGAATAATCTTCGCTCTCCTCTAAAAACCGACCGTTCAGGCGGTAGATGCGACGCTATGCCGGGGCGGGCGGGATAAAGCCCTCCTTCATCATCCACTGGGTGAGTTCACGCGCCTGTTTGATCTTGGCGGTGGCGGTCTGCATCAATTCGTCTCTGGTCATTGTGATTCTTGCCACTCCCTGTTCAATCGCCTTCATTCCGACCGCAACCGCCTCGCGCGGGAATACCTCCCAGTCATCCATCGTCGGGATGAGATAGTCCTCTCTTAATCCGCGGTCTTCGGCAACCTTGGCCAGTTCCCGCGCGGCCGCGATGCACATCTCGTCGGTGATGGTCCGGGCGTTGACATCGAGGGCGCCGCGGAAGATGCCCGGAAAACCCAAAGAGTTGTTGACCTGGTTGGGAAAGTCGCTTCTGCCCGTGGCAACGACCCGGGCACCGGCTTCAATCGCCTCCCAGGGCCAGATTTCCGGAATCGGGTTGGCACAGGCAAATACCACCGGGTTTTTTGCCATTGTCTTGATCCATTCAGGTTTGACCACGCCCGGTCCGGGTGTGGAAAGGGCGATCAGGACATCGGCACCCTTGAGCGCATCCTGAACCGTGCCTTTGACATTTTCGGCATTGGAAATCTGGCACATATGCCATTTTTCCTTGAAACTCTCCTGGAGTTCGGTTCGGCCTTTGTGCAGGGTGCCTTTGGAGTCGCACATAATGATGTTGCCGGGTGTAACGCCACCCTTGATGATGACCCGGGCAATGGCGATGTTGGAGGCACCCGCACCCAGCATTACCACCTTGACCTTGCCGATGTCCTTACCGACAATCTTTAAGGCGTTGACCAGTCCGGCATAGGTTACTGCGGCAGTTCCCTGCTGGTCATCGTGCCAGACCGGGACCTCCATTTCCGCACGGAGCGTATCAAGAATTCGGAAGCATTTGGGCTGGGCAATGTCTTCAAGGTTGAAGCCGCCGAATGATGGCTCAAGCAGTTTGGCGGTGCGGATGAACTCGTCCGGGTCTTTGGTGCGGAGGGCAATCGGCACCGCATCAACCCCGCCCAGGTATTTGAAGAGCAGCGCCTTACCCTCCATCACCGGCATTGATGCCTCAGGCCCGATATCGCCGAGTCCTAAAACCCTGGTGCCATCGGTTAAGACGCAGATGGTATTTGCCCGGTTGGTATGGAGGAATGACAAATTGACATCCTTCTGGATTTCCCGGCAGGGTGCGGCAACTCCGGGCGTGTACCAGATGGCGAAGTCATTGAAGTCTCGGATGCAGCATTTGGATGCAATCTGATATTTTCCCCGATAATAGGGGTGCAGTTTCAGGGCATCTTCCGCCGGCTTTTTTGCCCTGAGAATCAGCTGGTCAATCTCAGCCGGGGTCAGTTTTTTCATATTGGCTCCTTTTTATGTTGCTGGCTTGGACCTTACCGCGGGCGGCTTGACGGTAATTATTATTATCCCGGCGACAACGCATAACAGGGCGGTGATCAGAAATGCGGCGTTGTAGTTGCCGGTGAGTTCCTTCATCCTCGGGGCAAAGATGTTGGAGAGGAGTCCGCCTACACCGTAGGCGGTAAAGACCAGGCCGTAATTTATGCCGGAATTTTTTGTCCCGTAAAAGTCGGCGGTGACCGCGGGATAAATTGCCAGATAACCGCCGAAACTTGACCCGACCAGGGCGATGCCAACCCAGAAGATAAATGGGGTTGCGGGAATCAGAAAGTAGCCGAAGATGGCGAGGGCGTTGATCAGAAACATCAGAAACAAGGCACGGGTTCTGCCAATGGTGTCGGAGATTCTGCCCCAGAAGATTCTGCCCAGGGCGTTGAAGACCGCAAGCACGCTGACGCCAAGTGCCGCAGTCTCTTTACTGAAATGGGCAAGTTCCTGCGCAATCGGTGAGGTTTGACCGATAATCATCAGACCGGCAGCACAGCCGGCAAAGTAGGTGAGCCAGATAAAGTAGAACTGGGCGGTTGAGAGCATCTGACCGGCAGAGAAGTCGGTGCGGAGTAAACTGCCCGCAGCAGGTTGGGGCGGGTGCCAGTTTTCGGGTTTATATCCTAAGGGCGGATTCCGGAGAATCAATGCGCCGACCAGGATGAGAATAAAGTAGGCGCTGCCCAGATAGCGGAAAGTGGTAAATACACCGAGAGAGTCAATCATTGCCCGGGCAAGTGGACCGACGATCAGGGCGCCGGCACCAAACCCGGCAACCGCCAAACCGGTGATCAGCCCCCGTTTGTCAGGAAACCATTTGACACCGGCAGAGATCGGACAGACATAGGCAAAGCCGATGCCGATGCCGGAGATGACACCATAGGCAAGAACCAGCATCCCGATGCTGTGGGCGAAACTGGCAAGAATCATCCCCAGGGCAAGGAGAACACCACCGATGATGGCAACGATGCGGGGCCCGAACCGGTCCTGAAGTCTGCCACCGAGAACCGTGGCCAGGGCAAAGAAGATCAGGACAAATGAGAAGGGGAGTGAAGCCTGAGTTGAGGTTATGTTGAGTTCTTGTTCCAGCGGCTTGCGGAATACGCTCCAGGCATAGATGGCGCCCAGGCATAACTGGATCATTAAGGCACCGACCACAATCAACCAGCGGTTGAAAGGCTTGTTTTCACCAGTCACTCAGCCTCCTTTGGGTTTAAATGGCAATTCAGCAGGGGCACCTGCAACAATTGAGGCGCCCCTGCTGGTTTGGTTTTATTCATCTAAGGTTGATATGTCGCCGATCGGCTTGCCCAGTGCCTCAGCCTTCAGGAGTCGGCGCATTATCTTGCCGGAGCGGGTCTTGGGCAGTTTGTCCCGGAACTCAATTGAATCGGGTCGGGCAATCGGCCCGATTTCCTGGGAGACCCATTTCTTCAGTTCTTCAACCAGGGCATCGCTGGGTTTGAACCCGACCTTGAGCGTGACATAGGCTTTGGGAACATCACCCTTGACCTCATCCGGAACGCCAATAACCGCGGCTTCGGCAACTGCCGGATGGGCAACCAGCGCAGATTCAATCTCCGCGGTGCCAAGCCGGTGACCGGCAACATTCAGAACCTCGTCGGCTCTGCCCCGGAACCAGAAGTAGCCGTCTTCGTCCCTGGTGCAGGAATCACCGGTAAGATATTTGCCCGGGAACCGGGACCAGTAGGCCTGGATATAGCGGTCCGGGTCTTTGTAAAGTGTCCTCAGCATTGCCGGCCAGGGCCGCAGGATAACTGCAAAACCGTTTTCATTGGGCTTGATCGGCTTGCCCTCCTGGTCGACCACATCTGCCGAGAACCCTGGCAGGGGCCGCGTGGCAGAACCAGGTTTTAGCGGAGTAATGGGCAGGGGTGAAATTACAAAGGTTCCGGTTTCGGTTTGCCACCAGGTGTCCATAATCTGCAGTTTGCCACCACCGATGTTCTTCCGGTACCAGCGCCAGGCTTCGGGATTGATTGGCTCGCCCACCGAGCCGAGAAGGCGGAGTGAGGAGAGGTTGTGCCTGGCCGGATATTCCTCGCCAAAGCGCATAAACATTCTGATGGCAGTTGGTGATGTATACAGGATGGTAACCTTTTCCTTTTCAATAATCTGCCACCAGCGGTCAGGTGCAGGATAATCCGGTGCGCCCTCATAAAGAATTGAGGTGGCACCGAGTATCAAAGGCGCATAAACAATATAGGAATGACCGGTAACCCAGCCGATGTCTGCGGCACACCAGTAGATATCATCAGGTTTGATATCAAAGACAAATTTCAGGGTTGTGGAAGTGCCAACCGCATAACCGCCATGGACATGGACAACACCTTTGGGCTTGCCGGTTGTGCCTGAGGTGTAAAGGATATAGAGGATGTCTTCGGGGTCGAGTTGTTCGGTCGGGCACTCAGCCGGTTCCTTTTCGGTCAACTCGTGCCACCAGAGGTCCCGGCCCGGCTTCATCTCCACGGGGTTGCCCGCGCGCCTGAACACGAGGCAGTGTTCAATTGACGGACACTCGGCAAGAGCCGGGTCAGCATTTGCCTTTAAGGTGACCAGTTTTCCCCGGCGATAGGCGCCATCAGCGGTGATCAGCACCTTTGCCTCGGCATCCTGAATCCGGTCGCGCAGGGAAGCGGCTGAGAAACCGGAGAAAACTACTGAGTGGATTGCACCGATTTTGGCACAGGCAAGCATCGCGATCGGCAACTGGGGAATCATCGGCAGAAAGATGGTCACCCGGTCGCCCTTTTTAACCCCCAGCCGCTTGAGGGCATTTGCCAGTTTATTGGTTTCCTGATAAAGCCGGGCATAAGTCCATCTTTCCACCTCGCCCGGTTCTGAATGATAGATATAGGCAACCTTGTCTTTGACTGAGGTTTTCATATGCCGGTCAAGGCAGTTATGGGTGATATTGAATCGACCGCCGATGAACCACCGGTAAAACGGTGCCTGCGACTCATCCAGGACCTTTTTCCAGGGCTGAAACCATTCCAGTTCCTTTGCCACTTCTCCCCAGTACCAGTCGAGGTCCTGGGCACGGCTTAAGAGTTCATCAAGGCTGGCGATATGATGTTTTTTCATAAACGCCATAATATTGGAGTTTTCAACCAACTCCTTGTTCGGCTCAAAAAACTTTGGCTCATCTGCCATTTTTTTCCTCCTTTTTTATTTTCTTAAATATATATTTACTGCCGGATTTTTCAGTATATTTTTAAAACAATTAAAGTCAAGCGAAACACATTACGCTGTAATTTTCAGGTAAGAGACATATTCTCTAATAGTCAATGACTATTGGGCTTGCGCCACACCTGGTTAATGGCTCGGTTGCCCCATCATTAATAGCGCGGCGAAGCAATCTCAAGCGTCAGATTGCCACACTACCTTTGGAAAGTTTTATGTCCTTAGTTCCAAGTAGCGCCTTCGGCACCTGCCAGGGCAGTTCGCAGTTCTCCGAATCAAGAACTATAAGAACTACAACTCCAACTTGTTCGCTCGCAATGGCATCTTTCTAAAAACCTATCATAAATAAAGGCGGGGCAGGCTTTCTGCCCCGCCTGAGGTTTTATTTGCCCTTAACGCTGGAGGATGAGTTTGGTGTTGCGCTGATAGTCGCCAGCAACAAAGCGGCAGATATAGATGCCACTGGCAACCGGTCTGTTCGAGTTGTCCTTTCCATCCCAGATGAATGAGTATCTGCCCGGCTGCTGGTTTGAGTTGACCAGTGTCCGGACTACTCTGCCGGTGATGTCGCATATCTGAACGGTGGTGTGCTTTTCACTACTGAGCGTGTAGCGAATCCGGGTTGTGCGATAGAACGGGTTGGGTGCAGGCGGATAAAGCCTGGTCTCCCTGATATCCGCACTTTCCCAATGGAACCGCCCTTTCTCCTCAATGCCGGTAACGATGTCCGGATACCAGAACCCGATGTGTGCCAGGAGGTTATTGCCGGTAAGCCAGCCAATCGCAGTCTGGCCAACAGTTGAGCCAGCCCGATAAGAGCCACTGATGTCGCCGCCACCAATTGCCACCACCTGCCATTCACAGCGATAGGGCTGGGCAAAGGCAAATGTGGCAAGAATCAGGATGCCGAACAGCCTTGCCATAGGTTACCTCTCTTTCGGCTTTTCTGGTCCGGGCCGGTTCTTCATCTCTTCATACCTTCTTCTACCTTCAGCAGTCCTGAAGTTAATCCCGGTTGCCTTGCCTTCTCTTTCCAGTTGCTCCATACAGCCGGACAAGAACTCATCATCCAGCATTCTGCCGGCAAGCGGGCCGGTCTTGGGCTGCTCAACCGGCATCATCCTTCTTGTCGCCTCAGCCGAGACATCCTGCCGCTCACCGGTAACCTGCCAGTAGACCTTGGTTCCGGGCTTACCACCAATGACAAACCGGTTGTTCTTTATTTCCTCGGCGACATAGATTTCATAAGTGCCAACGCCGGTCAACTGGATGTGCGGGTTTCTGTTGAGCGCCGAGAAGTAGTCGGGCAGTTTCACCTCTGCTCTGCCATTGGCATCAAGGATGACACTGCCCTCGTAGATATTGCGCATCTCCGGGCCCTCAATGAAGTAGTGGTTGAGAATCTTGTTGTAGGGGTCAAGCGGATGGTCAATGGTGAACGAGCCAGAAGCCTTGGAAAGCGCCCCACAGCGCAACTGGTTTGATGCGGTTGCGGTCTGGCTGTTGAATGCAGCAGAGTTTGGATAAGCTGATGGCACAACCGAATGATAACCCACAGCGAAACTATAGCTTGCTGCTGCGGTGTCGGCTTGCCCGCCGGCAACCGTGGCACACCAGTCCGAGGCGGTGTTGATACGCCCACCGCCAACCGTGGCATCGTTAGCCGAGGCGGTGTTGTAATACCCGCCGCCAACCGTGGCATCGTTGCCCGAGGCGGTGTTGCCTCTCCCGCCGGCAACCGTGGCATACTCGTACGAGGCGGTGTTGCGATACCCGCCGGCAACCGCGGCATAGTTGCCCGAGGCGGTGTTTGAATCTCCGCCGGCAACCGTGGCAACGTTACCCGAGGCGATGTTGCCATATCCGCCGCCAACCGTAGCATGATAACTACTGGCGATGTTATTACCTCCGCCACCAACCGTAGCATTTACTTGGGTAGCGCTATTACCATTGCCGCCACCGACAGTAGCGGCGGTGGCTCCGGCGAGATTAGTCGCTCCCCCACTAACAGTTGCGGCTTCATTTGTGGCCAGATTGTGATATCCGCCCCCAACTGTGGGATAGAGATAGTTCTGCCCACTTGTGCCGGTTGTGCAGGCAACACCAAGGTTGGTATGGGTATAGCGATAAGAACCATAAAGCATATTGTTAGCACCACCGCGCGCAATGCCCAGTTGCCTTATTGTGTAAAGCACTGAATCCGGCGTGCCTCTTACCCAGGCATTGTCACTCTGACCAATGCTGTCATTCCCTGGTGCCCAGGCAGAGCCGGTCCATTTCAGTACCTGACCGGTTGTCGCACCCGCTCGCTGAATCTTTGCCATAGTAACATTGGTGTCGGCAATATCTGGTGTTTGCACCTGTCCATCCTGAATCTTGGCGCTGGTAATCGCATTGTCCTGAATCATTAGGGTTGAGATGGCATTTGCCTGTCCCTCATCAACAAACTTGGTGCTTAATGCGACCGTGTCCTTGCCCTGCAGCCGGTGGCTGTTTGCCGCAACATTGGCGCTGTCAACGCTGGCAGGGCCATGCCGGACATAGTCGGCACTGTCCGCATCCGGCGCCTTGAAACCGGTGGCAACATCCTGCCGCACAATCGTCCCGTCCTGAATCTTGGCGCTGGTGATTGCCCCGTCCTTAATTTTGGCAGTGGTAATGGTGGTATCACGGATGTCAGCCGAGGTAACCGAACCGTCCTGAATCTTGGCGCTGGTAATCGCATTATTAGCAATCGTCGGGTTCGGATATGTGCCAGTCAAATCACCGCCAGCCGGGCCACCAGCACTGTCATTTGCCGGCGCCCACTGGCTGCCATTCCACTTGATAACCTGACCGGTTGTCGCACCAGACTGGTTTATCTTCGCCATCGTTACCTCGCCGTTACCGATTTTGGCACTGGTAATCGCATTGTTCGCAATATCCCCGGTGGCAATTGTGCCATCAACAATCATTGCGCTGGTGATGGAGTTTGCCTGACCGGTGCGCACAAAGCCAGTCGTATCCTTACCCTGCAAAAGGTGGCTGTTTGCTGCAATCCGGGCGCTGTCAACTGCGGATGCGACACGGGCATAGTCGGCGGTGTCAGAATAGGGCGCCTTAAAGTTACCAGCAACATCAGCCTGCACAATCGTGCCGTCAGTAATCATCGCCGAGGTTATAGAGTTGTTCTGACCCTCGTTCACATAACGGCCATCAAGCCCGGTGATATTGTAGCCACCCACCCTTTGCGCACCACCTGCGCTATCCACATAGGGATGGGTGTGGTTTGAGCGGGCAAATGCGGTTGTATCCCTGCCCTGCAAAAGGTCAGAGTTAGCAGAACGCTCACTCAAGAAACTGAATGCCGAACTCACAATCCTTAATCTGGGTGTCAATTCCGGTGCTGATGCCACCTGCAGACCCAGCCACATTTCACCGTT
>Ga0272448_1005682_pt1 | contig 13696 bp, 8 predicted proteins | sample YNPCB0191_FD_202220 | JGI IMG/M metagenome (GOLD analysis project Ga0272448, IMG submission 202220) | Hot spring sediment microbial communities from Yellowstone National Park, WY, United States - YNP-CB-019-1 | ecosystem: Environmental > Aquatic > Thermal springs > Hot (42-90C) > Sediment...
AGACCACGGCCTTTTTCGACGGCTACAAGACCGGCTGGGTGGTCCTCACCAGGCACCGCCACAACGAGGGTGCCAACGTGTCTTTTCTTGACGGCCATGCGAAATGGTACCACCGCGAAAAGCCGCCGCCGGGCTGCGGGCCGGATTACTATCATGTCATTCCGCAAGGATAGCAGATGGGCGGGGGCTGGCGGGCGCGGCGCTTGCTGCGGAGCCTCTTGTCGCTGGCCTGTTAGACGCCCAGGGGCCGAGAGGTTGTCTTAGTGCCACAGCTAGGCTTTCTTTGCGCGGTGCTGGGTGCCCTGAGTGCTTGGGTGGGGCTTGGGCTGGCCCTCGCACGCCCGAAGGCTCCGAAAGCCATCAGATGGTGTCAGGTCCTCACGGCGGTTCTTTGTGGGTTGTGCTTCCTCACGCTCATGGTGCTGGTGGCGCGGGCTGACACCCGCGTGAGGTACGCCGTCGAGCATGCGGCTCCAGCCGCCGCAGGCTTGGGCTATCGTCTGGCGGCGGTCTGGGCTGGCCAGGCAGGAGGGCTGCTACTGTGGGGCTTTGAAACGGCCCTGGTGGCCCTTTTCTTCCGGCCTGCCGCCATGCCACGGGCCGCAGGCATCCTCTCGGCCATCGAGGGCTGTCTGCTTGGCCTGGTGGCCCTCAAAAATCCCTTTGGGCTGCCCGAGCCGGGCGCGTCCGGCGGCATGAATCCCATGCTGCTCCACCCCATGATGCTGATTCATCCGCCCATGCTTTTCCTCGGTTACGCATTGCTGGCCGCGCCCTACGCCATCACCGTCGGCGCTCTGATTGACCGCCGCCCGGAGAGCTGGCCCCAGCAAGTCAGACCCTGGATTCTACTCGCCTGGCTTGCGCTCACCCTGGGCAACGGCTTTGGTGGAGAATGGGCGTACAAGACCTTCGGTTGGGGTGGCTTTTGGGCATGGGATCCGGTAGAGAACACGTCCTTCGTGCCGTGGATGCTGGCCGCAGCCTCGGTCCATAGCCTCTGGCTTGCGCGGCGGCACCACCGATGGCTTCGCGCGGCGGCCATTTCCACGGTAGCGAGTTTCCTGACCGTTCTTTATGGCTCATATTTGGCCCGCAGCGGTGCCCTGGCTGGCGCCAGCGTCCATGCCTACGTCGCCGGTGAGCGGCTCATGCAGTACGCCCTCTTGACACTCCTGATTGGTGCGACGGCCCTAGCCGGAGCTCTGCTGATTGCGCGGTGGTCGTCGTGGCAGGTTTCGGTGGCCCGAGAAAGCCGGCCAGCCACGGGTGGAATCCTGTCTGACGCAGGTGCTGGCCAGGCTTGGCAGGCAGATTTGCGTGGGCTGGCGGGCTCGCGCCTCACGGCCATCTGCATCGCTGCAATGTTCCTAATCGCTGGTCTGGTCCTCGTCGGCATGTCTTTGCCAATGGCTGGCCTTTCCCCGACAGCCACGCTTTACAATACCGTCCTGATGCCGGTGGCCGCGCTCATGGTCGTGCTAATGGTTTGTACGAGCGTGCCGAAAGCTGCCCCCACCTGGAGTAACACACTGGGAGCCTTTGGCGCGATAGTGACCCTTGCGGCCGTCGCCATGGCTGTCAAATACGGGGCGACAATCGAGCGCAGCGGGCTGGTGGTCGTCCAGGCTATCTTTGCCCCAGCTCTTCTGGTTTCCAGTGCGGCGGCGATTTCATGGTCACTATGGCAGTTCTTTGGCGGCCCGAGCCCCATACGTGAGCGGGCCGCACCCCTGGCCCATTTCGGCGTCGCAGCGCTGCTCGCCGGCGCGGTCCTTTCCGGCTACGGTACCGATAGTCGAAAGGTGTATCTTGTCGTAGGCGAGGAGCAAAGGGTCCTCGGCCATTTTGTTTCGGCTCTGAGCGTTTCCCGTCCCTCTCCGAGGGTCTTACGCGCGGAAATCTACGCGGATGGCCGGATAGGCGTCGCGGAGATCGAGCGGAGTGAGCTTTTCGACGTGGAGCTACGTCGGGCGTACATTCGGCGGGGTCTATTTTCCGACCTTTACATCACGCCCCACGGCATCCTAGCCGAGGCGACGGAGATAGGCGGCCAGAAGGTGCCGCCAGGGGCTATGGTCGAGGTCGCCGTGAAGCCTGGTATGTGTCTTGTCTGGCTTGGAATTTTCTGCATAGCAGCGGGTGCCGCTCTCGCCCTGTGCCGGTCCGTATGGAAGCGGGGCCCGGCGGCACATTCGGCGGTTTCTCGGCCCTGAGGACCGCGGGGCGGCTGGAATCATCCTTGGTGGGTTCTTGTCTGACGGACGATGAGGGAGGTCTAGGGCGTTGTTGAGGAGCATTGTTGGTCCATTGGCGCTGCTATTCTGGATGACGGGAGGCAAGGATATGGTGCAGTTTGGACCGCCACCGGGGCACCATTGGATGCCGTTGCCCGAGTTTACTGACGAGTTCGATGGTGACGCCCTGGATACCACGAAGTGGCACCCAACAAACCCCGACTGGCTTGGCAGGGCGCCGGGGTTTTTCAGTCCGCGAAACGTCTCCGTGGTAGATGGGTGCCTACACATCACCATGAAGTACCAGCCCGACTTCTCTGGCTTTCCCGACGGCCAAGAATACAGGGATTTCACCACAGGGGCCGTGAAAAGCCGCAAGACGGTGCTGTACGGCTACTTTGAAGTGCGGGCGAGGGCCATGAATTCACACGGTTCGAGTGCCTTCTGGTTCTACGATTCTCTGCCGGATTGGTGGACGGAGATTGACGTTTTCGAGATCGGCGGTGGCGCACCTGGCTTCGAGAACAAATGCTTCATGACGGTCCACGTGATGCGCACGCCAGAAGGGGAGAAGGAGCACTGGCAGAAGGGCGAGGTTTGGGAGGCGCCTTTCCACTTCGCCGAAGATTTCCATGTTTTTGGCCTCTATTGGTCCAGGGACCGCATTGAGTGGTACGTGGATGGGGAGCTTCGGTGGTCAATCGAGAACACTCACTGGCACCAGCCGCTTTACATGAACTTCGACAGCGAGACAATGCCGGATTGGTTTGGCCTCCCCGTGCCCGAGGAGCTGCCATCAACCTTCAGCATAGACTACGTCAGGTCCTGGCAGGAGCGGTAACACAGGGGTAGGATTTGCTATCTGAGGAGCCGTTGGGCGAGTTGGGGATGGCTGCAGCAGATCTGCGACGGCTTACAGCGCTGGCAGACGCGGATGTCCCCGCCGAGTCGCCGGAAGGGCTTAGTCTGTTGGCAGTTCGGCAGGCCACTGGCCCCCAGGCGTAGCGGCCAACGGGATGTTAGCGAGGAACTCTCCAGTCTCGGGGTCAATCACGCTCACGACATTTGCGCTGCGGTTGGAGACGTAGAAAGAGTGGTCTCGGCCCCGGACCTGCACACAGACGGGGGCCATGAGGCCGATTACCGTACCGACCACCACCATTTGTTCGGTGTCTACGACAGAAACCGTCTGGGCCTGGAGGTTGGCGACGTAGAGTCGTGCCCAATCGCTATCAACTGTGACGCCGATGGGGCCAGGCCCGACCATCAGGCGGCCGAGGAGACGATTGGCGGTGGTGTCAACGACGGCAACGGCAGCCGAGCTGAAGCTGGTGACGTATAGGAGAGAGTGGTCGGGATCGAGGGCCAGGCCATAGGGGCGTGGACCGGTTTCAATAGTGCCCACGGCACGCTCGGCGGCGGTGTCAATGATCGAGACCGTTCCGTCCTTGAAATTAGACACGTAGGCCCGCTCGTTCTGGGCGTCCACGGAGATGGCGAAGGGAGTGTCGCCGGTCGGGATTCGACCAACCACCTGATTGGTCTCGGTGTCCACTACTGAGAGGTTGTCGTCTGCCTGGTTGGCTACGTAGAGGCGCTTTCGGGCTGGGTGCACGGCCACGCCGCTGGGGCCGCGTCCCACCCGCACGGTGGCTACAACGGCGTCCTGCTCACCATCAATTACGCTCACGGTGCCGTCGAGGCCGTTGGCGACATAGATGCGGTTGGCGGTTTCATCGGCGGCAATCTGCTCCGGCCGCTGGCCGACTGCGATGGCCGCGATGACGCGGTTGGAGTTGGTGTCAATCACGCTTACGTTGGCGGTAGCCATGTTGGAGACGTAGAGCTTGTTGGTCTTGTTATTGAGAGCCATCCAGTGGCACAGTCGGCCTTCGTTTACGGTCTGGGCCGTAGAAAGCATAGTGAGAAGGGAAAGCGATACCGTGACGACATACCGGCCGGTCCTGCCCACAACAACCGCCTCCCGGTGCTGGGGAACAGAATGTCCCGGTTTTCTTCGGGGGCGCCGAAAATCCGGCTGGATGATACCACATGAAGGCATAGTTCACAACCTTGGGATGATTTGGGCGGAGTTTTGGGTTCTTTAAGGGCTTGGTTCGCGGACGGGGAATGGGAGACACTGATAAACGCGACGAGCACTTGGTTCTGGGGGAAGCGACTTTCAAAATGGCTGTCCCTCAGCTCCCTTCCCGAGCCTTTTCGCGCTGTTTTTACCACGTGCACCAGCCATTGGGGCAGTGTTTGCTGCTACCGGTGACCGGAGTGGACGGGCTGCTTGCAGCGGGTAAGCCGCGGGGGTAGGCCTCAAGCTCGAGGTCGGTTCGAGGACGGCCCGCTCACGGCAGGGAAGCTACTGGCCCTGACGAAGCTTGTTGGACGAAAGGGCCGGTCACTTGGGCACATCTGCTTGCATCTGGCGTGTGCTAAGGCTTTGCGCGGGGAAAAGGCGGCGCAAGGAAGCCGAGCAAGTAGCAGGGGGGCGAATGGAAGGACATGGCATGCGCAACGAAGGCGGTGGCTGCACTGGTGTTGATATGGGGAGCGCTATGGGCCCAGGAGCACGTTGACGCCCTCAATCTGCTTGTCAATGGGGGATTCGAGGCAGGCACGGATGGGTGGATTCCTGCCCTGGGCGGCTACGGTGGAGAGCCGGCGGCGCGGTGGGACGCAGCTTGGGGGCACGCGCGGATAGTTGCTGAGCCGGTACGTTCTGGACGGGCCGCCCTTCTTCTCGACGCCACGGGTCTAGAGAACGAAGTGGACGTCCACTCCACTGCCGTGAAGGTACGCGCGGGCTATGGTTACCGGCTCCGGGCATGGGTGCGCCAGGTGGCCGGGGATAGCATCTACAAAGTCACCCTGGACTGGCGGGATGCCCAGGGTAGGCACATTTCCTACGACAACGACTGGCGGGGGGCCGACCGGCCGGCCGAGTTCATGCCGCACGGCGGGGTTTTCGTGGCGCCAGAAGGAGCCGCCAGCGCCGTTATCATTCTGGGCGTCATGAAGGGCGTGGCATGCGTCTTCGACGATTTATCTTTGGAGGAGCTTGGGCCGGCTGAACCTGTGTCAGCGCGCCCTCGCAGGGACGGGGACGGGCGGGCGAGGATAGAAGGCCCGACGCGTGTACCGGCCCGAGGTATGGCCACGTGGCGCGTGCGCTATACCTGTGGAGATAGCGGGCTGCCAATCGGCGGGGCGATTCAACTGCGTCGCTGGCCGCTCAGTCTGGAGTGGTCTCGCGCGCAGGCTGTCAAGGCTGACGAGCCGGGATATGTGTGGGTGAGCGGGCCTAGGGGCGCCGAATTTGAGCTGGTGGGTGGAAACCTGGGTGAGGTGACGGTGCATCTGGCGTGGCCGAGCCTTCAGCCGGGGGAGGAGGTGGAAATTGTAGTAGGCGAGGGCAAAGGCATGCGGGTGCAGGCAAAGCCAGGGCGCGTGCGTTGGCGTGTCAGCTCGGATTGCACGGGTGATGGGAAGTTTGCGGAGGTGGAGGGGGTAGAGGGCGGGGAGTTCGAGGTGGTGCCTGGGCCGGCACGGCGGGCGGTGGTCGTAGCTCCGGCAACAGCGGAAGTAGGGCGGCCAACCGAGGTTGCAGTGGAAGTGCGCGACGAAGCCGAGAATGTGACGTGCCATTATGGGGGCAGCTTGCGGCTGGTGACGCCCCAAGGCACGCGCGTGGAATCGCCGACAGTAACGTTCGTTGCGGGGGCACCAGCTACGCGCGTCCTTCGAATAGTTTTCAGCCGGCCGGGCCTGCAGGAGGTCTACGTAGCCGGCGACGCAAGCCTGGAGGCGCCGGTGGCGCGGATTCTTGTGGCCGCGGCAGTTACGCGGCTTGCAGAAGGTCGCGGCGCGGTGCCCTGCGCGTCTTTGGGCGACGGCCTTGCACTTCTCCAGAACGAAAACGTCCGGTTGGTCTTCCCCCCAAACCCTGCTGGTTCAGCAGGCGGGGCGGAAGGCTTTGGGTATGGTGCAGTGTATGTGCGTAGCGGCGGTAAGTGGAGACAAGTGGCGGCTCTACCGGGGCTGGGCGAAGTGAGGTGGTCGGTGGGGGAGAAGGGGTTGCGTGAGGTAAGGCTGTTCGCAGCCCGCGTCGAGCCAAGGAATGAGTGTGGGGTGGCCGAGCTTGTCTTCCGTGGGGCCGTGATGACGCCAAAGGGTGCACGTTGGCCTTTTGTGGCCAAGTTCGGCCTGCGTGCCGGAGCCAACTTCATCGAAACAGCCGTTGAGGTCACGCCGAAAACGAAGGAGCCTCTTTGGGCTCTTTACGGGCCTTTGGTATGCGCCGGTGAAGGCAGCTTTGGCAGCCGGAAGCGAAGCGCGGTATTTCCGGGCTTAGAGTTTCTGACGTCGGAGGAGGTGTCCTCGGATGATAGGGGTGTAGGGTGGGGGCTGCATGAGCGTTGGGTGCCACACCCGTACAAGGTGACGGTGCCTGTGATGGCGGTGGCTGGGGAGGGGGCGGTGGTGGGTTTGATGTGGGACCCGCTTCAGAAATGGGATGGCGTGCATCAGGTGCCGGCTGCGAGGTTCGCTTCGCCCAATCGTCCGCAGCGGCAGGCCAACCACTATATGGCCTTGTTTGTGCCCTCGCTGCTGGGGAACTTCCAGGAGAACTTGGGGCGAGCCGTGAAGCCTTGGGTCGCGCCGGTGGGAGCGACCTTGCGCCTGTGCGCTGATATCGTGGCGATGGGAGAGACCGACGATGTGACTCGGGCGCTGGAGCTATGGGTGAAGCGGTACGGCCTACCGCCGTCGGAGGCGCCGCGCACGTGGCGGGAGGAATTGGCGCTTTGTGCGCAGGGGATTGTCCAGACGGGCTGGGACGCCGACGAGAAGGGCTGGGTCGCGGCCATTGGCTGGCGGCCTGGGCGGGAGGCACACCTTGCCGACCGGCTGCTGCTGGCGGCAACGCTGGGCGAGGACAAGGCCATCCTTGCCGAAGCCCAGCGGCAGATTTTGGAGGCTGGAGTCAGCGGCGGGGGCGTAGAGATGAATCTGCGGTATGGGAACCCCATGGCCGCAGTGGATACCCTCCGCCAGGCAGCCTATGGCGCGATGCAAGGCCAGCATCCGGAAGGTTTCTGGACGTTCTCGCAGACGTACAGCATGGAAGGGGAGAAGGCCACACTGGCCGCGCCAGAGGACGTGGAGCTCGGCACCTGTGTGAACCGGCTTGCGCCGATTATGGCCTATGCTCTCGCTACGGGCGACCCCAAGGCCGTTGAGGCGGGGCTGCGAGGACTGGAGTACTGCACGAGATTTGTCAAGCCCGCGGGCGCGGAAAGCTGGGAGGTTCCCCTGGTCTGTCCGAACCTAAGGGCCGCAGCGCTGGCGGTGGAGTGCTATCTGGCGGCTTACCAACTTACGAGGCAGGAGCGGTATCTGGACCTGGCCCGATACTGGGCGCGAGCGGGCCTGGCCTTCATCTACCTATGGGCAGCACCGGACAGGCCGGCGATGCCTGGCGCCAGCATCTCCGTCATGGGCACAACCTTCTACACGCATCCGTGGTTTGGGGCAGCGGTGCAATGGGTGGGTTTGGCATATGCCGACGCGTTACAGAAACTCGCCCGCTGGGACGAGAGCTTACCTTGGCGAAGGGTGGCGGAGTTAATTACGGTTTCGGCCATGCACCAGCAGAAGACCGCCGGCGCTCCCTGCGGCCACGTTGGTTTTTATCCGGACTCCTACGACCTCGTGCGGGGAGCTGACTATTACGAGTGGTGTCTCAGCCCACTGGGAATCATCAACAACGTGTTGGGCTTGGTAGGCTTGCCGACGACCTACCAAGTCGAGACCGCCGTAGACGAGCCGCTGCGGGTGCATCTCAGTACCGTGGCGGCGGTGCGTGAGCTGAGGGCTGATGGGGCGCGAGCCGCTGTTACGGCTCGGCTAGGCTACCTGCCTGAGATGAGTGCTAATGTGGTGGTCTTCGGCGTAAGTGCTCCGGAAAGCGTCCGGTGGCAAGGTCGCAATGTGGCAGCATTCGAGTATTGGCCGTCGCAGACGGCCATGGATGACGCCCGCGAGGGCTGGTATTTCGACCGCCAGCGCCAATGCCTGGCCCTGCGGCTTTTCTGGCAAGCAAGCGAAGGCGAGCTTGTGTTGCATGGGGTACAGCCGCTGCCCTACAAGCCGCCGGTACTGCCAACGGAAATCGCAAATGGCGGTTTTGAGGCTGGATTGGACGGCTGGCAGGTAGAACCTGGTGGAAAGTTGGACACCCACAACCCACATTCCGGCCAGGCCGCCCTATCCCTTGCTTGCCCAGACCCCGCGCACGAAGTCCAGGCCACCAGCACCCCCATGCGCGTTGAGGCTGGTCGGCGCTATCGGCTGACCTCGTGGGTGTGGCAGACGGACGGTGACGGTTCCTACAAGGTCACCATCCATTGGCGGGGCGAGGGCGGCCAGCATCTCGGATACGATAACGACTGGCGGGGGAATGACCGCCCGCGGGAGTGGCGGCTTCACGGGGGAGTTTTCGTGGCCCCCGAAGGCGCGACGGAAGCCGACATCATACTCGGCGTCCGTGGCGCCCGATGCCTTTTCGACGACATCTCATTGGTGCCTGAGCCGTGACGCTTGGCGGAGGATACTCCGTGCCCGCCCCTGGCCCCCGTGGGAGGGGAAGTAGTGACGGCGGTGGCGATGGTACAGACGGCTAAGAACCCTGGCCCCCATGGGAGGGGAAGTAGTGATGACTTCGAACGCCTCCGGAATCACAAACCCCTGGCTCCCCGTGGAGAGAAGTAGGCTCCTCGCCTCAGCAGCAAGCGATGCAAGCGGGATAAAGAGAGGTGCTGCAGACCTTTGGGGCAGTGGGCCTGAAGGCAGGGCGGTCGTTAATAGGGGCGTGCCGGAGGCGCTGAGCCTCGCGGCCAAAGCTGGCGATGGAGGCGCGTCGTGCGAAATGCTTGCTGAACCGTTGGCAGAGCATGGTCGGGATTGAGAGGCGGCCCTCGGCCAAAGCGACAGGAACCGGAGTGTTGCGATGAAACGCAGGAATGTCGGGTGGCCCTGTCGGGCGCTGCGGGAAGCTATAGACAAGCTGGGAGTTGATGCTTTGGGCCGGCCTGGTCAGTGTGACGCGGAGGTTACGGCGGCAGGGCGTAGGGCATTGGTTGCGGTCGTCGAATAATCCTACTCGGCGGTCGGGCCGCAACTGGTGTTGGAAAGTTTGCGCGGAGTGCGCTTGCGTGGAAAGATGGGAATGTGGGAAATGCGGGTGGTGCGCGACATGAGCTCCAGTAAGCGATTGGGCAAGGTTGGTGCCGCCGCAGCGAGGTCCGTGGCGAGCGTGTTGGCGTTGACTTTAGTGGCAAGCGCGGCCAGGGCCTATGAGGTTCGCTTCTCCGCAGATACAGAGAGCCGCGATTTCCTTGTCAGTCCCGGAGCTTCCAGAGGCGCCGATGACGGCCACCGGTACATTCGGCTGGAAAGAGGGGCGTCAATAAGCACGCGAGAGTCCATAAGTTTGCCCAAGACGGGGTTCTCGGCGCTTTTGCGCGTCAGGCTCAATGAGCTGGGCGACCCGACGAGCGACGACAAGGTGCACAACCACCTTATTGTGGGTTTTCCTTGGATGGTACTGATAGTCACCTGGGGAGACGTGCTTGTCTGGCATTTGGCGTTTCCTGAGCAGGGCAAGGCGGCGGAGATAAACACTCGGGTCACGGCGGGGCGAGAAGTGGCTCTGGGATGGGTGGTCGGCCCTGAAGCCATGACGGCCTATGTAGACGGCCAGGTTCTCGGCCGAGTCAGGTTACCGGTGCCCTTGGCGGAGAGGGCTGCTAAGCCGGGGCCTATCACTATCGGCGGCCCGTACGGAGCCGATCGCGCCCTCAGCTTGGATGTGTTCGAGTTTGTTTATGCTGATGAGCCTTGGGACGAGGCGCAGATGATGGCCCGATCGGCGGGCACCACGGCGCGTCTCATACCGGAGGGCTTTTCCAAAAGGCCCCTGCGGGGCACGCCAACCTTGGCCAGAGGCGACCTGCGGGTCTGGCTGGACCCGGCGACTGGAGGACTGGACGGGTTCGCGGATGGACGTGTCTTGGGCAGTCCGGTCGCACGTTCCCTCGACGTGTACCGCGTGCTGAGCGGCGCGTGCTCCTCGGAGAGCGAAGACACGGTTGTGTCCATGGCCCGCAGTGGCTCGCCGGCATATCCGGAGGTAAGAGTAACCTGCCGCAACAAGCGCCTCGGCCTGCGCGTCATCAAGCATTACAAGCTCGGCCCAGTGGCCGGAGAGCTGACGAAGAGCATTACCTTGGCTGCCGACCGGCCGATGGTCGTCGGCGTGGAAGCCCGGACCCTCGTTAGCGAGGCTTTTCGGAAAAGGGCCTTCTACACGCAGTGGTTGCACCACACTCACGGCGTGCGGCTGTTCATCCCTGCGGCTGAGGTGGAGGTGACGCGGTCTGCCGCGCCCGACGCAAAAATGCAGTCCCAGCTAGTCCTGCTCACCCGGCCTGACCTGAACTGGACCTATGGTGAGGTCCCCCTGGAGGTAGACGGGGAGGTGGCATACCCGGCCATACCGGACGGGGTCTTCGGGCGCAGGACGCTTCTCACGCCTGACGGCTGGCAGGCCCAGCGTGGTGTGGTCGCGGTGGGGCCGGGAGAGGAACACACCCTTGTCGTCTCGTACCGGTGGCTGCCGACCAGCCATCTGGGATACCTGCGTGACTATGTATCACGTGTGTATCGGCCAGCATTTGCTCCCCAACCAGGCAGCACACTGGTCCGCCGCAATCTAGCCTGCGATGCAACCAGCGTCTTCCTGTGCAATCTGGCACGCCCGGAGGGGGACAGACTGGTGTATACGGGCGAGAGCGGCGTCTGGGCTGTCAAGCGGCTCTCCGGTATCATCGCCCGAATCGCTCCAGAAGCTTACGCTACGATGGTGGTATTCGAGGGGTTCAGCCACGGCGACCTGTTGTCTGACAACGTCTACCAGTGGATACCTGAAGACCGCGGCGGCCCACCGAAGGGCAAGACCAACATTTTTAGGGCTTCGATAAATGAGTACATGCGCATAATGCATCTCGTGCAGGCTGAGGTACCCCGCTTGGTTTTAGGCCGCTACGAGCGTGTGGCGCTGATGTCCTACGTCGAGGAAACGCCCCGCAAACGTCCAGACATCCTCGCGGATGATGAAGAAGGCGCACCCACCAACCCAGCCGTCTACGCCATGCCATACTTTTGGGAGGACCAGCCAGCCTATGAGCGGCCAGTAGACCCGCTGGTATATTTTGACCTGCTGGGTGACTACTTTGTCCGGCTAATCGGCTTAGGCCTGCCCATTGCCTACCTGGACTGGTCTGTGCCTGCACCGTATGTGCGCGGCAGGGCACCCAGCAGGAGGTTGGTGTCGTGGAGCCAGCATATAGCCGCCGTACGGAACATGGCGCTGAAGGTGCACAGCGCTGGAGGGACGTACTTCGTCAATCTCCCTTCAGGCCCCTACGCCGACCTTGGGTACATGGAGTATACGCCGTGGCAGGCCGACAATGCGCGTGACTGGCGAGTGCTGGCAGACCGCTTGCAGTTAACCAAAGCCCAGGAAATGCTGCCCAACACGACCATCCCACTATACTTTCAGGGGCCTGACTATCCGATGCGCTGCCTCGCCTATAACTTGGTGCCTAATCCCTTCTTCTCAGGTTGGTTCGATGGGTCTGGAACGGGGCCAGTTGTAACGGAAGAGCTGCTGAAACTGCGGTGGGCACTCCGTGACGCTGAGATGACCGGCGTCTTGGTACGCCCCCTGCCGTGGGAACCAGGAGCGCCGCCTATTGAGGCGTGTGTTATGCGTCTGGGAGCAAAGTTTTACGTCCCGCTAATGTTTCACGGCAATGAGTCAGATACGGTGGAGATAACGGCGGATTTGCGGGGCGAACTGTCCGACAAAGCTGCTCCCGTGTGGCTCTGCGAATTCATCCGCGCTCCATGGAATGGCCCTCTGGAAGCCCCCTATACCACTGAACGAGTGAAGCTGCGGTTCACTCGCCTCGATGGTGTCCTCGACGAAAGGGGCGTTTTGCGTCTCCGTCTGCTTCTGCATCCGGAAAAGTTGGCCATGGTACTGATTGGCGACTGGACCGAGGAAGAACTGCTTGGCTCTCAGGAACCCGTTTCAGGCAGGGAAGGAGAAGACGCGGCCGGGCGCCTTGGGGGTGAGGAAAGCGAGTGAGCATGGGACTCCGTGTGGTGAAACATGCCGCACCAAAGACGAGGCTCAGGTAACAGTATAGACGCGGCTGCGAAATGCCAACTCGGCTTCTTCGCACCCGCAAAGCGTTGATGGTTTTGGCAAGACGTGCGGCGGGCCTGGCGACGCTGGTTGCAGGTGCGGCGAATCATCCAGGCGAACGAGAACTTCTTGCTTACTGTCCGGCAGTGACGGTGACGCCAGGCCCGACGAAGCGTGGCGTGTGAACCTGCTCCACAGCGTTGGCGGTGGAGACTATTTTCATGGCGCGGCCTTCTGGAGCGGAGAAGTGGAGGCCGATGCCGCGAGGAGTGCCCGCTCCTAAGATTGCGTTGCCCGTGACCACCGCAAGACCAGTGCCGTAGTTGACGGTCAGGGAGATGTAGCGATACTCGGAGTCGGGGTGCCGCTCGCCGGCGAAATTGAAGATGCGATTATGGGCGATTGTGGACGCAGCTCCCCCTTGCAGGGAAGCCCAGATGCCGCACCAAGTGCCCGCCTCGTTACCCTCGCCGAAGCCTTCGATGTAATTGTCACAGATTGTGCTTGCGAACAGCCGGTGGGCATAAATGGCGTGCTGGCCGACGCCGTAGATGTGGTTGCGCTCGACCACCCATCCGGCGGCGTTCTCCAAGTGGATGGCGTCCGCGCCCGAACTGGCAATCCAGTTGTCCGAGAGAATCCAGTCGGTCACGCTGTTGCCGGGGTCTTGGACGTGCACGCCATGGCCGCTGCAGCCCTCGATGAGGCAGCCGGACACCCGTCCATTTACCTGTGTAGTCTGAAGCCCAGTGCCATCGGCGCTCAGACTGGTAATTAGCAGGCCGTCACCGGGCATTCCGATGATGAGCAGGTCCTCCACGACGCTCAGCCACGACCGCAGGGCTAGGCCAACCGTTCGGCTTTCCGCGTTCTTCTCGCGGTTGCCGTTGAGGGTCAGGTGGCGCACGGCTATGGGCGTGCCCGTCCACGGCTGGTTGTCTAAGTAGACCGACGAGGCCATTAGCGCCGGCAGGTTAGCGCCATCGGCCTGCTTGAACACCGTGCCTGTGCGGCTCTCGCCACGGTATGTGCGGTTGCCTAGCAGGCGGACGGGTTGAGTGAGGAGGAACTGGCCCCTAAAGACAATCTCTGCCCCTTCGGGGCTTTGGGCGATGGCCGCGTTGATGGCTTCGGCGTCGGCCGGGCTGTTGGTGCCGACGACCACTATTACTCG
>Ga0272448_1005683_pt1 | contig 13694 bp, 15 predicted proteins | sample YNPCB0191_FD_202220 | JGI IMG/M metagenome (GOLD analysis project Ga0272448, IMG submission 202220) | Hot spring sediment microbial communities from Yellowstone National Park, WY, United States - YNP-CB-019-1 | ecosystem: Environmental > Aquatic > Thermal springs > Hot (42-90C) > Sediment...
CCGTTAATTTTGGACAAAGAGGAAGGCTAATTACCCTTAAATAATTAGAATAAGCTATAGGAAAATCTTCTGGTCTAAATCCATATTTATCTCTATAGTAGGGATGAAGATGAATAGGAATAAAATGGACAGACGTTCCTATATTTCTCTTATTAAGCTCGTCAATAAATTCATTTCTCCCAATTGTAAGCGCATTTAAATTGAGCCTTATTACATAAAGATGCCAGGCATGTTCAACATAAGGTCGTTCCACCGGCAATTCTAAAGCTTCCTCATTAGAAAAAGCTTTATTATACATCTTAACAATTTCTCTTCTTCTTTTTTGAAATCTCTCAAGCTTCTTTAATTGCCATAAACCCAAGCTTGCCTGTATATCAGTCATATTATATTTAAACCCAGGGAACACTACTTCATAATACCAGCTTCCTTCTTTAGAATACCTCTTCCAGGCATCCCTGCTCATCCCATGAAGGCTTATTATTCTCGCTTTTTCTATGAATTCTGTCTCCCCTGTAAGCATCCCGCCCTCTGCGGTAGTTAAATTTTTTGTCGCATAGAAGCTAAAACATACAGGGTTATTTGAAGAACCTATAAATTTTCCTTTATATTTTGCTGATAATGCATGGGCAGCATCTTCAATTACGAATAAATTATGTCTCCTTGCTATTTCATTAATAGCATCTAACTCAACAGGATGGCCAGAATAATGAACCGGCAAAATCGCTTTTGTTCTTGGGGTAATAGCTTTTTCTATTTTTAGGGGATCAATATTAAGCGTATCAGGTTCAACATCTACTAAAACAGGTTTCGCACCAACTTGTTCTATTACATTCACAGAAGCACAAAAGGTCATTGGGGTTGTAATAACCTCATCTCCTGGCCCAATACCAAAAGCCACTATAGCAGTGTGCAGAGCAGCAGTACAAGAATTTAATGCTAATGCTGAAGGACAATTAAAATAAATTTTAAATTCTTCTTCAAATCTTTTTGTTTTAGGTCCAGAAGTAATCCAATCAGACTCCAGGGTCCTTATAACTTCATCTATTTCTTCCTGTTCTATAAGAGGAGGAGAGAATGGCAAAAACTCATTTCTCATTTGAGCTTCCTTTCTGAAATGATTATTTATTAAAATAATAACGATACTCGTTCATAGCGCGATCAGGAGCCGCCATAAATGTTTTATATAGTTTAAAACCCATTGATAGATAAAAATAATTGACAGCGTCATTATTTTTAGCATCGGTTGTTAAATAAACAAATTCAGCCCCCAATTTTTTTGAGCTTTCAAGAAAAGATTTTATTAATAATTTCCCTATGCCTTGTCCAGAAAAAGCAGGATCAACTGCTATAGAAGCCAATTCACTTCTCTCTATGTTACCATCATTAGACAATCTATTAACCCGACGAAAATTAGCAAATATCCTTGATATTAACCTAGGCCTTTTAATTAATATTGAGATAATTCTTAAGCCGAGACGCAATTTATATTTTTTAAGTAATTTGTAAAACTTTGGTGGTTCTAAAAACCCCGCCGCAAAACCTAAAGGGCAATCATCTCTTTCTGCTACCAAAAATATACTTTTATCATAGCTTAGTACTAACTCATAATATTCCTTTAAAAACTCATCTCCTAATCCTGTCAAAAAAAAGTTCGGGAAAGCTTTTCTATGAATCTCAACTATCCTGCAGATATCCTTATAAGAAGCTTCTTTTATCTTAACCATTCTGTAGCCATTTATCATTGTTTTTAAAAAACCTTAAATCTGCAAAAAAGTTATTAACCATAGCCTCAGAAACATTTTGTATAAGTATTTTACACAATGTTTTTGAGGCTGAAAAATCTCATCTATTTTAGGGATATAAAATAAACTAACTCGGAGTATTATATTTTTCAGTATGAAAGTTTAAAAAATATCAACTAATATAAGCCCTTTTGAAGGGATCTCTTTTGTTAATAATGATTTTAATAGGGTATGGATGTGTCAACTTATCGATAGTGAATTGGGAACGAGAGTAAAAACAGTTGGTTTTTCTTATAGCGATCTCATAAAAAATTTGGGTAATATTTTTTATAGCGGTGGCGATTATGCCGAAGTTATTAAGATTCAATTAGGGGAGCACCTCAAACCTATAAAATGCCTGTTGTAAAATGGTATCATTTTATTGTGGAACCAACACAGGCCAATGTAATAACGGACAGATTGGCAAGAAATACACATAGAATAGATTTAAAAGGTGATTCATTGAGAAAGAAAAAGTCAGAAAAAAAAATAATAAATTTACGCATCAAATTCAATATTTTTTGTTTCTCGATCGCCTCCAGCAAAGTCACAAATAAGACCTAAAGTAAATTTAAGGATTCTACATCAAGAAAGGCTAAGAAAAGGCCCTGAAAACTGTATAGATGGATATTGCCTCCTTGATTCACATCGGAAAGTTGCATCTTTCTCAGATTCGACATGGCGCCATCCAACATCTAAAAATCATTTTAAGCCAGTACTCTTGAGCAAGAAGCGGCCGACCTAGGAATAAGACCCCTGAGTATGAAAGTCCCGCTTCATCAGCGTTGAAGATAGAGCCATCCAGCGTAGGGTAATGGGGGCATCCATTTACATCCTATGGAACTTGTAGTGCTGTCTTTACCCATGTGGGTCTGGAAGAAGGGGCCAGTTGTTTAGAATCACGTTTGATTAGCAATGGAGAAAAAAAGCCAAACGGAAAATGAGAATGAGAGAAAATAAAGAGAGGATAACTTCTATCAGGCGCTTGATGATGCTTTGATAAGATTTCATCGTTTTGACACCTGCACTAGAATCGCTTCGATTTGTTTCACACATTTTTCGCGTGAGAAGTGCTCTTCCAAGTAACAACGTGCGTTCGCTCCCATGCGATCCAAGTCGTCCCGATGGACAATAGCATAACGGAGAGCTTCTACCACACTCAATGGTTCATCTGGCGGAACGCACATGCCACAATTTGCCTCGGTAATCAACCGGTGGAGTTCGTTCCCAGTAGGAGTGATGGCCAATATTGGCCTACCGCTGGCCATCATTTTGAATACTTTCGAAGGGACAGAAAGCGTGGCCGCCTTGGTATTAAGCGACACAAGGTTCATATCGGCTGCTGCTAAGACCTGTGGGTATTCCTCTAATGGTTGGAAGGGAAGAAAGAAGACATTATCAAGATGTTTATCTTTTGCTCTGCGTTCTAAGTCGGACTTGAGCGCTCCACCACCTACGATGACGAAGACGAAGGGTTCGTTCTGCAATAATTCAGCAGCATCAATAACGGATTCAAGGCTTGAATTGTGGCTAATACTTCCCGAATAAATAACGGTAAACCGATCTCCCACGTTTAAACGGTGTCGGAAGGGGTTATCCTTTGGGCCAGGACGAATGAAATAAGGATCAGCCCAGTTAGAAACTATTTGAATCTTTTGAGCAGGCACACCTTTCGCTAAAAGGTTCTTCTTAAATCCTTCTGAGATCACTATAACTGCTTCTGCTAGGTGATAGATCAAACGTTCCATTAACTGGAAGAAGCGAATGGTCACGCGACCACGTAAAAAACCAAGATTAATAGCAATATCCGGGTAAATATCCTGGACGTTGACAACCACCGGTGTACGCTTAACCAACCCTAAAAACTCTGCCGATAAGCCCAGAGGCAACGGTGGCATAATACAGTAAATTACATCTGGTTTTTGTGCGACAAGCCCACCCAGGGCCGCTGAAACACAGAAACTACCAAAGTTCAGCGCTCTGGACCACAAGGCTTTATTCGGAGAGGCGTATATGTAGGTGCGGATCACATCAACGCCGTCCAGCCGTTCCCGCATGAAAAATTTTCCCCGATATCCCTCGAAGATCAACCGATCTGGATAGTTGGGGAATGCAGTGAGTACAGTTACCTGATGTCCCATATTTATTAGATCTACAGCTAGTTGATAGATCCAAATAGGCGAGCCAAAACTTTCGGGTTTAAAGTATTGCGTAACCAATAACACATGCATAAGTAGCCTCACATTGGCTTTAACGATTGGTGCTTCTTATTGAAATGAGAAGATTGTCGAATTCATAGGGCTCGTAACATGGGATTCAATTCTCCCTTGAATGCGCTAATGGTCTTGATTTGCTTACTCAAGAATTGACGCCAGACGAAGACAATTGCTAGCTGGACAAAGGCCATCACAAACGTTGCCTCAAACAGAACCACAAGGGTATAGAAGTAGAGCCATCCGTAGTCGAAGCGAGTATCTTCTACCAGAGGATGACGGCAGAAGAATGCATCTAACTTGCATATGAGGAAAATTGTCAGAATCAACGTGGGCCAATACAGCCAGTCTTTAACAACAATCAGAATGGCTCCAAAAAGTGAGGGAGATGCGGCAGAAATTATGCCAACTCCTCCATAATATAAGGCATTGATTTCATACGCTGGATTTATCGGCTTGCCCCGAAACAGAAAACCCGGAATGAATGAAAGTAAAGTATGCTTGATGTATAAAGGTGCAAAAGACGCACGCCAAGTAGGAGATGCCCAAAGTACAGCAGCCACATCTTGCTGTGTGAACCTGCCCAAAAGGATGGGAAGCGCCTCAGTGAAGAAATAGCGACCACCATAGCGAGCACTAATTGCTATGGGTAGCACTACTGTGATGGAAGCGAGAAGCCCGACTGTGACTATCAATGATATTATTCTCCATCGTTTCTGACGCCTCTGATGCCAAACAAACGTTGCAAGGTAGAGCAAATACATTACGCTCAAACCTTTTGATCCAGAAACCATATATTGCCAAGCCACTCCAGATACTGCTAACAAACCAACCATGGGACTGTATCGTAGCAAGCATACGGCCACGGCTGCGAGCGTGTTAAAGATGAAAGAGCCAATCAGCAATCCACCCTGAGCCATGCTGTCAACACTCTTGGGTGCCAAAATGCCGAAATCTTTTTTTCCAAACGGATTCAGTAAGGAGAGCAAAGCAAGGAATATACCAGCACCTATATAAAACCTCACCCTGTGGGACAAGGCGATTCTTGCAGATGCTCGATGTACCCCATTAACAACAGCCTGGCATTGTACGGATGTGGAGTCTCGTTTCTCAAACTGGTTGAGCATCCACAGATAGGCCAGTACAGACACAATTAACGAGGCACACCACCATAGGGTTGCGTAGAGATATACATCTTCCGTAATCACCCAAAGCGCTGTATGGTCGAACAACTCCCAATGTATGAGATTCGAGATGGCAGAAAACGCTCCATAACCCGTTATCACCCAGACAAAGGGGGCCTTATCCCAAGAAGTCCCGATTCTCCGTAAGATAACCCACGCCAAGAAGCCAAGAGCCATAGAAAGAGCAAATTGTATATACTGCATGTCTGGGTATATCATTTCACAGATAACCTCTTGATATGGTTTCCTAAGAATTGCCCCTCAAAGGCATGTCCGCCTCTGCTACAATATTTAACATAGCACAACGCATATCCTCTCCTTTGAACAGAAAAAGTTTATCTCTGCATAATCTTTACTCTGTCTGTCAATACCACTTATCATGCATCACTTTTCTTTCGACTAAGGCCAAGGAGCGGTGCGTAGATGGATTGTATTGTTTCCTCGATAGCTGGCACAATATATTTTGATACATGGACCTTCTGCTTAGCCAGCAATTCCTCTCGCGCAGCCCTTGACTCTAAGAGCTGAACCAAGTATTTCCAAAATTGCCTTAACTCCGAACGCGACACCATCCCTTGGTGTCCTAAAACGCTCTCCGTCCCACCACATTGGATGTACAAGGCCGGCGTCCTCCGTGCAATCGCCTCGCAAGTTGGTAAGCCAAAACCTTCGTGTAACGATGTAGAGATATAGAGCCAAGAGCTTGCATACAGGACGTCCAGCTCTTCCTGGGATAGTATTCCGCTATACCACTTGATCTCAAGCATAGGGACAGATGAATAGAGCAGAACCTTCTTCCTGAACGCTAATCCATACGGGCAACGTGGTTTTGTACCACCCACAAGCCGCAATGTCACTTTACGCTGCAAGGAGCGCGCTGCCTTTGATACTTGATATAATAATTCAATGACATTCTTGCTGGGATCGATTCTTCCCACAAAGATTAGGGATGGCTCATCTGTTTTTTTAATTACACCCTGAGTCTTCCCGTCCGTGACGATACAAGGACAGACTTCGACCCTTTGAAACCCTAACTGCCGTAGGCGTTGCCGGTTGAACTCGCTCACGGCTACCCATTTCACATTCTTGGGGAACAGACGAAGCTGCAGATTAGTTATGAATACCAAGAGGGTTGCCTGGGGCCGCCATTTCGAGTAATAGCCGGCTGGTGTTTGGTTGTGATAGACAAAGACAGTTCTCGGCCTCTTGACGAAAAGAAAGGCAACGGGGTCAAAACTCCCATAATGATATATCACTGGCGCTCTAGATAAAGCAATTTTGAGCAACACAGGCCACTCTCTCACCTGGCCGGTTGAATGTATTTCTGTAACCATACCGAATGCAGAACCTAGGACCGAGTTCAAAAGTTTTGCCTGAAGAAATAGAGCATTGCGACCACGCGCGACCAGAGTGAATGCGTGAAGAACATTGTCTCTTACGGTCTCTATTTGACTCGCTCGCCATGGAGTTTGACGCTTCCAAATAAGAGCTAACACCCGAGGCAGTAACCGCGTTTCATAAGCCTGTATATAAATACGCCCAATTAATTGCATCAGCCTAACTGTCAAAGAGGCTTGGTGTATTGTCTCTTGACTCCGTCCTTGTTTCACAGTCCAACTTTTATTTGAAATGCGGAAACGGTAAGAAATACAGCTATCTCTAACTGCACGAGCGTGGCGCATCAGGCGGTAGACCTGCTGGCGATCGGAGGGGAGATTCTCTGGGAGCACTTCGAAAGGAAACCTACGCATGAGATGGGTAGGGTATAATGCATTTGGATGCAATATGATTGATTGATATTTTTGAATGAATCCTATATAGGGTGCAGGTCGCCTTGTGTAGAGCTCTTTACCAGCCTCATCAATGAATGTTACTGAAGTGTATATGACTACATCCTGTCCTCTAAAGCAACGCGCGTGATGAAGTAATCCCTTCAGATAGCCAGGCGAATATTCATCGTCAGAATGCAGGAATGTAACAAAATACCCCTGAGCATTTTCAACTCCTCGATTGAATGCGTCTGCTATTCCTCTAGGCGGGTACCTAAGCACCTTACCAATATTATAGGAGCGTATGATATCGACCGTCCGATCTGTAGAATTCCCGTCGATAAAGAGAATCTCTACTTCCTTCGGTCGTCCCAGCTCTGCCAAGTTTCTCTTAAGAGAATCAAGGCAAGCTTTTAGAGTGCTCTCGGAGTTGTATGTTGCAATGATTATTGAGATTAGTGGTTCATTACGGATATTATCTACCATCACAGGAATCACCTCCGCTATACTTGCTTTGTCGGTTCAAATCAGATAGATTGAAGATCCAGGAATGAATTCTGGTAGAGAGAAATTTGTCATAGACCCTTCGATAATCATTCAGGGATATGTTGTGATCTAAAGAAACTAGGTACTTAAGAGCTGTTACTACCTCTTGAGGAGAATTTGCCTGAGCGAAGGCAGGATGCAGACCGGTAAGCAACCTGCAAGTCGGTGAATCGGGCCGACCAATGTATAAGATTGGGCGACACGCACCAATGTAGTCGGCCAGCTTAGAGGGAAGGTGAACATTGCGTGGCAATTGACAGTCAATGACACACAGGATATCGGCCTCAACCATTGCTTGCTTGGTGTCGGCAAATTCACGTGGACCCTCGATGACAAGGGGCACTTGGCTACTATAGCTCTCCAGTTCACGCGCAATATACGGAGCAATAGTCCCCTGCAACTTCACTCGAATGGGCGGTAACTCCCGATGCTTTTGCAATGCCAATGCAACACCCTTCAAGAGAACGAAGGGGGTACGGACGTAGTACAAGGCCCCACTGTGCAATACGGTGACTACATCGCTTGTGCTTTTCTGCCGCTCTCGTGGCGGCCAGGGCCAGTCCGACTCATCAAAGCAATGAGGTACTACTGCAAAGATAGGAGACTTCTGCGTAGCCATAGCCTTCATTGGCTCCAGGATCTCATCTGTAACACTAATGACCAAATCCCCATATTCAACACAGCGGCGTGCAATACGCTCACACTGCTTGCGCCGCCAGGCCAGTTTCATCATGTCTACATTCGCCAACATGGGAACGGGATCGCCGAACCAGTACACTTGCTTCGCTCCACCAACAAGTGATTGAACACTCTGTAAGGCAGCGTGCGAGACAAGAGGTTCGGCAACGGAGATGATAATGTCGTAAGGGTGCTCCATCAGCAATCGGGCAAGGCTTCTCCGTAACTCACTAAAGTAAATCTCAGTATCATAGGGACGAACAAGCCGGTATGCTTTCGATAGGAAAGAACTCTTCTTGAAGAGCCTATGTCCGATACGAAAGCGATGGACTGTCAGGCCTGGAATATCCAGTGGCAACTGAGAATTGAGATGCAAGTTGTTTCCCTTAACTCCACCTGGATCGGCAGCTAAAACGGTAAGCTGGAATCCATATTCACAAAAGGCCTTGACCTTGCGGTATGTTTGGAGGGCTTGTGGACTCCCGAGAGGTGGAAAATGAGGTGAAATGACAAGTACGCTCTCTATACTACCCCTACTTGTCGAGACAACTTCTTTCTCACTCATATTCCTCCCTTCTTCTTTCCTTTTGTTGAGCCTTTTTACCATACCCCTGTAGCGTTCCCAAATATGCTGACTCGCTTAAAAGGTAGATAGCTTCGGGAAATACAGCCTATACTCAAATTTTGAAGTGGACCTTGGTCGCTCGTGGCGGAGAGGAGACCGCAAGTGCCTACTGCTACATCGTCACCGCTCACTGTTTCTAATGGACTAAGGTCGTTTCTCTCTCCAACCGTGCCTGAGAAAACTATGTCTGCTTCATTCATAACCGCTCGAAACCCCCAAAAAGTTCTTGAGCTTTGATTTCGTCGAAATCGTCATCAAGAAACAATTCCTCAGCATGCGGATCTTGGCCGCTCTCAACCAGACTATAAAACCTGCCGCATGGATCGGGCTGCAATGGGTCATACCGCTGCCTATCAATGCTATATAGAACCGTAAGCCTGGGTATTCGGCCTGCAACAACATCGCACAAGCCACTGCGCTGAGCAATCACCCAACCGCATGCATGTCCGATAGCAACGAGGTCTTCAAGCGGTATGTCCAAAGCAACCGTTCCCGGAATTCGAGTGATGCAACCGGAACGATTCAATGCAACCGACCACCCATGCTCTTTTGCTACCCGTGCGAGAATTCGCCAAGAATCATCAGGCATGTGCTCACGACTTAAAGAGTTGGATCCAGGAGCCAGCAGCACTGTATGACCCGGACGTAGCCCTGCTGATTCCAAGATGTTAGCTGCTCGCCTCAATTCTTCTTGCGATGGTAGGGGAAACATAGCTGGCTTGGTCCCTGGCGGCATCCCCAGTCCCATGGCAAAAACATCAGGGAACACATGGGCTTTCGATGGGCGGCTTCCCCCGAATAGATACGCGCCCGAGGCCATAACACAGCGAGAGAAAGGTCTAGTATAGGCTATCCACGCCAGGAACCTAGTATCGAACCTTATATCAATCAAGAATCTTAAATCGCGGGGCTTTAACGCTTCCACACGAATCACGCCTGGGAGTCTTGAAATTAAATTAATCTGGTTTGGTGGAGCGAGTACAAAAACTCCCTGTAATCCATATGTCTTGCAATACTCCCCCGCAAAGGCAGACAGTAGAAAATTATCACCAAGGTGGAAATTGCAGACAAAGGGAATTACATTATTTTGAATCGATACAGCCAAGTCATACTCGTTCCATATTCTGAGCCAATTTCTGATGTACCAAGGAAATCTCAGGGCATATCTTACGTTCCCAAACGAGACGCGAAGAGATCTCCGAAAGCTCCAATTATACAAGTCACCGCTCATAGCATACGCCTCTATCTCGCGGGACGTTAAATGCGGCCGCTATCTCCAGCCCAGCGGGCTTGGTATCGTTGATGACAATCCATTCACAAAAAAAAGTTCGATGAGTAGAAGATCGTAGCAAAACCCATTATGAGTCAATGGTCGCGCAACTACGTCTCAAGCTGCAGTTAGCAGTCTGGGCATTTGACATCACTCTCTTTGGGCATCCAACGAAAAAAAAGATAAGCGCTGGTCTAGAACTCTTCAAACCACTATCTTGTCTGACTTTGATCCACACAGCCCGCCAACCTAGTGACTCATTGGTATGCATAGCATTGCTGCCAATGCCATGAAGAGAACACCTGGACGACCCGATTGCCTGAGCTGTGTTCAATGCCTCCTCCTCTCCTTGTTGTCTCGGGAACTCTCTCCCAAACCGCTTGTAAAAAAGCCTGCCACAGCTGACTGCCATAGCTCTACCGTCTGCAATTCGCTTTTTCCGACAACGCCTGCAGCCACCAGACTCGCATATGCCCCAACTAACCTTTCTCCTTGTGAGCCAACCGGATCAATATTATTTAATACATTTATTACTTTGCTCACGTCAAGATACGTCGTTATCTCATCTTCAAAGTCCTTCATCAGGTCATGCACGTTTCTTCGCTGGAACACAGTGGCACTATGTACGCCAACGTATTCGTTGTCTTGCCACATGAGCCGCTGGGCAACATATCCGCGAAGGATGTCAGCAAACCTCCATGAGACAGTTGTTGGGAGATACATATACACGAAAGCACGCTTACTCCAAGTCGTATTCTGTGAGTTTATCGGAATGTATGTGCCGATGGGAATAACAAACGGATCTCGTTGCTTTAACATCACGGGCGAACCATCCACCAAACGGTATATCGCATCAACATCGGGTTCACCATCGACGAGCCCCTGCCATACGGCTGGCGAAAAAGAGCCGGAAATGAAACTCATGTCGGTGTCGTTCCTAATCTGATCCAAAGGGAATCCGCGGGGCCATATCCGGGCTGAGGTAAAGGCCCTCATGTAGTTGAGGAACTGCCCTTCAAATCGGCATTTCGCTTGAGCATAAAACGGTGGCACGCTCCAGTCATTGTGAGGCGCATTGTCATCATCCGTCTCATAGATTATGGATGCGCCATGCTGCATGGCCCACAGGTATCCGATGTTCTTCCTCGCATAGTGGTTCAAGGGCATTAGGTCCACGAAAGGTATTGCCATCGCCTTCTGGTCTTCTAAGCTTAGATAAGTCAGTCTCGAGGACGAAGGAATCGGGGGAGTTTTTGCATCGCCAACCACCACGATGTGCCATCCCTCAGCTATCTCCTCCCAATGACGGATATCGTCTGTAAGTCCGTGAATCGTCGTTACGACAATGACCCTATCATACATCGCTACCTCCAAATCCGACATATAATTTCACTGAAACCTCTGGGGGCATGTGGGGTTCGACTATGATACGCAGCCACACTTGTTCAAGTGCCTGGAGGTAGCGCGGCAGCATTACATCAATGCATTGTTGCAATTTCGAGTTGATGAGATTTTGCATGTCCGGCTCCTGAGCGTTTCGTTCAAGGGCACGTTGCAGTTTCCAGATACGGATTTTCAGTATACAGACGCGTTCTATGATCTCTCCAAAGCTGTCAGGGATTACATTACCCAATACAGGGCGCTCGCCCGAAACAAGCGTCTCCTTGAGGCATGTCGTCAAGAACTCGTCGGCATTTACATCTCCTCTGGCTGCCTGCACCGCCAATACGTTGAGGCGTTCGACGAGTTGTGGGCGGATGGCCTTGAAGCATCTGTCTAGCTCGCGCTTGATCTGCGCAACATAGTGGTCATCAGTATAGTGCAGGGAGATTTCGTCCTCAAGTTGCCACATACGGCCATGCACCAACGTCAACTTCCGCAGCAACTCGTCATAGCTATCTTTCTGGAGAGGAAACTCAGGAATCAAGTGACCACCACCTAAAAGGGCATCTACATGACGCCTCAGCATCATGTCCGTCTGCACACTGATCATGAGTCTTCACTCCTCATGTTAGCAGATATATATCAAGGCATGAACCGACCATCTCGCTTAGCAATTAGTATGTTTAACTCAGCAACAAAGATATAAAAACACCCTCTATAATTTACCAAATATGGCTCAATTAAAGCCATTCTCATAAAGTCTTCCTATTAAAAGGAACCGTTAATTTTAGCACAAATCTTCATTTAAAATCAGCAATCATATTTTAATCATTATAATTAGAATATATTTAAAATGCCAAAGAATAGGTTTTTCTCCTATATCTATCATAGGTTTTGATCTTAAATCCGTCTCTTCACTTAAACTTGTTCCAAAACCACCTGCTGAAATTACAACTTTCATTAAAAATCACCATCCTTATACGAGCTATATATTTTTCTAATCCCTTCATCTAAACTCACTCTTGCTCTCCATCCTAATTCTCTTATTTTTGACACATCTAAAAGCTTTCTTGGAGTTCCATCGGGCTTTGAAAAGTCATATTTAATCTTTCCTTCAAAACCAACAATAGCTTTTATCATTATAGCTAAATCTTTTAACTTTATATCCTCTCCTGTCCCTAAGTTTACAAAACAATCTGGGCTTATCTTTCTCATATCTCCTACATCAACATTTCCCATAAGAAAAACACAACCATCAGCCATGTCATCCACGTATAAAAATTCTCTATATACCTCTCCACTTCCCCATATCTTTACATACTCTTCAGTAACTCCAACCTGTTTTAATGTCTCTTTTATAGAATCTTCACTTTCAAGATTAATCCTTTGGTCCAATCCAAAGCCAATTGAGTACCTTTTTATATCTTTCCTTATTCCATCAAAATCTTTACTTCTTAAAAGCTTTGCTAAGTGAGCCTTCCTCATAAGGGCAGGTAGAACATGAGCTGTTTCAAGATTAAAATTATCGTTTGGACCATATAGATTTGTTGGCATTACTGAGATAAAATTAGTTCCATATTGCTCGTTATAATATCTACATAGTTTTATGGCAGCTATTTTAGCTATAGCATATGGCTCGTTTGTTGGTTCAAGTGGTCCGGTTAGTAAATGTTCTTCCTTCATAGGCTGAGGGGCGAGTTTTGGATATATGCAAGAAGAACCTAAATTTAGTAATTTCTTTACTCCATACTTATAACTTGAATTGATAACATTTGCAGCGATCATAATATTGTCATAAATAAATTCAGCTTTATACGTATTATTGGCAAGGATTCCACCAACCTTAGCGGCAGCTAAAAATACATATTCTGGTTTTTCTCTCTCAAAAAAAGATTCAACATCCGACTGCCTTCTAAGATCTAATTCATCTATTGTCCTTGCGACAATATTTTTATAACCTTTTTCAATCAATTTTCTATAAATGGCTGAACCTACAAGACCTGTATGTCCAGCAACATATATTTTAGAATCTTTATTCATTTTCTCTCCCTTATCCTTTCATAGAATGAAAATTCATGGTTTGTCCAGTTGTAACCATTATTCATTGAAATATTTATCCCTTCTCTCTTGGGTTCTATCCCATTCTGTAAAAGATCATAATCAACCATTATTTTTACAAGCTCTTCAAACTTTACTTTTGGTTCCCAGTCAAGTCTTTTTTTAGCCTTAGTTATATCAGCCTGTA
>Ga0272448_1005684_pt1 | contig 13693 bp, 16 predicted proteins | sample YNPCB0191_FD_202220 | JGI IMG/M metagenome (GOLD analysis project Ga0272448, IMG submission 202220) | Hot spring sediment microbial communities from Yellowstone National Park, WY, United States - YNP-CB-019-1 | ecosystem: Environmental > Aquatic > Thermal springs > Hot (42-90C) > Sediment...
AGACCTCTTTCGGAACACTCTCTCAGTAATCGCCGCACTCCTTTGTCACCCATCTTCTGGGTTGCTCTCATATGTAAGCTGACCAACCCAGAGACGAATCTTATCTCATGATTTGGAAACTTTAGACGTCTCAGCTCGCTAGCTACTATTTCAGATCCGGTCACTTCATGACATCTAAAGCAAACTTCTCCGTTTTCGTCTAACTTGATTTCTTTTGGCTTTCCTACGTCATGCAAGAAACCAGCGAGACGAACAAGTGGAAACTTACAAGAGATGTTGTCTCCGCATCGAAGGCTATGGTCAAACACAGTCTCTACATGAAATCTTCCACCTTCTAGACCAAAACACTCTTCTAGAGATGGAAAGACATATTTCAGCGCACCGATATCATGTAAAGCCCTAAAGAATTTCGACGGCTTACGGGCTTTCATGGCTTTGAGTACTTCAACTCTCAGCCTTTCCGGTGCTACGTATTTCCCAACAAATGAAGAGTAACTTTTAAGAGCTTCGAATGTGCTTTCTTCGAAATGGCCATCTAAAAGAGCGAGGAATCTGCAAGCTCGGACAATCCGGTTCGGATCCTCAAAAATCCGATTTCGTGGTTCGCCAATAAACCGGATTGTTCTCGTCTGGAGATCTCTCTGGCCGCCGACGAAATCGATAATCTCTTTAGTAAATGGGTCGTAGTACATGCTATTAACGGTGAAGTCTCTTCGTTCGCAATCTTCTTCAAGAGTTCCAGGAGAGACTTCCACATTCTTGTCAGAAAGGCCAAAATACTTGTCCTTTCTAAATGTAGCTACTTCGATCCCACCAACGAGAGCTACACCAAAGCTCTTGCCAACGAGTTCGACTTTCGCGGTGTCTCGAAAAATTTGGTAGACTCGATCTGGTGTTGCGTTAGTGCAGATGTCTACATCCGATGTTTTCTTTCCGAGCAGCATGTCACGAACCCAGCCGCCGACAAAAAACGCTTGGTAACCATTTTTTCGTAACTCCCAAACAATTTTCAGTGCTTTTTCCTCGTTCATTTTATCACCTCCTTTCTTACTTATGGAAAGGAATATATATTGAGTGAGAACAAATTAAAAACCTTTAGAGCATCTTGGAGGAAGTAAAATGAAACCCGTAATAAAAGAGTACCTCAAGAAACTCCAAGCAAAGGAAGCAGTTGGTGGTTTTGCTATAGACTACTTTCCAAGCGGGGACAAAAATCTCCAGAGAGGTGTTTTTCCGTATAAGAAAGGTAGCGAAATAAGCAAAAGGAAGATTGTTGTAGATCAGTCAGCAGAAGAAACACCAAAGAGGATTCTTATCGATTTAGACAGAGTAGTGCATAAGTATTCGAAGGGATGGGTGGATGGAACAATGTATGACGAACCAGTCGAAGGAGCGAAAGAAGCTCTCGAAACTTTAAAGAAAAATGGCTACGAAATAGTCATATTTACTGCAAGAATTTGTCCTCAGAACAGAGGAAACTCAGTGGAAGAAGCCAAAAAACAGTATTACCAAGTAGTTTCGTGGCTAACTAAATGGAAAATTCCTTTCGATAGAATTACTTGCCACAAACTAAACGCTGTAGCTTATATTGACGACAGAGCAGTTCCGTTCTCAAGTTGGAGTCAAGCCTTAACTGACTTGCCAAAAGTAGAAGAAAAACACAATAAATGAGCTATATTTAAAACTAACTTAAAAAGTTTCAGCCACAAAGGAGATTACAATGAAAAAATTGCTAGTTCTCTGCGCAGTTCTTTTACTGTCGTCAGTTATTGCGTATGCCGGCCAGAAGATTCTTACTGCACAGTGGGAACAGACTCTTCCAAACCCAAATGACTTGCAAGGATGGAAACTCTACTATTCTACAACGCAAGGTGGTCCGTACACTCTTTTAAAGACAATTCCCTTCGTCTCACAGCAGACAACGTATACCGACGAATTTCAGTTCACTAGCCCAGATGGACAGCGAAAACAATACTTCTTTGTTTTAACCGCAATCGATACGTCAGGGAACGAGTCTGGATACTCTAACGAAGCTTCTATATGGATCGACTTCGAAGCACCAGGAGTGCCTGTTAATCTCAGAATTACTATAAAAGTGCAGTGAGTTCAGAAAGAGAGTGAGCTAGGCTGGCTCAGGGGGTGCTCCCAGTCAAGAGAGCCTAGCCAGCTCTTTTGTAGTGCTATTTTGGTAATAGAGAAGACGTCATGAGAGAAACGAGAATGCAATATAAAATTTGTGGCAAAGATGTCCTTTCTCTCAACACACACGCTTCCATGAAGTTTCGTCTGAAGACTATTTTCGAAACTTCTTAAAAAAGTGATAGTTTTTTTGGAACCGAGCTATTAGTATACGAAAGATGGATACAAGAGAATCCGCAAGCTCAATTTAAAGAAGAAAGCAAACGAAGATAAAAAGCATTCTAGAGTGGCTTCTAAGAACAAGAAGGTTTCTACCGAGTTTGGGATTGTCGAAACTTGAAGTTCGTACTCAGAAACAGCTCTGTCGGAGAACATAATTAAAAGGGTGCGAAATACTTTTACCAATTTCTTGTGCTCAAATATTTTGGAGGGAAACAAATGAAAAGTTCATTTGCATCAATAAAGAACAACATTTTAACAAGACGATTCGGTGGTGTAAAGGGAACTGCCGAGCCTTATGTTTCTGGTTACCACTTTATTTGGTTTTCGCAGTTACCGAGAGACCTGTATATCTACACTTCTAAGCTAAATCCTGAGCTAAACAGCAACGAAAACATCCAGAGGATTTTAGCTGCAACTTGTCTTACCGTTACACCGCCAGGTGGAACACTAAATAAAGTCGAGTTCACTGGACTAGGCGGAATTAAGTGGGCTGTGCCAGCTAATATTGACTATGGAAACACTGTTTCTGTAAAGTTTCTAGAAATGAGCAAAACACCTATTCTTGACATTATGCACAGCTGGGTTAAACTGATCCGTGACTATCGAACTGGAATAACACGTCCAGAACTAGAAGCTGGAGAAACTGGTGCTGGATATAACAAGAACAGATACGCTGGTGTAATGTACTACTGGACTACTGCACCAGACGCGAAGACAATAGAGTTCTTTGCGTGCTACGACGGTGTGTTTCCATCTAAAGACCCGCAAGACCTGTTCGTAAGCGATGTAGAAACTGTTGGCAGACTAGATATAGAAATCGAATTTAATGTGGATTACGCATGGCATGAAGACTGGGTCTACAATAATATACGCGACAATTATGTCAGCAATATCACTTCTGCTACTTATGTAGAAGGATTGCATCCAGAGTGATAAAAACAGAGAGAAAAAGTCTTAGCTAGTAGTGCTACGTAAAGCAAACTATACTACGGTGATTTTCTCGAATAACTCACTAATTTAGATAAAGAGAAGAAAGGAGATAGAAAAATGCCGTTTACAGGATTTAAAGTGAAGTTTCCGGAGTACGAAGTTATAACTCCACAGACTGGATTATCTTACACTGTTCGCTCTTTGACAGTGGCGGAAGAAGAGAGAATGAAAGCTAGTATGATAACTCCAACGAAAGTGGCTGAGCACTTGAACAAGTGCATTTACGAAGCTATTGTAAAAAGGCCGCCACAAATTAAAGACTTTAAGACTTTCTTGCAAAACACCACGCTAAAGGACAGAGATGCATTACTTTATGGTCTTTACCACGTGACTTACGAAGACATTAGAAACTATGACGTAAGGTGTACTTCTTGTAGAAAAGAGTACCCTATTACTGTAAAAGCATCTCAAACTTTTAGTGTTTTGCCGTATCCAGGCACGGACGTACTGACAAAGAGAGTGAAAGTCGATCTTCCAGTATCTAAGGGTGTTTCTACTTACATAAAGCAACCAACTCTTGAAGATGAAGCCGAGGCTATCAGAACTTTGTCAGGAACTCCTGGCTTTACTCTTGAGGCAATTGCAGAGACTCTGGTTTTAGACAGGTTCGAACAAGACATACCAGAATCGACTGAGCCAATGGTTGTATCTGAGAGATCCGAAGTAATTGAAGCTTACAGGAGTTTGCCTGCTCTAGACAAAAGAGCGATATACGAGAAATACAACGAAGAGTTTGGAAAATATGGTATCGACCTGAAGTTCAAGTCGTACTGTATCCATTGTGGTAATGAAGAAGTTACTACTATCGACTTAGTGGAGAACTTTTTTCGCATGGTATACAGTTCATGACGACTTGATCGAAGCTTACAGAAAAAACTTGCAAGAAAATATCTTCGTCTGTATTGAAGCACTAAAACAACCATATAGCTCTATTGCTGAGATGCCTGTTAAGCGTTTTATGGATTTGCTAAAGTGGAAGTCGCAGTTAGAAGAAGAAAAAGCTAAAATGATGGAAGAGAAAGCTAGTGCTCTAAAAGTAAAGAGAGGTAAAGCTCGTTGAACTTTTTAGAAAGATTCAGAAAAAATGTAGCTGGTTCTAAGAATAAACATGTCGACTACATAGCTAAAATTGAACCATCTGGGGATTTCCAGAAAGTCGAAGGAATTGAAGCAATTCTTAATTCGTGGATGAATCTGCTAAGAACTCCAGTTAGAACCTACGTCTTTGACCCGAACTACGGAAGTGAACTTTATAAGCGCGTTTTCGATCCCGCAGATGAGATTACAATGGATGCGATAAAAACAGAGATAAAAGAGAAACTAATGTATTACGATAATAGAGCGTCTATTACTAACGTCAACATTAAGTTTTTGCCAGATAAAAAGGGCTTTGTCGTAGACATCTTCGTTAGATACAAAGGAGAGATTACGAAGATATCTAAGACATTCGATAAAGAGTCTTTCTTTAACTTGATCCAGTGAGGCAACTGACTTCATGAAGCTAGTTTACTGCGTGCTAACTTTTAAGAAGGGACTGTTAAGAAAAAAGACCAAGAAAGTGCACTTATTTTTTATTCCAGTCTCTTTTACTAACTACTTTTATATTGCTCTAATTGGAAAGCTAAGTGATGAAGAAAACTCTTACGTATCCCAGCTAATGGTGTCATTTCCAGCAGAGTTACTCGAAGAAGTCATAAAGGGCAAACAAGAGTACTTTGGAGAAAGATTTTCGGTCGTGGAAGAATTGCAATGCATTCCATTAAAGAAGAATAACAAGACTACGAAAATTGTCGTATCTGGAAAGAAACAAGCTTTAGTTGTTAAATCAAACATCTTACTAACGTTTGACGATTTCTTGACAACTGGTAGTAAAAAGATTTACATTCTTAGAGGAAAACTTGATCTTGACATTGGGGAAGTAGTTCCCCAAAAAAGTGTAGTATCCAAATTGGCTCTTATACAGAGAATGTACTTACGATAAACAATAAAAGTGAGGAGTTAAAAAATGGACAAAAAGTACTTAGAACTTGCATGCAAGGATTTCTTAAAAGAAGTAATTAGTGAGAGTAAGGTACTTAGACGAAAGTTATCGTTTAAGGAACACAAGAGGGTGCATGACTTAGTCGACAAAATGAACTACGACGAAGTCATGGCTGCTATCTTTAATAACGGCATTCCGTTAGCGGAACAAGGTGAGAGTTCCGTTAAAAGGGGTGCAAAGTATGGAGCAGCTGCAGGCGCTGGAATGATTGTTGCATCGAAGATAAAAAAGTCAAAATTGGCGCCACTAGTCGCTAAAGAAAAAGCACTGCGGAAAGCTGCGGCGAAGATGGGTAAGAAAAAAGGTGCACAAACGCTGGCGCAAGCTGAGAAAATAGCAGCAACAATACAAAAGTTGAAAAAGGTCCCAGCAAAGAAACTTGGTATCGCGGCTGGCGTATTAGGACTATATCTTTGGAGACGATTCTCCGACCCATGCAGAGCACTGAAAGGAAGAACAGAAACAGCTAGATGCAGAGCTGCTGCTATACAGAAAGTAATTTCTCAACTGAGAAGTTCTTTAAATCAGTGTTCCAAAGCTCCAGACCCGATCGCCTGCAGGGCCAAAATCATGAAAGAAATAGGAAAGTGGGAAGGAAAGTACAGACAACAGATGGCTATTGCAAGCGGCCAAGCATAACTTCTTCCGAATAAAGACTCTCTTCTAAAATGAGCTTTCTAGTTTACGAAAGCAAAAAACTCTGGGCAAGCTGCGGAAAGAATAGTCGAGCTAGAGCAGCAAAGAAAGTAGAAAACTTGGAGTATGTTGCTGCTCACTATTACCAAAAAAGCCCGCAAGGCAGAATCTTGCAAGAAAAGCTATGCACCCTACATTAAAATGTGGCAAAAAAGTACGACAGGCTAATTAACAAACTTGAAAAAAAGACTAGCTAGAGGCAAGTAACATGACAAAGAAAGAACAGCTAACCGAAAGTGTTCGGCATACGCTGCTTGACATAATCGAGGAAAGCAGAGTTTTAAAAAGAAAACTTACTTTCAGAGAGCACTTTGGTCTTTACAAAGCTATTAAGCACCTTCCGAGTGAGAAAGTTCTAGAACTCGCCATCCTCTTAGAAAGAAAGAGAGGCCAACCTCCAGCAAAACCCATTTCTGCTATTGCAGATATTCTGGCCAAAGGTTTCGCTGTAGCTGTGTGTCTTCCTCTCTTGCATCCAGCTATACCAGGGGGTACACTGCTATTTTATGCAGCAGTTCGTTACTTACATGACTTACACAACTGGAAATGCGAAGCAGCATGTCAGTCAGGAGAATACGGAAAAGAGATAAAAGACAAAAGATTATGCTATGCAATGTGTGACCTCGCATCTTGGAATAAAGTACTGACAGAGTTGGAGATAGAGAGAAAAACATGCCCAGTGCAAAAGAATCCAAAGCTATGCGAAAAGAGGATGTCAAAGCTAATACTTTATGCCACACAAAAGAAGGCAGAAGCAGAAGCAAGAGTCCAGATTCGTAGAATGAAAGCCAGATACAAGAAGACATAGTATTTTTGAGTTTATTATTTTTCTAAACGGAGGACTAAGAAACGCAGTTCTACAAAAGACTGTATGACTATATACACGACTACCAAAAGTTAGTTTACGATTACTACTCGAAACACTCGATCGCTTTCCTATGCACTTACTACAATTTAGATAGAAGTTCGACCGTATGGGACGACGAAAACTTAATGGGTGGCTACTACGAAAAAATAGGAGATTTGACTGGAGTCCGTTGGATTAAGTATCACTTTTTGCCTGTCTTTTGGGTTGAAGAAACTCTTACTGACTACACAGCCGAAGACATTGGCTATATAAATGAAGGTGAAAGCAGGTTTGTCATTCCTTGGTCTTATGGTATTGAACCGACACCAAACGACATGATAAAGTTTGAGCAAGAATTTTTAGTGGCTGGAAGAGGACCGGATAAGTATAGCCTTTTCTGCGTTACTGGTGTAAAGGTTAGACCACCCAACGGAAAAATTCTATGGGAGCTTAAGCTTATAATTGAACAGTCTAGAACAACTGACGAAATAGACAGGCAAGTAAGTAAGCAAAGAGTTTTCTTCGACTATACGAAAAAGATCTATACAGTGGAAGACGCTCAAACTTTAAGTAGAATGATGGTTAAAAATGAAGCGATACGCAATAACTTGAAACAACTTTATGACCAAAACTCAGGATTTTACTTAATTTAATTAAGAAATGGAGGAAAATAAAGATGTTAGTTGACGACAAGACAATAGAAAAAGTTATTGACAAAGTTTACAAGAAGATTAGAGAACAAGCAAATCCAGTAGCTCGAGCAATGGCTAAAGAATTGCCGTCTCTTTCGAAGAAGTTAACAGCAAAGACTTTGCTCAAAGCTGGCGCTGGTGTTCTTGGTTTATTAGGGTTAACTTACATTATAACTGGAATTATAGATGAATGCAGACCTGTAAAGAGAAGATTTGGTTTAGAAGCTTATAAAAAGTGTCTCGCCAAAAACTATACGAAAGCCGCAAACTCAGCTGAAGCTGCTATAGCTAAGTGTAAGTTTACTAAAGACCCTGAAAGATGTAAAGAAAAGTTAACTGCCAAAGCACGGAAGTTAAGAGAGTTAGCAAAGCAAGCGTATGAGCAAGCTAAAGCTATAAGAGCCAAAAAAGCAGCAAAATAAAGTGCGGAAGGGAAAATGGAGACTCTAAGCAACCAGATCTACCTAAGTAGAGACCAAATACGACTTAGAATTATAGAGTACGTCAAAAAGTATCTAGAACTAGAGAATGTAGATCTTACGAAGACGTCTTTCTTGTCGTACTTGATTAACGTAATTTCTACATTAACTTCGAACTTACTATTTTACGAAACTTCTGTCTACAGAGAGTTCTTCTTAACGACAGCACAACTTCCAGAAAGTATTCTAAATCTTTCTGCTTTTCTTGGGTACAACACGAAAGAAGCTAGATATGCAACTACTGACGTACTCGTAAAAATACCCCTAACGTTTGAAGACAATGTAGCTCGTTTCTCTATACCACAGGGACACAAGTTTTATGCTAGCGATATTCAGTTTACTACTTACTATAGAACTGACATAACAGTACACAATAATGCTTACGCATCAGTTGTGGTAGTAGAAGAAAATAGAACTTACAACTTACCAGTAATAATCGACACAACGTCTTCTACAACACCACAAATGAAGTTCATACTACCAGTTCGGCAGTATAAAGAAACTACTCAAGAATTCCAGATAGATGCAGACTTAAAACCATATCAGTTCGTTACCATTGACGTTCCAATAAAAGGCAAAGTGACGGCTCTCTCTGTTGCGATTAAAAGTCCAGGAGCTACGTCATGGAGACTCTACGAAGAATTTCAAAGTCTCTATCTTATGTCACCAACAGACTATGGCTACGTTTCGAGACGAACTATTACTGGAAGAAAGCTTTATTTTGGAAATGGTCTAATAGGAGTACAGCCAGAACCAAACTCAACAGTTTTAGTAACTGTAAGAGAAACAGAAGGAGCAAACGGAAACGTAATAGCAGGAAGTATCACTAGAGGAGATAGAATCTATTATACAAACCAAAGTGGTATAACCAAAATAGTAAACTATACAGTAGTTAACCCATCTTCTGCTGTCAATGGGGAAGACGAAGAATCCATAGAAGAAATTCGCAGCAATGCAATTGCAAATCTCTCAGCTCTGGGAAGACTTGTATCTGAAGAAGACTACAAGAATTCGAATGTAGTAATTCCTTACCCAGCAATGAACGTAAATCCAGTTCCAGTTCTTAAGAGGTCTGACGTAAAAGTTAACGACATACAATTATTTACATGCTTAATTTTTAACGACGTAGTAGTCCCAACAAGAAATGAGAAAATACTTCTTCCTCTTGGTACAACTTATCTTCCAAGGGGAACAGTTATCGAAGATCAAGACGGCTTCAAATACTATACTCTTTTCGATATAACTTTGGACTACATCAATACTGAAGCATACTACCACTATATAATGAGTTCTTCAGAGTTTTCTCTAACTCTCGCCGAAAGCTTTGGCTCTACATATGACATAGTTGCAAACTCTCTGAAAGTACAAAGAAGTGGTTCCGGAGCGATTTTCGAACTAACGTACTACTCAAGTGAACCAGATTATGGTTCTGCATCCTGTATAATGCAGATACTAGAAACCGGAGAAACGTTTACTTTCACGAACGTTCCTGCTAGTAAGAAGTTCGTTTACACCTTTTCGGACTACACAACTATTAGAGAAGGAGAAACTACTTTTCTATTTACTCTATTAGATAGCACAGCAGCCCAAGTAGCTACTTACTCGTGTACTTTCGCTTTTAGAATGCCACTTAAATCTTTCATGATGTCTAATGTCGTAGTTGACGGTACTTCAGTTATAGTTTATGACGTTCCAGTCGTAGAAAAGACGTACTACGATTCTATTAACCAAGACGATTTCGAACTAGTAGTTCTACAAAAAATGTTGTCTTCTTTTAGTATTTATAAGTATCGAATGCTTACAGACTTTACGAATCTCAAGTTCGCGAATACTACTGGTCGAATGACTAACATGAAGTTTAATAAAGTTACAAGAGTAGCAGTAAAAGATTCTGGACTCTGTAGTGTTCCTCCAGATCCAGCAGTTGGTGATCGATACATAGTTTCTGGTTATGAAGAAGGAGCTTGGCTTGGAAGAAGAAATAATATAGCTCAATGTATTGCGAACGATTCGACTTCTGGTGTGGTCTGGTCATTTACAGAACCATCGACAAACGATATTGTTTACGTGACGGAAAAGAAAACGAAGTTAATCTATACTGGAACTAACTGGGTCGTTCCAGAGTTTACTGTTCCTCTACAAATAGAACTCGAAGTGTTTAAGAGTAAGACATACGTTGGGTCCGACACAGAATTGAGCAACACTATAAAAAGCAAGCTCGTATCCGAATTCGAAAGCAGGTTTGGGCCAACAATAGAATTGTACCGTTCTGAGATTATTAGAACTGTGCAAGAGATAGATGGTGTCGACCATTGCAACTTGATCTCTCCATACTGCGATATTTTCTTCAACTACGATTTAGAAAGTCTGACGCAAGAAGAATTGCTTGAATATACACCTGAGTACGTTTTCTTCACTACATTCGACATATCAATTAAAATATTAACATAAGGAGAGCAGCCACATGGAAAATTTGCAGTGTTTAGCTGAACTATCACTAAGCAAAAAGTTGCTTAAAAGAGTTACTCTTCAGGACGTTTCTATTCTTGCTGGTGGTTTGTTGCTTGTATTTTTGTACTTCGCTAGCTTAGTAAGAGCTAGTAAGAGGAGAAATGACTTAGAACTTAAACTTATCGAAAGTACTGGATTTGACTATAAAATTCTCGAACTTGCCACAAAAGTTCCGAATGCGTTTTGCACTAATCTTATCCCGCGAACTATTTTTATGACAAGAGGACTTGTAAAAATGTGCACTGAGAGAGAATTAATAGCAGTAGCTCTCCACGAGATTGCTCATTTAAAAACGTACGACTCATTTACACTCCTTCTTTCAGTTTTAGCGGCAAGAGCTGGCTTAACAGGAGTTATTGCTAGAGCAACAAATTTCGTGATAAAGCAGCGGATTGGAGGGCCTGCTCTCAGGTCAGCACTCGTCGCTTCTATTGTCGGTTTAACTGCACTTAGTGAAGTGGTTGCTATCGCGTTCCTAATGAGAATGCAAGAAAAGAGGTCTGACGCTTACACTGTCAAGTTTGGTTATGCTCAAGATCTAGCAAGTGCTCTACAAAAAATCGAAGAGTACAGTAAGAAAAAAGAGTTCTGCGGTTTCTTGTGTCGTGTCAATAAAAAGATCGGAAATATTTTTGCTTCACACCCAGAAACAGAAGAAAGAGTAGAGTCACTCTTAAAGAAAGAAGAAACGTGGAAAAAGATTCAAGAACAAGATAAACAGGGATTGAAAAACTTAATCCAAAAACATTTAGTTGGTGAGCAAGAATGAAAAACAAATTACTAAACACTTATTTGGAGTTTCTTCAAGAAGTAGCTCCTCCTGACTGGGAAGGAACTATTAAAGCGATGAAAAAGCATAAGAAAATTAAAAGCCCTTGGGCTCTAGCTTGGTATATGAAAAAGAAGGGCTACAAACCTCATTATACTAAGAGAGGCAAAAAACTCTCGGAGTTTGTCGGCTACGGAGGAGCTGGATCTGCTCTTAGAATAATTGCAGAGTGTAAAGAGTTTGCTAAAGAAGCGACTCTTTCTCAAGAGTGTACTGAAAAACTGCAACGCATAAAAGAGTGCCTCGAAACTAATATGTCTGCTTGCGGTAGCGATGGATCTTGCAGACAAGTATTAGCAGAAGAAATCAGTCGCTTAGAAAGCTTAATGGAGGCTTAAAAATGAGCACGCTTTTGGAAGACTACATAAATCTAGCACGAGAAAAAGAAGATTTACTTCCGTGCTATCGTAAATGCAAGCAGTACAAAAAGAATAGCACTGCATACAAGATTTGCATAGAGAAGTGCAAAATAAAAGGACTAGAAATTAAGATTAAAGAATTGTCTTGGAAAAAGGGGCCAGAAAGAGGCTGCTACGAAGAAGAAATTCGGAAATCTAAAGATAGGATAGAAAAAATTAAGAAGAAAATTCTAACATTGTCTACATCTCGCCCTAATAACATCGCTATTCTGGGAGGAAGCGTAAGCAAACATGATAGACAAAAAATAGAAGAAATTATCAATCGAACATGCGAAAGAATCGATGTTGAGCAAGTCGTTCCAGCGATAGCTCAAAGAATGTCAAATGTACTAAAAGCTTTAAGCAAAGAAAGAGCAGCAGCTGGTGAAGTGCTAAAAAAGATGAAGTTAGCAACAGGACCACAACGTGCTATACTTTCTGCCAAGTATGCAGAACACATGAAAAACATTAGAGATCTTCTAGCAACTAAAAAGCATTTGGCTTCTAGAATTACTAATGCATAGACGTTTAAGAAAGGAAAAATTGCTATTGGCGCTGCTGCTGGCGCTGGTGCTATTAGTGCTTACAAATATAAGACAAGAAAAACAGTATAACACTAAGTTAGAACCAAGAGGAAAAAAATGAGAAAAGTTGCTATTATTGGGTATGGAACAGTTGGAAAGGCTATGCAAAAAGTCTTTCCAGATGCTCTTATCTATGACGAAGACAAAGAGAAGAGTCTAGCAACTAAAGAAGAAGTAAACGAATGCGAGCTTGCACTTGTATGTGTTCCAACCCCTATGAAAATAGAAGAAGGCAAAGAATTTTTTCCAGCAGATACCTCAATAGTGGAAGAAGTGATTTCTTGGCTCGAAAGCAAATATATAGTAATAAAATCAACAGTCCCACCAACGTTTACTGATACAATTGTAGCCAAAACTGGAAAGAATGTTTGTTTTTCTCCAGAGATAGTTGGCGAATCCAAGTACTTCACTTCACCATGGAAGTATCCAGACCCGAGTGATCCTAGATTACATGACTACGTTATCATCGGCGGGAAGAAAGAAGTTAGAGAAAAAGTTTGCGACATTTTCGTAGAACGACTTGGACCAGAGAAAACTTACTACTTGACTACTGCAGTAGAAGCCGAAATCATTAAGTATATGGAAAACTGCTGGGGAGCTGTAAAAGTAGTTTTCTGTCAAGAATTCTATGACTTGTGCCAAAAACTTGGTGCTAGCTATCATGTAGTAAGAGAAGGTTGGGCACTTGACAAAAGAGTAGAAAAAATGCATTCGGCTGTCTTTGTTAACGAGAGAGGCTTCGGAGGAAAGTGTTTTCCGAAAGACACAAACGCTCTTGTGTCGTTCGCCGACTTGATTGGAATCAGTATGGACATTATAAAAGCTGCTATTAGAAAAAACAGAGTACTCCGAAAGGAAACAACATAACAGAAAGATTTAGCTAGGTAACAGTAATGGAAACTTTATATTCTATAGCACGTGTTGAGGAAGCTAAGCTCAAATCTCTTTTAAGAGATGTGGTTGGAAAAGAAATGAGTGAACTTTCGAAACCCTGCTATATTCCGAGCCACAAAGCTTACTATTACGAACTCTTACAAAGTTGCGGATTAAACGAGCAAAACATAAAAGAGTTTGTGTCACGCTTTTGGAAGGGTAGAAAAGAAGCAAAGTGGAACCTCTGGAAAGATCCTGTAACTCTGTTTTCAATTTGGCTAATGTGGTACTTTCTGAAAAATAAAGATATGATAAATTTCAAGTATGCTTTAATGTACCACATGATTAGAAACTACGCTAATATTATGAAAAAGTTTATGCCTGCTTACTGC
>Ga0272448_1005685_pt1 | contig 13692 bp, 14 predicted proteins | sample YNPCB0191_FD_202220 | JGI IMG/M metagenome (GOLD analysis project Ga0272448, IMG submission 202220) | Hot spring sediment microbial communities from Yellowstone National Park, WY, United States - YNP-CB-019-1 | ecosystem: Environmental > Aquatic > Thermal springs > Hot (42-90C) > Sediment...
TTCGAGTGTCTGGACTATGCCGCCACCGAGCGCAAGTTCAACTGCTACCTGGCTCGATTCCGGCCCGGCCGGGTGCGCGGCCACCGCCACGCAGGCGCCGAGTTCATCTACGTGATCCGCGGCCGGCTCGGCCTGCGCGTCGCCGACCAGGAGCACGTCCTCGAAGCCGGCGATGCCGCGTACTTCGACGCCTCCGCGGCGCACTATTACCGCCGCATCGGCCGGCCGGCGTGCCACGCCCTCGTGGTCACCCAGGGCCAGTCCGAGGCCGCCGTCGCCGCCCGAGGCGTGCCGCGAAAGTAGGAATCGCCGTCCGATGAAGACCAGCGCCCCCAAAGACCGCAGCGGCACAGGCCGGACGGCCCTGGGCAACGCCTTCGGCATCGCCGTCGACACGCTCTGGTCCCACAAGCTCCGCTCGGCGCTCACCGTGCTGGGAATCGTCATCGGGATCGCCGCGGTGGTCCTGGTCGGCGCCACGCTGGAGGTCGTGCGCACCACCGCGGTCCGCACCACGACCCAGACCTTCGGCGCCGATACTTTCGTCATCGCCCAAGTGGCGTCGATCGGAGATCTCAGCCGCAAGGAGCTTGCCGACAAGCTGCGCCGCAACCCGGAGATCTACCGCCGGGAGGCCCAGGAGCTGGGCGCGCGCCTCCGCGAAACCACCCGCACCGCCGCAACTCTCCAGGCGGTCGCCGACGTCAAGGCGGGAAACAGGACCTTCCTGGCGGCCACCGTCCTGGGCAGCGATGCGGCGATCCAGGACATTCGCGACATCCGCATGGAAAACGGGCGCTTCTTCACCGAAGAGGAAAGCCGCCGGGCGGCGGCCGTGGCCGTGATCGGCTGGGACCTGGCCGATGAACTCTTCCCCTTCGGCTCCCCGCTGGGGAAACAGGTCCGCATCCGGGGACGAACCTTCACGGTCATCGGCACCCAGGAAAAGCAGGGTTCCAGTTTCGGCTCCTCCCTCGACCGCAACGTCTATCTGCCGTTGACGGCGTTCGAGAAGATCTGGGGAAGCCGGCGCTCGGTGACGGTGTTCGCCCGGCCGCGCGACGGCATGCCGTTTGCCGCAGCCCGGGAGGACGCGCGCATGGCGCTGCGCCTCATGCGCCGCCTGAAGCCGAATGCCCCGGACAATTTCGACATCCTGATCCCGGAGGCCGGGCGCAGCTTCCTCGCGCGCCTCGCCGGCATCATCGGCGTGGCGATCGTGCCCATCAGCTCGGTGGCCTTGATCGTGGCCGGGATCGTGGTGATGAACATGATGCTGGTTTCGGTCACGGAAAGGACGCGCGAGATCGGCGTGCGTAAATCCCTGGGCGCGCGCAACCGGGACGTGCTTGCCCAGATCCTTTTCGAGTCGGCGCTGCTGACCGTCCTGGGCGGCGCGGCCGGGCTCTTCCTTTCCTATCTCGGCACCATCGCGCTCAGCCGCGCTTTCGAGGCCCCCGTGACCATCCCTCCCGGCTACGCCTTCATGGCGCTGGGCCTGTCGGCGGCCATCGGCCTGGGCGCCGGCTACTATCCGGCGCGCCTGGCCGCGCGCATGCCGCCGGTCGAGGCCTTGCGCGCGGAGACCTGATATGCGACCCAGCCACTTCAACCGCGAGAACCTGAACTTCGCCCTGGCGAACGTCGCCGCGCACAAGTTCCGCTCGCTGCTGACGGTGCTCGGCATCATTGTGGGCATCGTGACCGTCGTGACGGTGGCCTCCGTCCTCGTGGGAGTGCGGCGCAACATCGCCCTGCTTTTTCAGGAGTTCGGGCCCGACAGCATCTTCGCCTTCCATCTCGAAGGCGATCCCGCCAACCCGCGGGTCAGGCCTGAGGAGCTGACGCGCAAGCCCCTGCGCCCCGAATTCGCGCGCGCACTCGCCGAGTCATGCCCCTCGCTGAGGGATGCGGCGGCACAGATCCTCGTACCCAACGTCATCGACGGCCGAGCCCTGACGGCCAGGTACCGGGAGCTGGAAAACGAAAACATCCAGCTCCAGGGCGCCAGCTGGAACTTCTCCGAGGTCACCAACGCGGAACTGCAGGCGGGGAGGACTTATACCTACGAGGAGGAACGGCGGCGCGCCCGCGTGTGCATGTTGGGGGCCAATATTGCGGCTTCGCTCTTTCCCGGGGGCGATGCCGTCGGGCGCAGCATCGTGGTCGACGGCGCCTTGTACGCGGTGGTGGGCGTGTTCGAAAAACGCAAGGGAGGGTTCTTCGGCGAGAATCGCCAGGACAACGTCGTCATGATTCCCCTGGAAACGGCGCGCGTGCGCTACCCGAATGCCGAGACCGTCGTCCTCTACTGCCGCGCCCGACCGGGTCTGCGCGCAGCGGCGCTGCAGGAAGTGGAATCGGAGCTGCGCCGCCTGCGCCGCCTCGGGCCGGGCGAAGAATCCGATTTCATCCTCAGCACTTCCGACTCGATCATCGAGCAGCTCGACCAGATCACGGGGCTCGTGCGCACGGGTACGCTGGCTCTGTCCGGTCTCGGCCTGCTCGTGGGCGGGGTCGGGGTCATGAACATCATGCTCATGTCCGTAACGCAGCGCACGCGCGAAATCGGCGTGCGCAAGGCCCTGGGAGCGAGGCGCCGCGACATCGTGTGGCAATTCCTGCTGGAGGCCGCCTTCCTCACGACGATCGGAGGCGGCGTCGGCGTGGCCCTGGCGGGGCTCCTGGGCCTGATTCTGGCCTATCTTGTCCCCAACGTGCCCGCCATCCCTCCCTTTTGGGCCGTCGCCTCGGGTTTGGGCGTCTCGACCCTGGTCGGACTTGTCTTCGGCGTATGGCCGGCGCTCAAGGCGGCGCGCCTCGATCCCGTCGAGGCGCTGCGCTACGAGTAACGCGGCCGGCGCTCCCGCCGGGCGCGCCGGCCGCCGAAGGGGCGGAGAGGCGCTTGCGGCCCGCCCCCCATGCCGTCATTAGGGGTGCGTTCTTACTGGCGCCGGCGTTCGAGCTCGCTCTGAACTCCCGCGAGCAGAAAACCCTCGTGCCCCGGCATCCAGACCTCGGAAAGAACGTACTGATCGCCGATGGTTTCGAAAACGAGCCTGGGCTTTTCCTCCGAGCCGCTGCTCGCCGCGATTCCCCTCATGATCAGGGCCTGGGCGGCATACCTGCCGTCGAGGCTGCGGATGATCACGGTCGTGTGGGTTCGACCCGGAAGCTCGATCTGATAGCGACCGGCCTCGAATTGCCTGCCCGATACGCTGAACGGGTGCGGGACATCCGCTGTGATCTTGTGAACCTCCTGCGCGAGGCCCGCCACGGCTCCGAGCAGGATCAGCATGCAAGTTGCGGGTAGAACGTTCCTGGACATAGTCTTCCTCCACGATATTTTGTCGGTCTGTGTTTTTCACCCGATCTCAGCTCCGGCAGCCCCGAGAACTGCCGGGATTCAAGAGACATTCAGATGCGAAGATATGATACCTTGTCGGACCAAGCCTGTAAAGCCATCCCATGAGCAATCCGTACCGTGACCGGCCCCGATCTCGTGGGCGCGTGCCCCGGCCGGCATGGGCAGGCCGTCATGTGTCGCTCTCCGAAGCGTCCGCATCGCCCGGCCCGGCATCTCCCGCCTCCGCGCTCCGGCGCAGCCGCTGACGGCCGAACCCGGCGATCTTTCGTCCGAGGCACTCCCTTTAGTCCGCCGGGAGCGGGCGCGCTCGGGCGGGGCGGGCTACAGCATGCCGAGCTGGAGCCGGGCGGCTTCCGACATGCGCTCCGGCGTCCAGGGCGGGTCCCATACCAGATCGACGTACACCGAGGTCACGCCCGGCAGGGCCAGCACGCGGTTTTCCACCTCGAGCGGCAGCGAGGCCGCCACCGGGCAGCCCGGCGAGGTGAGCGTCATGCGGATAACCACGTTTCCCGGCGGCTGTATGTCGATGCCGTAGATCAACCCCATCTCGTAAATGTTCACCGGGATTTCGGGATCGTAGACCGTGCGCAGGACCTCGACGATCTGCTCTTCGCTGACCGCCGCCTGGGCCGGGGCCTGCGGGGGCGCCGCCGGCTCGAGCGCGGGCGCCGGACTCTCCGCCGCCGCTTCATCCCCGGCGGCCGGCATCGCCGGCTCGGCTCCCGCCGGCACCGTTTCTCGAGCGCCTTGCGCCGGCGGCCGGCGCCGGCCGAACATGTCGCGCAGCTTCATGGGCTCACTCCGTCGCCACGGTATCCTGATCGCCGCGCAGCGCCGCCAGCAAGGTGTGCCACGCCAGCGTGGCGCACTTGACCCGCACGGGATATTCCTTCACGCCCGCGAACGCTTCCAGCTTCCCGAGGTCCGCGCCCCCCGCTTCCCGCCGGCCCGTGACCAGATCGTGGAAGCGCTCGAAGAGAGCTTCCGCTTCGGCCGCGGTCTTGCCCTTGACGCTTTCGGTCATCATGGAAGCCGAGGCGGTCGAGATGGCGCAGCCGGAGCCTTCGAAGGCGATGTCGGAGATCCTGCCGTCCTCGACGAGCGCGTAAAGCCGGATCTTGTCCCCGCACAGCGGATTGTGCCCGAGCGCCGTGCGGTTGGCCCCCGGCAGCTTGCGGTAATTGCGCGGCCGCTTGTGATGGTCCAGGATCACCTGCTGGTACAGCTCCCGCAGCTCCGACATCAGCGAAACACCTCCGCCACTTTGCGGAGTCCCGCAACCAGCGCATCGATCTCCGCGCGCGTATTATACAAAGCCAGCGAGGCGCGCGCCGTCGCCGGCACGCCGAAGAAATCCATCACCGGCTGGGCGCAATGGTGCCCGGTACGCACGGCCACGCCTTCCTGGTCCAGGATGGTCCCGATGTCGTGCGGATGGATGCCGTCGAGCACGAAAGAGACGACGCCCGCCTTGTGCGCCGCCGTTCCGATTATCCTGAGCCCGGGCACCGAGGCGAGGGCTTCGGTGGCGTAGCGCAGCAGCTCGTTTTCGTAGCGCGCCACCGCATCCATGCCGAGCTTCTCCAGGTAATCGACCGCCGCTCCCAGGGCGATGCCCGCGGCGATGCTGGGGGTGCCCGCCTCGAACTTGTGCGGCAGCTTGGCGAACTCGGTGCGCTCGAAGGTCACCGAGGCGATCATGTCGCCGCCCCCCTGGTAGGGCGGCATATCCTCGAGGTGCCGCGCCTTGCCGTAGAGCACGCCGATGCCCGTCGGGCCGTACATCTTGTGGCCCGAAAAGGCGTAGAAGTCGCAGTCGAGCGCGCGCACGTCGATCTTCATGTGGGGGACCGCCTGGGCGCCGTCGACAAGCACCGGGATGCCGCGGCGGCGGGCGAGCTCGACGATGCGGGCCACGGGATTGACGGTTCCGAGAGCATTGGAGACGTGCGACACGGCGAGCATGCGCGTGCGCGGCCCGAGCAACTTCTCGAGCTCGTCGATCAGGATCTCGCCGCGCTCGTCGATCGGGGCGACGCGCAGGCGCGCGCCGCGCTCCGCGCAGACGAGCTGCCAGGGCACGATGTTGGAATGGTGCTCGAGCGCGCTGATCACCACCTCGTCGCCCGCGGCCAGGCGCATTCGACCGAAGGTCTGGGCCACCAGGTTGATCGCCTCGGTGGCGCCGCGCACGAAGACGATCTCGCGCTCCTCCGCCGCGTTGATGAAGCGCCGGATGCGGGAGCGCGTCTGCTCGTAGGCGGCGGTGGCGCGCTCGCTGAGCTCGTGGACGCCGCGGTGGATGTTGGAGCAATCCTCGGTGTAAAAACGCACGAGCGCGTCGATGACGCACTGCGGTTTCTGCGTCGTGGCCGCGTTGTCGAGGTAGACGAGCGGCTTGCCGTGCACCGTGCGGCTCAGGATGGGAAAATCCGCGCGCACCCGCGCCACGTCCAGCTCGGGGGAGTGCACGGGGCCGGTGGATCGCAGCGTCTCGCCCGTGGGCATCATTCCGCCTCCTTCGGCCTGCCGTCGCGCGCCAGGCGGTTGAGCAGCAACAGGTCGACCTGGCATTGCAGCGGCTTGAGCTTCATGGCGCTGCTGATTTCGCTGGCAAAGGCGTAGGTCAGCAGGTTGCGCGCCGCCGCCTCGTCCAGGCCGCGGCTGCGCAGATAGAACAGAGCCTCCTCGTCGAGGCGGCCGATCGCGGCGCCGTGGGTGCAGCGCACATCGTCGGCGCGTATCTCGAGCTGCGGCTTGCTGTCGATCACGGCGTCGTCGGAAAGCAGCAGATTGCGGTTGGTCTGGCGCGCGTCGGTCTGCTGCGCGTCGGGCCGCACCACGATCCGGCCGTGAAACACCCCCGAGGACCGGCCGTCGAGTATGCCCTTGTAGAGCTGCCGGCTGGCCGCGTGGGGGGCGGCATGGTCGACGGTCGTGCGCGTGTCCATGTGCTGCGTCCCCTTGGCCAGGTAGAGCCCGTCGAGGCGGCACTCGCCGCCCTCGCCCTCGAGCAGGACGCGGAGCTCGTTGCGCGTCAGGCCCCCGCCGAGCAGTACGGCGTAGGACGTCAGGCGCGCGCGCGCGCCCGCGGCGGCCTGGATGGTCGCGATGTGGTAGGCGCGCTCGCTTTCGCGCTGCAGCTTGGTGTGCTCGATGACGGCGCCCTCGCCGGCGACGATCTCGGTGACCGCATTGGTGAAGTACACGTCGTCGCGCAGGCCCACGTAGCTCTCCACGATGGACGCCTGGCTGCGGCGCCCCGCCACGATCAGGTTGTGCGGGTGCGACATGACGGCGCCGTCCGGCGCCGTCGAGATGTATACCAGGTGCACCACCTGGTCGAGGACCACCCCGTCCGGGATGAAGACGTAAGCGCCGTCGGCCAGGAAGGCGGTGTTCAGGGCGGTGAAGGGGTTTTCCCCCGACGGGGCGTAGCGCGCCAGGTGCTCCTCGAGCGCGCCGGGATCGCTCTGCAGGGCCGCGGCCAGGCTGCCGGCGCGCGCGCCGCCCGAGAGCGCGCACAGGCAGGAGTGCCCGGCCGAGAACCGCCCGTTGACGAAGACCAGGTTGCAGCATTCCAGCTCGGCGATCAGGCATCCGGCCAGGGCGCGCGCCGTCAGGCCGTTCGCGTGCGGCTCGGCCAGCTGGAAGGCCGCCTTGGCCAGGGGCGCGACGTTGGTATGGCGCCACTCCTCCTGGCGCGTCGTCGGGAAGCCGAGCTCGCCGAAGCGCCGGATGGCGGAGCGGCGCAGCGCCTGAAGCCAGCGCGGCGTGCCGGCGGCGGCGCGCTCGAAGCGTTCGAACTGCGAGAAGTAGACCATGGACATGGGACCGCCTCAGCGCGCGACCGGCTGCCGCTTTTCCGCCCCGTTCGGCACCCAGCCGTAACCTTTTTCCTCGAGCTCCAGGGCGAGTTCCTTGCCGCCCGACTTGACGATGCGGCCGTCCAGGAGCACATGGACCACGTCGGGCACGATGTAGTTGAGCAGGCGCTGGTAATGGGTCACCAGGATCATGGCGCGGTCGGGCCGCCGCATGGCGTTCACCCCCTGCGCCACGATCTTGAGGGCGTCGATGTCGAGGCCGGAATCGGTCTCGTCCAGGATCGCAAGCTTCGGTTCGAGCACCGCCATCTGGAAGATCTCGCTGCGCTTTTTCTCGCCGCCGGAGAATCCCTCGTTCACCGCGCGGTTGAGCAGGTTTTCGTCCATCTCCACGAGCTTCATCTTCTGCCGGGCCAGCGCGAGAAAGTCGATGGCGTCCAGCTCGTCCAGGCCGCGGTGGCGGCGAATGGCGTTGAGCGCGGTCTTCAGGAAGTACATGTTGCTCACCCCGGGGATCTCCACCGGGTACTGGAAACCGAGGAAAATGCCCTCGCGGGCGCGCTCCTCGGGGGGCATGTCGAGCAGGTTCCGGCCCTCGAAGAGCACCGCGCCCGCCGTGACCCGGTAACCCTCGCGCCCGGCGAGCACTTTGGCCAGCGTGCTCTTGCCCGAGCCGTTGGGGCCCATGATGGCGTGCACTTCGCCCGCGTTCACCTCGAGATCGATTCCGTGGAGGATCTCGACGCCCTCCACCTCGGCATGCAGGTCCTTGATTTTCAGCATGGCTCCTCCCTCGCCGCGCGCGCCCGGTCTCAGCCGACGCTCCCCTCCAGGCTCACCCCCAGCAGCTTCTGGGCCTCGACGGCGAATTCCATCGGCAGCTCCTTGAAGACCTCCTTGCAGAAGCCGTTGACGATCATCGACACGGCGGCCTCGGCATCGATGCCGCGCTGCTGGCAGTAGAAGATCTGCTCCTCGCCGATCTTCGACGTGGAGGCTTCGTGCTCCATCTGCGCCGTGCGGTTGCGCACCTCGATGTAGGGAAAGGTGTGGGCGCCGCACTTGTCGCCGATCAGCAGGGAATCGCAGCGCGAGAAGTTGCGCGCGTTCTGGGCGCCCTTCATGATCTTCACCAGCCCGCGGTAGGTGTTCTGCCCGTGCCCGGCCGAAATCCCCTTCGACACGATGGTGCTGCGCGTGTTCCTGCCGATGTGGATCATCTTGGTGCCGGTGTCGGCCTGCTGGTAGTTGTTGGTCAGCGCCACGGAATAGAACTCGCCCGTGGAATTGTCGCCCAGCAGGATGCAGCTCGGGTATTTCCAGGTGATCGCCGAGCCGGTCTCCACCTGCGTCCAGGAAATCCTGGAGTTGACCCCCAGGCACTTGCCCCTCTTGGTGACGAAGTTGTAGATCCCGCCGCGCCCTTCCTTGTCCCCCGGATACCAGTTCTGCACGGTCGAGTACTTGATCGTGGCGTTGTCGAGCGCCACGAGCTCGACCACGGCGGCATGGAGCTGGTTTTCGTCGCGGACGGGCGCCGTGCAGCCTTCGAGATAGCTCACGTAGGCGCCCTCGTCGGCGATGATCAAGGTGCGCTCGAACTGGCCGGTCTGGGCGGCGTTGATGCGGAAATACGTCGAAAGTTCCATCGGGCAGCGCACGCCGCGCGGGATGTAGCAGAAGGAGCCGTCGGAGAAAACCGCCGAGTTCAGCGCGGCGAAGAAGTTGTCGGTGTAGGGCACCACGCTCCCCAGATACCGGCGCACGAGATCGGGATGCTCCCGCACGGCCTCGGAAAAGGAACAGAATATGATCCCCAGCTCCGCCAGTTTCTCCTTGAAGGTCGTGGCGACGGATATGCTGTCGAAAACCGCGTCGACCGCCACGCCGGCCAGCAGCTCGCGTTCGCGCAGGGGAATGCCGAGCTTTTCGTAGGTTTCCAACAACTCCGGATCCACCTCGTCGATGCTCTTCGGCCGGGACTTGAGCTTCGGCGCCGCGTAGTAGTAGATATCCTGGTAGTCGATCGGCGGATAGTGCACGTTGGCCCAGGTGGGCTCCTTCATGGTGATCCAGTGGCGATAGGCCTGCAGGCGCCACTCGAGCATGAACTCGGGCTCTTCTTTCTTCGCGGAGATCATGCGGATGATCTCTTCGTTGAGGCCCTTCGGGACGGTTTCGGTTTCGATCCGCGTGACGAAGCCGTACTTGTATTCCCGGCCGGCGAGTTCTTCGATATTCGGAGCGTTTGCCATAGGATCTCCTTGCCCGGGCTCGCGATCGTCAAGGAACCGGGACCACCTCCGCACCCGGAAAGTCGACGTGCACGCCGCCTGCGGGCAGCGGGCGCGTCATCTGATCCAGCGTGATCCCTTCGAGGGCATGATGGATGGCGCTGTTGATCCGGTGCCAGTTGGCGCTCACGGGGCAGAGCCCCGTGAGGCCGCACCCGCCGTGGGTGCGGTCGGAACACTCGGTCACGGCGATCGGACCCTCAAGCGCCCGTATGATTTCGGCGACGCTGATCAGCTCCGGGCTGCGCGCCAGCGCATAGCCCCCCTTGACGCCGCGCTGCGAAACCAGCAGGCCCGCGCGCGCCAGCAGCTTGAGCACCTTGCTGACCACCGGCAGGGGCAGGCGCGCCTCGCGTGCCAGGTCACGGGCGTTGAGCGTCGCCCTCGGGCCGGCGGCAAAACGCGTCATCAGCAGGATGCCGTAATCGGCCAGCTTCGTAACCCTGAGCACCTGGCGCCCTCCGCAAATCAGTACCAAAATAGTCCAAATACAACCCAAGCATAACACCCGCTCATGATGTTGTCAATTTCGTGCCGGCCGGAGATGTCGTATATTTCAGGCGCGGCGCAAGCGGTCCGCGCGCGCCGCGCCGCCGGGCGGCGGTGCCGGCTTGACAGCCGGGGATATCATTCTCGCTTGCGGTTCCGGGCCCCGCCGTCGGGCGGGGCCGGCCGGGCGGCTCGCAATTCGATGGAAAGCGGGGGCAGCGTGAATTCCGACAAGAAGCTCGTGGTTCTTTCCGGCATCCAGCCTTCGGGCAATCTCCATCTCGGCAACTATTTCGGGGCGGTGCAGCAGTACCTCAGCCTGATCGAGGCCGGGAACCGCTGCTATTACTTCCTTGCCAACTATCACGCGCTCACGTCGATGCGCGACCGGGCGCGCCTGCTCGAGCTGACCGCGCGCACGGCCGCCGACTACCTGGCACTGGGACTCGATCCCGAGCGCTGCGCCATCTACAGGCAGAGCGATCTCCCCGAAGTCTGCGAACTGCAATGGATCCTGAGCACGGTCACCCCCATGGGATTGCTCGAGCGCTGCCATGCCTACAAGGACAAGATTCAGCAGGGGATACCGGCGGACCACGGGCTTTTCGCCTATCCCGTTCTTCAGGCGGCCGACATCCTGATCGTGCGCGCCGACCTGGTTCCCGTGGGCCAGGATCAGAAGCAGCACATCGAGGTGACCAGGGACATAGCGCAGTACTTCAACAGCTCTTACGGAGACGTGCTCACGCTTCCCGAGGCCTTCATCCCCGAAGAGGTGGCCGTGATCCCGGGGAGGGACGGGCGCAAGATGTCCAAGTCCTACAACAATACGATCGAGATCTTCGCCGGCGAAGCCGAGGTCCGCAGCCAGATCATGTCGATCGTGACCGATTCCGCCACCGTGGCTGAACCCAAGGATCCCGACCGCAGCACGCTCTATGCCATCCTCAAGCTGTTTTGCACGCCGGCGGAGAGTGCCGAATGGGCCGACCGTTTCCGGCGCGGGGGTTTGGGCTACCGCGAGGTCAAGGCCGCGATATTCGAACGCTTCATGGAGCGGTTCGGCCCGGCGCGCAAACGGCGCGCAGAGCTCGAATCCCGGCCGGACTATGTGGAAGAAGTCCTGCAGCGCGGCGTGGCGCGCGCCCGGGAAGTCGCCCTGCCCCTCATGAAGCAGGTGCGCGACGCCGTCGGCCTCCCTTAATTTCGGTGACAGGCTACTCAACCCCGAAACTCCTCGGACCGAGTTTGGGGGTTGAGTAGCCTGTCACCGAAATTATTTGGGGATGGAGGGGCCGAGGACCCGGGAGCCGCTCGCGGTCACCAGCACGTCGTCCTCGATCCTTATGCCTCCAAGCGTGCGGAAGCGCGCGACGCGCTCGTAGTCGATGAAGTCCTTGAGGGTGCGCTCCTTGTTCCACTGGTCGATCAGGGCGGGAATGAAATAAATCCCCGGCTCGATGGTGACCACCATCCCGGGCTCCAGCACGCGCGTCAGCCGCAGGAAATTGAGTCCGAACTGCGAGCTGCGCTTCTCGCCTTTCGGGTACCCGACGATGTCGCCCAGATCCTCCATGTCGTGGACATCGAGCCCGAGCATGTGCCCCAGACCGTGCACGAAGAAGAGCGCGTGGGCTCCGGCCTCGACCGCTTCGGCCGGGTCTCCCTTGAGCAGGCCGAGCGCGCGCAATCCCTCGGCCATGATGCGGCAGGCATGCAGGTGCACGTCCCGGAACGACACTCCGGGCTTCACGGCCTCGATCGCCCCCAGCTGGGTTTCCAGGACGATTCGGTAGATATCGGCCTGGGCGCCCTCGAGGCGCCCGCCGACGGGAATGGTGCGCGTGATGTCCGAAGCATAGTAGTTCGGCGATTCCGCACCGCTGTCGATGATCAGGAGCTTCCCGTCTTCGAGCAGGTTCTCGTAGGACTCATTGTGCAATATCTCGCCGCGCACGGTCACGATCGGAAGGAACGCCAGCTGGCGGTTCCTCCTCAGCGCCACGCCCTGGATCGTGCCCGCAATGTCGTACTCGTGCAGGCCCGGGCGCGCCTCCGCCATGGCGGCTCGGTACATCTCGGCGGTGACCTCCAGAGCATCGTCGATCTCGGCGACCTCCGCCTCCGTCTTGATCGAGCGCTGGCGCACCACTTCCTCGATCAGCCGTTGCGAGGCGCCGGCGGCGACCTGGGCCGGCTGCATCCCCAGCAGCTCGGCGATGCGCAGCTGCGACGAAGCCTGGTAGGGCGGGAGGTAGTGGACGGTCTTTCCCTCGCTGCGGGCCTTGTCCAGATAGCTGCCCAGGCGATCGATGTTCTCGATGGTTTCCACACCCGCGCGGCGCGCCATTTCCACCCGGTCGTCCCCGCGCCCCGTCCACACGATGTCGTTCATGGAGGGCACCCTGGAGAACAGGACATCGAAATCGCGCTCCGGATAGGAAAGCAGCGCCAGCTCGGGCTGGGAAAGACCGGTGTAATAGAGGAAATGGGAATTCTGGCGGAACGGATAGGTGTTCGCCAGATAATTGCGCGGCTGCGGCGCGTGCCCCAGCCAAAGGATGACGCCGTCGCCCACAGCCTCGCGGATGCGGTTCCGCCTCTCGACGTAGACTTCCGGCCCGATTTTCATTGCATGCGCTCCTTGCCCCGCCGCGGATCCCTGCATTGCGGCCGGGCGATTATACATGGAAAGTCCCGCCCGCGGTACCGCGCGCTGCGGCAAAGCGGTGCGCCGGGGCCGGGACTTGACCGGCCGCGGCCCGGGACGCTCAGCGTTCGAGTGCGCGCTTCAGGCCGTCGATCTCTTCGCGGAGCTTCTTCTCGCGCGCGTGGATGGAGTACAGAAAAAGGGCCAGGATGATCCAGATGGCGGCATAGGCCGCGAAAAGGTAGGTCAGTGGGTTCGGTCCCATCGCGAAGTTCTCCTTCCATCATGAGCCGACACGGCGCGCGAGCAGCTCGACCTCCCGGCGCGCGCATTCCAGGTAGTAGCGGCGGCGCACCAGAAACAGCAGCAGCAGCATGTAGGCCGCGATGCAGACCCACAGGGCCGGCCGCATCTCCGGTGCCAGGCCGCCGGTTTCCAGCATGGGGGAGGGATGCAGATCGCGCCACCAGCGGATCGAAAACCACACCAGGGGTGCGTCGACAAAGGCCACGATGCCGAAAACCGCCGACGCAAAGGCCTTCCGCTCCGGATCGGCGATATAGTTGCGCGTGAGCAGATAGGCGGCATACAGCAGCCACAGCACCAGGGAAGACGTCAGCCGCGGCGACCAGGTCCACCAGACGAGCCAGGCATACTTGGCCCAGATCGGGCCGGTGACCAGCACGATCGCCATCAGCACCATCCCGGTCTCGGCGGCGGCGAGCGCCAGATGATCCCAACGGCGGTCCTTCCTGAGGAGGTACAGCAACGACGCCGCGAAGTTGATCGCGAAAGCGCTCAGGCCGGCGATCCCCGCGGGCACATGAAAATAGAAGATGCGCTGCACGTCCCCCATGGTCTTCTCGCGCGGCGCTCCGAGCAGGGCCATATAGAGCGCCAGCAGCATCCCGGCGAAAAGCAGGACCCAGAGCACCGTGTCGAGCCGTTGCCGTCCTTTGCGGTCCATAGGTCAGTCCTCCAGGACGAAATCGAACAGCAGATAGGAGAGCGTGCCGAAGATGACGGCGAACGCGCCCATCACGCTCAAGGGAAGCTTGAGCG
>Ga0272448_1005687_pt1 | contig 13691 bp, 14 predicted proteins | sample YNPCB0191_FD_202220 | JGI IMG/M metagenome (GOLD analysis project Ga0272448, IMG submission 202220) | Hot spring sediment microbial communities from Yellowstone National Park, WY, United States - YNP-CB-019-1 | ecosystem: Environmental > Aquatic > Thermal springs > Hot (42-90C) > Sediment...
GCGTCCGGCTCCACATCGTACATCATCAATGCCGTCGGTATCGCTTCTCGAACAAACCACTTTCCGAATGCTTTCAAATCGATTTTCATTTTTCTCTCCTTCCCAAACTATGCCGCCGATTGCCTGGCGGTCTCTCGGATGAACTTCTGTGCAAACTCGATCATCAGCCATACTGCCGGAATCCACCCCGCGCTTACCGTATCGCCTTCCATCGCCTTTCGCAGCCAGTGCGTCCATTGGTCCGTGCAATACGCAAGCAGACCCGTCCCGGCCAACACGGCAAATCTACGCCCTAATGCTTTAAGAGTGATCAACAATGCTCTGTTCATGGCTTACCTCCGATCATAAAATGTGAGTACAAATCTTTCACCAAAGCGGCAAATGCCAGCGCCAGGCCGCTCAATACCGTCGCTACGATCCCCAACATCCATCGCCCACCCGATTCGAGTATCGAAATCCGCTCATCGTGCCGTGCCTGGGTCTCGCACAAATCGGGCAGACACTTCAACATCAGCAGTACGCTCTCCATCTTCTCTTCGATACGTGCAAGCTGTGTCCCATACCCCTCCTCCGATTTCTCGTCCATTCCACACCCCCTGATAACTCAAATCAGCTCAGAATCTTCAAAACGTCGTCCCAGAATCCCCGGTTTGCTTTTCCTCTGATATTTGCGGCATTCGTCGCCCCATTCGCTTGAGCGTTGATCGACCCACTGAGCAAACCGATTCCCGGCGCTGACAATCCGACCAATGAATTCAAAGCGGCCTCCAGCCTTGCAGCAGACTTATCTTTGTAGTTGTTCTGCGCCTGCCGGTAGCTCAGATTCTCCGTGTTGGTCGCTTGGGCGGCATTACGAAGGATCTTCAACGCCTCGCCCCTTCCCCTGCTCAGATTGCCCGCAGCACCCCAATACCTGCGCGCGTTGGCCAAAGACTGCTCTTCCTGAAGCCCGATATTACCGAGGTTCGCCTGATGCTGGGTCTTCAGAGTCGCATCATCCTGCCCCACTTGCGGCTCGTAGTACGATGAAATCAGATTTTGGAGTCTGGGAAATGTATACCTCGCCTGCCCCAAGTACGGTGATGCCAATTCAGAAAGCTTGTCCGACTGATACCTGGACGCACTCTCCACCGCATTTGCTTGTGCCTTTGTCGCATCGGATGAACTCTTTGCGCCGAATATCCCCGCAATCGGCACAGCGATTTTCAGTAAATCACCCATTCCAATCCTCCCTTACTCTTGAATATCCAATGAGTACGCTCGATAGCTCGCTTCCCGGCGAAATTCCATCCTGCGTTCATACTTGTCCATAAGCCGTGCATGCTCTTCATTTACGGCAATCCTCACCCTTTCCGCTCCCCAAGCGCAAATCCTGGCAAAGCATCCCCGGAGAAGAGCAAGCGCCACTCCCGGATGATGCCTGCTTCCCGGCTCGACATAGAGAAACCAAACCATCGCCGTACGCCTGCCATCCCAAAGATCCGGCTCCACCATCCCACAACAGACCATCCCCGTGATCTTCTTGCCGGAATAAGCTACCAGCGCGGTCGAATACTCCGTTACCGATATCTGACTAAAATGCTCTCTCAACCTTTTTGGCGCATCAGGGGAAATATGGATGCCGCTCTCATTCAGGCTTTGCACCGCCATTTCCACACATCGGGGAATCTCTTCTTCTCCAATATTCCGAACGTATGTTCTGTTGAAAAACCGATCGAGGAATGTTAGTAGTTTCTTCATTCAACCACTCCTTCTGGCCTTCGCATTAGGATGGTAGATCTTCGCTGCTGCACATAGTACCGACACGCCGCCGATATCCAAGAACAATCATAATTCAAGCGCCAAAGGCGCGTGGCCATATCAGCTTGTGGGCAGCATCCCAGGGTGAAAAGCCATCATCACAATGCTCAAGGGCTGAAAGCCAGTTCCATCAGATATCTTATTGTCTAAAACCCCTGCCACTTCTATGCCAAATGGCCTAGCACATTAGCAACCGCGCTATAATTACCTTGATTGGAAGAAATAAAAAAAACCTCGCCGTACAAGCGAGAGCCTGGAGAATATTCTACTTCTTACCCTTTGATGCTTGAAATACGGCAAGTCGCAAGATGTGCTTAAAGTAGATTGAAGGTAAGTACTGAAACTATTCGTACCCAATGCAAATGAGTGATAAATGGAGTAACCATGTATACCTTTGAAACAGAAGACAACCTCAAGCAATTTATCGCGGACCACGTCGTGATTACCAGCGAAGTAGCCGAAATATACGGCTGTTCACGTCAGTTTATAAGGAAGTTAGTGTTAACCGGGAAACTCCATCCGTCACGACAGTTTCCAACGGCTCAGCTCTTTTGGCGGCCGGAAGTCGAAGCCCGCGTGAATAGTTATCACTTGGACAAAGCCGACATTTGCCATCACTGGGTGTAATTTTGATGCGGTCAGGTTATAGTGGCCGTTCTTGAATAGCGTCTCCAATAATCTGCAAATGCAAAGTTTGATCTTTATCTAGTCGCTCACAGGCTAATCTTCTCGGATCTTCAGGTGTAGGTGACATCACGCTGTAGCCGTTTGTATCGTGTTGCATCGCAGGAACTACGACCCCCGAGACAGTAGCATCGTGCGTCAACGTTTGCAATTGCTCGTCAAGGGAACAATACAAGAATCGGTCATTATTCGACACCACAATGACCCTGACATTTTGCTTCACGCGTGCTCTGTGGCTATCAATATAGCCAGTAAGCATTTGTTGAAAATGGGCTCTGGGTATCAGATAGTCGTCCACCGATGCGGCTGTCACTCCTAATCCGTCTTGTTCCGCAAACATCGCCGTTGAGCCTGCTATATTTGCAATCACAAGTGTGCTAACGACCACCAGCATAGCCGATTTATGTACTCTAAACCGAGTCGCGACTACCAGCGCGAGCATTATCAAAGCTGGATATGAGTACGTGAAGTAATATCCCTCCATCACGTGATTTTTCAGCAAACACACCGGAGACGCCGCAATAATCGCCCACAACACGAGCATCGTGGTAGTACTGCGTAAGTTCAATCGCTGCTTATATCTGATGCTTTGAATTATCCCTACAATGCACGTCAACGACATACTTATTTTGAGCCAGAGCGATGGACATAAACCTATCAGCCCGAGACCAATCAATGTTTCCAGGTTTTGCAATACATGCTTGCCGATGCTCAAAGCATACGGATTATCAGCGCGAACATGTACCCCATGCAAGCCGAGCATTTTTGCAGGTAGATATACAAACAACACTGCAGCCGCATAAGGCATAATCTGCTTTGCAGCATCCTTCAGTGATTGTCTGCGTTCGAAATGCGAATATAACCCGATCACAGCAGGCAGTACTATTAAATGCTCTTTGATGAATAAGCCTGCGAGAAATACCAGAACCGACGGCAGTATCTTGCCTCTTATGTAAAACAAGAGCGCTGATAAAAAGCAGAACATCCCGCCTAAGTCGAATATGCCGACCATCCACAAAAGCGGCTCGAAATGGATACGAAATGAAGACGCATACAACAAACCGGCCGTCAATGCTAGAAGCCGATGCCGCAATATCCCGTTTGCCAGGAATGCTACCATCATCGAGTTGATTGCATGTATGACAAATGCACAGGCATGAAACCCTAGCGCATTTAGTCCAAATAGATGGTACATGAGCCAGAAATAACCCATGCCGAGCGGTCGATATATCGCATGTCCTGCCAGTCCTGGATGCAAGGCGTTCATTGTATAGACCTTTGGGCTTTGAAAAACAACTCTTTGCAACATCGCCCAATCATCAGAGATGAATGAATAGTGAAAAGCTCTCCAGCACACTATGCCGATTGACGCCGGAATTAATACAACTGCAAGCCATATCAATGCTTTGTTACTGATATCCCATCCTTTGCGTTTCTCCACTCTGATCCCCTACGCTATATACTATTGCCAGATACCATTTAACATCAAATATGGTAGTATGTCCATGATGCAAGAGCCTGAAATGTTGGCTGTATTGAGTCATATTGTAACTTGTCCTTCATCCACTGAGAATGCCGAAGTCAGCACTAGCATCGCCTGGCCGTATGTCATGTGTCCAAGTGGAGTGTCGATGATTTGAGCGCATTGTTCGTCCGATACTTCGATCTCGTATTGAGTCGCTAAATCAGCCATTACATTGCGAGTTGGAGAAACTTCTGTAATCGAATTGTCAAACTTGCTATAAAGCACCCACATACTTGCTCCTAAGCTAATTTATAAAAGTCCATAGGGCTGGTATCGCCAGGGTCGCAGCCTACCGCCTGGATAGTACCGCTGTTGGATGTTGTGAACATCATCAAGCATAAATCGCCAACATTGAACCTACTGCCTGAGCCGGTCGCCGTTATAACGGCTATACAGGGCAGAAAGCACAAGCTGATGATCGAGGAAGCGGAATCCATGCCATTATTAAGCCATAGCCCATTTCCCCCGCCTGTCGCTTTATATCCCCGAGTTTGAGCATTAGCGCTTAAGGCAAATGTCGTGCCGGTTACGATGCGTTGATAAGCGTACGACCTGTTGAATCCACCGATAAAAGGGTAATCGAGCAATCCGGTGCCGCCCGGGGCTGCAAAAGTAGCGCCCGCAGGTATGCATGACGATCTTGCAAACGCCTGATACGGCGCATAAGAGCCAAGCGGGAGTTTCGGCGTGATTGCTTCGCCGTAAACTTGAGTTGCAGACGCACCGTTATTGGTCGGGCCAATCCCAAGTGTCGTAACCTTGAACGACGAGGGCATATACACGATCTGCGCCGCATCGCCCGGCATACCAACACCCTGGTAATCGTAGGCAGGAAACTGCACTTGGGCCAGGCGAGTGTAAGTGGTATTTGTGCCGGACGTGATTACAAGCGTGTGGACGCCTGCCGCCAAATTGCTCAACGTGTAAGTGCGGGTTGTCGATTGATTCCATGCCGTTTGCGCTACTCCGTCCAGCGTCACCCCGACGTTTGTGGCTGCAGACGTTCCATTGGCGCTTCGGTCAAGCACAACATTCCCACCCGACGTATAAAACAAAAACGTCAACGTTAGGTTCTGGTAGGTGGTATAGATCGTGGTCGAGTCTGTTGACCACACAACCGGGACCAACGAGTTACCTATCACGAGGACGCCGTTATTTGCCGAAGCGGTATTGTTGAAGTTGTACGTTTTTGTGATAGGAGTCGGCTTTCCGGTTGAAAGCGAGCCTCTCAGCAATTGCTCGACGGTCTGATCGAGGGCAACTTGCAGATCTGGATGCTTGTGATCACCCCTTGAATACAGAGCGGATGATCCCGCGGAGGCCGGATACGACCAGGCCTGCGGCACAGCGTCCGAGGGATATACCGCAGGTGATGAATCATGTATATACTCGATTTGGGTAGAAGCACTCGATTCCCCGCTGATGGAATCCGCCGAACCCGATGTAGCTCCGGTCAACTCCTGCCACCTTCCTCCGATGAATACCTCTATCACCTGACTCTTGTTTCCGGTATTCAAACGCACCGGCACCCGCCCGCCGTCCTGGGTTTGAAGGAGCAGTCCCATACCATGCATCTCATCGAGTTGCTTGAGCAGCGGCATCAATGTCGGATCCGCCGTCCGCATTATCTCTCCCCCGAGTTTCGGCTGCTGCTGAACTGAGTTTGTTCTCATCTTGCACCCACCTCATCAGTCACTACCCCGAGCGAGTAAATGACAGGAGGATTTATTCCCTCATATCTCACCCGTATTCGTATCGCATTGCCCTGGAGATTTACCCCCGTGCTGTACCGAGTTCTGTCCGGCGCAATCTTCAGCACACGAGTCGATGAATTGTTCTTGGCTCCCTGCACATCGAATACCATGCTCAACTCCACCCCTTCCGGTTGGTCCGTGACCGCTTCGATAATCGCTTCCCTGATCTGCACATCCTTTGAAGGATCGGCAATCACAAGGTACTGCGTCCACACTTCACGAACCGCCGATCCTGTCGAGCCATCTATGCCCACGCTCCCAAACAAATCTACCGCATCGCCCTGAGCGTTGATGCCGTAGACTCGCCCGTTCGACCCGTCGTTGCAAATCCCAAGGAGGTTCAGAGCCTCCGACTGGCGTATCCTCCACGATGATGAAGCAAAATCGTATATCATCAATTGACCTTCACCATCCCGGTTTCGACAGAAGAATACGTATTTGTCCTGCCAGTAAACGGCATTGTGCGGAGCATCCCAGTCGATTTGCGAACTGTCGATTTTGAACCTGCTGATCGGCTGGGCGAGTCCCCCTGCATAAGCGTAGAAATGGTTTCCGTCATGCCAAATAATCATCGACCGGCAATCGGCAAGGGTTCGCGCTGACCGACACCCGATACTGTCCAACCTCACGAATTGCCAGCCGGTGATCGGGTTATCCCCTCTAAGCAGAAAAAACTCGTTGTCGAGGAACACGTACTTTTCATCCCCGCGAGCGATGATCCCCCGGATTTCAGACCCGTTTACCGCATAGCCGTCGAGTTCACCGCCGTCCGTGCACAACGAAGCATCATCGACCACCGTTGAAAATGCCCACGGCTTGTCGTAACCGGAAACCTGTATCGCTGTCGGGCGCATCCATTTTCCCGAAACGCTGTCCCAGTCGAGGCAGCCCGCATAAACCCTGTGATCCGCAACCATCGCATATCGAGCCGAAGAAGCAAAATCGTTCGTTATCTCCAATACCGATGGTACGCTCGCTCCGTTCGGCAGCAGCTTATCCGTCGATCCGGTATCCACAAACGAGATCGATTCTTTTACCGGCAATGCAGCCAAAAGAGTCCACTGCGACCATGTTCCGACCGAGCCGTCGTAAATCTGACGGTAAATCAATACATGCGTTACATAATCCCCATACTCATCCGTCACCCTTGCCCCAACCGTGCCCGGCAACTCGATCGACAAAGACATGGTGCTCCACGGATCGGCATATAAATCCGGCTGAGAAGGATCCGACGGATTCGATACCATGTTTACGAAACTCGGAGATCCGAGCAGGTTCTTTCCGCAAAAAACATAGCAGTATCTGACCAAAGGGTTTTCCGGAATTCTATCTGTACCAGTCTCTGCGAACGTTTGAAGTACATACGTAGAAAGCGGTGAAGTACGATCGGCCTGATACATCGCCACATCGTCCAGATAGTGGAATACCGCCCGCGAACCCCCATCCTGGATGATGCTCAGCTTGCAGTTATCCGTACCGGCAGGCATGGCGAAACGAACCTTGAATTTGTGCCATACGGGTTGAGTATCTATCGAGCCGGTGGTCGGAATTCGAATTAGTTGTCCGACGTTGGAACCCCCGAGCTTCGGCTGAATTTCAAAGTGCGCTCCGCCCGTGTAATTTTCCGGCCCTTTCTCCCAGATTTCCAGCCAGTAATCCGTATTTGCAACTGTCGGGATACTGTTCTGATACACTCCTTCTCCCGGATCATCGAGCACCAACCCCTTTACTCCCGAAAACGTATTGCCCGATACGATATCGGGATCTATACCGATATTTGACCAGTGCAAAGTGCCTTGTTCGAAACTCGGATCGCTTATGACATTATTGATCGGTGCCGAAACGGTGTTCCCGGTTTCGATCTGCTCGAACTGCGAAACCAGCGGGGAGTCCCCGAACGTAATTGCCGGTGCGATGCAGTTGGATATATGCGACCAATCCGTTTTGAGCCCACCGCTGTATACGGTCAATGCATAAGTCGTGCCCGACGCAGGTTTGATGAAAAAGCTCGAAGTAAAAATCGCGATTCCTCTAGCCGGAACCGCAGACTTTGGAAGCGCTATGGCAATCCTGTTGACCTTCCCAAGCGGCAGAAGCGCGGGTATCCTGAGTTGGACTATCAAGTTCTGACTTGTACATGCGGCATCAGAAAAGAGCCCGATCTCGTAGCCGGATGGGAGCATCGCCGAATCGTTTGGAAACAAACCTGCACAATCGTATTTTTGAGGATCGCCCTGTACCATCAAGTCCAAAATCAAATACTGCTTTCCGGTCAGATCAACGCCCGGATTCAATATCTTGGTAAAACATCTTGTGCCGGTCGTAGTATTGCTCGTAAAAGTAAACACCGCCTTATCGGTTCCCGTATTGTCCACATCCCACCATTTTGTAGTGTGTGAATCCGTCGAGCACCAGGGGCTGGAATCTTCGCAGTCAAAAAGCCGAACCACTCCACTTGATACCGGCGTCACCAAGGGTCGTGCTCCCTCGACATAATCCACGGGCGACTTCAATGACAGCGGCCTCAATTTCGTAGACGGAGAACCCGGCTCATACGCTGCAAGTATCGGATTTGCACCACCCCCGGGAAAAACTACCTGCCTGCCTTGCCGAACAGGTATGCTCTCTGGAAGGACATGCACACTGCCGCCCCCCGACGACCATATGCCGGATGCCAGCTCACACACTTCCCCATCCGCATTACAAGCGATGATGCTCGCCGTTCCATCATTGAAAACAAATGGCGTCTGCTCGCAAACCGCTCCCAATCCCGGCCCTGTGTTTATCTTTGCCGCGGTCATTTCCGGGGATAATGCCCCATCGGAGGGATCGAACCCCGAGCATCTACCAAGCACTGCCTTTGCGCCAACGGGAACTCGTGAAAGCGTTGTTTCTCCGCCGCTGAAATCTTTGATTTCATGAATCATCTTCTACTCCTGAACTTTTCTAACTGACCTTGATCGACTCCGCGATACGTTGAACCCAACCCTGCCAGCTTTGGAAAAGCGCTGCCGCAAGGGACGTGTTATTCCCCGATGTCCCTCTCATTTTTCGCGCTTCCGCTTCGGCGCGGTCCAGTATCGCTGAAACCGCATATCCGACCGGCACCGAATACGGCGAATCGGTGTCGCTTTGCATCTCTTCCCCTATCCCATAGCCGTGGATGGTCAATACCCCATCGGTATCCGGTGCAGGATGAATACGTATCTGCGACCCGTACATCTGCGCCCATTTGCACGGCTTGCCGGGATCTGACGAATTCCATGATTCCAGAGAAACCCCGAAGTCGTTGAAACTCACCTTGTCCACGATCTTGCCGCCCCAGGATACTTCCAGGACTTCAAAGATTTGGTCCGTGAAATACGTGTGTTCCCCTGCAAAAGCCTGCACGGATCGGGTGACCTTTCTGCACTTGCTCGCTATCTGGGTCTCCCGATAAGCCAAATTCAAGCAGTAATTCAACTCGGTGTTTGTGTAACTTCCTTCATCCAAATCATTGAGGCGCATCCGAAGCATCCCTCGCAAATCCCCCAATGCAGGCTCGTTTCCGAGAGTGTTTTTCTTCCCGGTTACTACCTTTAGCGAAGGAACTTGCTCGATGACCCATTGGTACGGGTTGGCAAACGTGGCTTGCGGTGAATCGCACCAGATATACACCGATGTCCCCGGATCGAGCCATATACCCGACGTGCCGTTTGCCATTCCGCTTGAATCGGTTTGAAATACTCCCGCGATCACATGAGTCGGATCGGTATCGCTTGTTATCCAAACCTTTGCATGATCGAGTGGCGCGGATGATTCGTCCAGTATTCTCAAAGATTGTCGAGTCGAACCCGGACCGGCGAGCAGCCCGTAAATCGATGTAATATCCGAGTGATTGTACGCCACATCCGCATGCACATCGGCGATTTCAGCCCTTGCGCTTGCAATATCGGTATGGATGTCCTCCAAATCATGTGCGACATTCTGCACCCATCCGGCACCCACCGCCCACATCGACAAGACATGCTTTGTCTCCACATTGTCACTGGTCGATCGGAATATCGCGGTATATATCCCTGCCTGATTCACGCATATCGCAGGCAGAGTATACGAATATAACCCGCCCCCTATGTCTGTCGCCGCCATATCGCTCAACACCAGAATAGAGCCTCGACGAACTTCCACTGTGACCATCAATCCGGAGGCTCCGCGCCTCGTCGTCTTATCGATAAAAAAGCCTGTGAAAGTCAACGGCTTCCCAATCTGCTCCATCATCTCAAACTCCCGCCTTTTCCCACTTCCTTGATTCGATACAATCCGTCAACGCCAAAAGCTCGCTTTTCCACATCGACTCATACCTGTTCCTGCGCTCGACTTCTGATTGATTTGCCGATTTGACAGGAAGATTAGCCAGTATGTAGTATGCAGGTAAGAGCTGAAAACGCGCCGGCAGCAGTTCCAATGGATTCGGATCCGAAGCATCATCGCTGAAAACCGGAAAAACCGATATTCCACGAACTACCAGCTTTCCTTCGATATTTCCAACTGCTGCACAATCGAGCAATACTTGCGTCCCGGTCTTCGTATAACAACTCGGCCTGCTGCCGACTTGAGTGCGCCAACCGGGATTCTCTCGGTCCAATTGGTCTCCCTGCCTGAATGAAAGCGCCTCTCCGTCCCATTCAACCGACGTAACCAGAATACACTCGGAAGGGAGCTGGCAGAAATTGCCGTCAAGGATCAATCCTCCGGGCTGATTGTCCCACGCTTTGCAAATCATCCCTGTCTCCACTGCGATGATGTGCAATGCCTGGTTACCAAGAAGGCGATAAAACCCCGGATTCGGCCTCGATCCTTCTTTGGAGTGAACCTCCTGCACGTACATTGCGATATCCTGCCAATCACACCCCATTCTGCTACCCCCTCAATCTTGCATCGAACTGCTTCTCTTCGATCGAGTCTTCACCTTTTCAGGATTCGCCCGCTCCGCCGAAGCATTGATCTCTTCCAGCCAACGATGGCATTTACGCCGAATTCGATGATAAACCTCAGCCTGAATCGTCACTTCTTCGCCCGGACCAACCTCGATTCCTCCACCTGCAAGCTGAAAATCCGAAACCCGATGGCTGACTTCCGAAACGTTTCTCAACCTTACAACCCGTACCAACATGCCTTCTCCTTACTGAGCCAAAAACAAAAGTAAAGAAGTAACATTTCACGATTGTTGATAGTGTAGCCAGGCAAAGGGAGACCTTGAAGCGAGCATCTCTGTTTGAGCGAAAGCGAGTTAGAAGCGCAGCGGAAAGGTCTCCCTTTGCAAAAAATCTCCTATACATATCCGTGAAGGATCTTGCAGTATATTGTCAATATAATTCTGCAAGCCTAGACTTAAAGTACGGACGAACTGTGTTCGCTCGTAGAATTGCTAAAAACATTTGGGAGCTGCCCGATTGCATAAAAATCAAAGCAGACCCCAACTCTCGATCAATCCGATCAGATATCGGTTCGTATGTCTTGTATTACAAAGCAGTTGTCACACCGCTCTGCCCCGATGTTGTAGAATCCTCCATACGGCGCTTCTACGTTGGTCTTTCGGTCTCCACGCGACGGCTCCCAGATTTCCCCGTACTCTCGCACGAAATCAAAATCTCCGAACGGGAACCAGTTCAAATCATCGAGACACAAACCGTACAGGCAGTTTTCCGGAATCGTTTCTACGACCTTTATAGGGATCAATCGTCCATCAGGAGCGATGAACTTGTTTGCGAACATGCTCCCCACCGCTCCCTGGTTCTCCTGATCGGTCGAAGAAACGTTGACCACAATGTTGCTCTCGGCTTTGTTTCGGCGCATAATCGCCATCGCCAGATTCGCACTGCAAAGGAGCATATCGACCCGGCCTTTGCCGCCCCCACGCCATACATCGGCGATGGCGTCGGAAATGACGGACAAATCCCAACCCGTGGGAACGCCGTCAGCTGGATTCTCTGAAGAAAGTCCGAAATCGGTCGCCTGGTAGATTCGGGCTCGCAGGCTCGAATAATCGCCTCGGGAAAGGTTCTGGAACGTGGAGACTTGCGCCGCTCCGGAGTAGTGAACCCCATCCTGCACGATGCCGAGCAATCCCATGGGGAGCTTGTCCTTTGAGTCGTACAGGTAGACTATATCCCCGTCTTCTATATTCAACGTGCTCGCCGCAGCAAATGAAAACGAACCGTGAGTAGCAGCCTTGTTCTTCCTGTTGCCGAAAGAAACGCTCTCGATTTCTACGCCTCCTGCGGGAGTCCGAAGCGTCCCGTCAGCAGCGCGAACTTCCACCTGCATCCCGGCTTTGAGAAGAGCTACGTTCTCCCAGCCGAAATCGGTGTAAGTGTTATCACAGCTAACTGTGGTGATGCCGCTCGTATTCGCCACAGTCGATACGCGGGCAAGCGCCGCAGTTCCGTTCCCCATGCAGGCAAGATTCAACAGCCACTTGAAATCGATTTGCTGATCTCGAAGGACATCATCGACTATCCGACCCCAGGAAGCCGCACCACCCGTGGCCCTCATCATCGCCTGGCGAGTCAATCCCGCATTGACGATTACCTCTCTCAATGGAATAAGCTGCTTCACAAACGCCGTGTCCTTCGGATACGGGATATCGGCATCCTCATAATGTGCCTTACCGGTGAAAGGCTGCCGGGTCTTCACCAAAATTTCGATGTTTTCTCCCCGAAACGCTTCCGTATCGATATTCTCCTTCAACGCTTCCAGCAGCGGAGAGCCCATGATCTCATTCGGCACCACCTTTTGAGACGGGTAATTCTTCATGTAATTGTTCAAATCACCTAGCGTAATCCCACCAAAACTCATAACTATTTTCCTTTCCTTTCATAGATATTCGTCGCCCGCAAAAAAGGCGACCAACTAACCAAATACAATCTCAAATACAGTTCTTAGTCCCAAAGGGACGGCACATGCTAGCCGGGGGCAAGCAAAGCGCAGCCCCCGGTGAAAGTTACAACAATATCAAGCCCTGAAGGGGCGACACCACGGACATCAAACGCATCGATCCCCTCCCAAATCCTTATCCATCTCCTCTCATCGCCATCGCAAGCCTCGTGCGTTCCTTCGCCAACCTGTGCCGCTCCGATTTCGACAGCTTCCCTTCATCGGCCGGCAATGGCACTCCGGGACGACCATCCGGCTGAACCTTGTATGTCTCCGCATATCGGCGGTTCTCCTTGACTTGAATCTCCCCGAAGATTCCAAACAACCGCTTCGCCTTGTCGATCGCTTCTCTCCCGGTCTGTTCGATTAACTCCGGAGAGAGATTCTCCCCCGCACGAAGGGCTCTTGTGAGTATCAGGTCCGCTTGGCCCAGAATGTACTCATCGGCAAGCGCCGCGTGCTCCTTGCCCAAGCCGGGGAGACTCTCTTCCCTGAGATTTACAATCGCCGACTCGACAGCATTGAAAAGCTCCTGTTGTGCCGCTTCAACCTGCGACTTGCGCTCTGATTCCGACGTGTTCTCCGCTTGAGTCTGCTCATACTGCTCGATCACAAACTTCGGCGATACGTAAGCCCCTTTGAAAAGCACCTTTCCATCGGCATTTGTCTCCAGCCCTTCGAGCGCCGGGTGGCTCACCTTCTCCGATTGAAGGTTTTCAATCACGCCAAGCAGCCGCGCCATCTCCTTTGAAGATTCCGACACATCAGAAGTCGAATCGCTCTCACCAGTTGTCTCTGCCATCTCCTGCTCATTTGCCGCTCCATTCTGCTCCGGCACTTCGTTTCCCGAAGACACCACTTCCGATATCTCGTCCAATTTTCTCTCCTTCCGCACCAAACAAGTGCTCTCACACTTCAACCAAACAAAAAGGCTGCCTTTCGCATGAAAAGCAGCCCATCCTCATCCCGTCCAACAAGACGATGCAAATTGTAAACTCAAGCTAAATCACGAA
>Ga0272448_1005688_pt1 | contig 13691 bp, 11 predicted proteins | sample YNPCB0191_FD_202220 | JGI IMG/M metagenome (GOLD analysis project Ga0272448, IMG submission 202220) | Hot spring sediment microbial communities from Yellowstone National Park, WY, United States - YNP-CB-019-1 | ecosystem: Environmental > Aquatic > Thermal springs > Hot (42-90C) > Sediment...
CGTGTCATTCCCGCGCAAGCGGGAATCCAGAACGTAGGAGCCCCCTGTTGCCTGGTACCCGCTTGTCACCCTGGAACACCCTAGCAGGTACAAACCAGCTTGGATTCCTGCTCACGCAGGAATGACCCATCACCCCACCATTCGGCTAAAGAAGTACCACGTTCGAAGGTTGAAGCATTCCGCCTCCATGAGCAATACCCCTCTAAACCGGTTTCCGGATGTTTCCCAACGGGTTTCTGGGCAGGATTTTCTGCCGACTGCCTCTTGGGAGGTGCTGCGATGGCGCGGGGAGCTTTTGGCCCGCATAAGGGCTTTTTTTGCCGAAGAGGGTCTTCTGGAGGTGGAAACGCCGCTGCTTTCGGCCGATACGGTGGTGGATCGGCATTTGGATCCGTTGGCGGTGGAGGTGCCCGGTTGGGGACGTCGGTGGCTTCAGACATCGCCGGAGTTTTGCATGAAACGGCTTCTGGCCGCCTTTTGGGGGCGGAACGGTCGTCCCAACGGCAAGACCACAGGCATCTATCAAATCTGCCATGTGTTCCGGTCGGAAGAGTTCGGCCCGTTGCACAATCCGGAATTTACTATGGTCGAATGGTACCGGGTGGGCCAAACCATGCAGGAAGGCATGAATTTTTTGAGCCGATTGGCCGATCGGCTGCTAGGCCGGGGTCCCGCTCGGCAAATCTCCTACCAAGAGGCTTTTTTGCAATGGGTGGGTGTGGATCCGCACACCGCATCGGAGGGCCAGTTGCAGGAAGCAGTGCGGACCGCTGGCATCACCCCGCCGGAAAGCTTGCGCACGGACGATCGGGACGGTTGGCTTGATCTTTTGCTCAGCTTCTGCGTGCAGCCAAAGCTTCAGGGTGTGTGGATGGTGTACGACTACCCGGCCAGCCAGGCCGCTTTAGCGCGGATTCGGCCCGGCCCGCCCCCGGTAGCCGAACGCTTTGAACTCTATGTCGATGGCATCGAGCTTGCCAACGGCTACCACGAACTTTGCGATCCGGAAGAACTCCGTCGGCGGAACCGTCGGAATAACCAGCTTCGGCAAGCCGACGGCAAATCGCCCCTGCCGGAACAGAGCCGACTGCTGGCGGCTATGGAGGCCGGTCTGCCGCCATCGGTCGGCGTGGCGTTGGGGTTTGATCGGCTGGTGATGATCGCCGTCGGCGCTAAACAACTGGCCGAAGTTCTGTCCTTCCCCTTTGACCGGGCCTAGGGCCGCGCTTCTCCGGCAGCACGGAGGTCCTGCCGACTTCCCCGAAGTAAGAAGCTGCCGTGTCTTCTACCGTGTCTTTGGCGAACGGATGGTAATGCCGAGTTCTTGCAGTTGTTTGGCGTCTACAGGGCTAGGGGCGCCGGTCATCAGGTCGGTAGCCCGCTGGGTTTTGGGAAAAGCGATGCAATCCCGGATGTTATCCAACCCGCCGAAGAGCATGACCAAACGGTCAATCCCCAGGGCAATGCCGCCGTGGGGCGGTGCGCCCGACTGCAAAGCCTCCAAAAGAAACCCAAAACGATCTCGGGCCTTTTGCTCGTCGATGCCCAGGATGTTAAAAACCTGCTGTTGGAGCTGTTGATCATGGATACGGATGGTGCCGCCGCCGGCTTCGTAGCCATTGATCACCAGATCGTAGGCCTGCGCTCGGCATCGGCCTGGATCGGTGGTCAGGTAAGACAAGTCCTGGGGCCTGGGCGAGGTGAACGGATGGTGCATGGCCGTCCAACCGCCTTCCTCGGCGTCATAGGCAAACATGGGGAATTCCACTACCCAAGAGAAATGGAACGAGCCGGGATCATAGAGCTGCAATTCGGCCCCGAAGCGTTTTCGCAGGGCGGCCAGGGCCTTGCAGGTGATTTCAAACGTATCAGCCACCACCAGCACGAGATCGCCTGGCTGGGCCGACAACCGCTCCTGAATCAGCCGAAGCTGGTCCGGCGAGAAATTTTTGGCAATGGGCGAACTTAGGGCGCCGTCGGCTTCGACCTTAAACCAGGCCAACCCCTTGGCGCCGAAGTTTTCCACGACGAACTTCGTCAGATCGTCGAGATTTTTACGAGAATAGCGGCCTGCTGCGCCAGGGGCGTTGACGGCCCGGACCCGTCCGCCCCCCTCGGCCGCCTCGCGAAAGACCCGGAACTGGCACTGCTTGGCCAAGTCGGTCAGGTCCACCAACTCCATCCCGAACCGAAGGTCTGGGGCGTCGTGGCCGAACCGTTCCATGGCCTCGTCGTATGTCATCCGGGGCAGCGGCGTCGCTAGTTCCAAGCCCAAAAGCTCCTTGGCCAAGCGGGCCATCAGGCCGTCGATCACGCCGATAATATCTTCCGCCTCGACGAACGACATTTCCAGGTCCAATTGAGTGAACTCAGGCTGTCGGTCGGCCCGGAGGTCTTCGTCCCGGAAACAGCGGGCCACCTGGATATACCGATCATAGCCAGCCACCATGAGAATCTGTTTATAAAGTTGCGGGGATTGGGGCAGGGCATAGAAGGTTCCATGTTGAATTCGACTGGGGACCAGATAATCTCGGGCGCCTTCGGGAGTGCTCCGGCCCAGCATAGGAGTTTCCACTTCCAGAAAGCCCAACTCATCGAAATAGTCCCGCATGATTTTGATCATGCGGTGCCGAAGCATCAAGGTTTGCTGCATCGCCGACCGCCGAAGGTCAATGTACCGATATTTCAAACGAAGCTCTTCGGTAGGCAATTCTTTGCTGCTAGGCTGAAAAGGCGGGGGAGTGCTTTTATTCAGGATTTTGAGCTGCTCCGCCCGCAGTTCGATTTGGCCGGTCGCTAGGGCGAGATTGGCGGTCCCCTCGGGCCGTTGGGCCACCACTCCGGTAACCGCAATCACATATTCCGCCCGAAGGGTACGGGCGAGATTCTGTGTCTCCTCCCCCGACTGGGGATCAAACACCACCTGGGTCTTCCCATACCGATCCCGCAGATCAACAAATAAAATCCCACTATGATCTCGATAGGAATCGACCCAACCACACAAGGTGACCCGTTGCCCCACATGGGACAACCGAAGTTCCCCGCAAGTATGCGTCCGTAACAAAGCTCGTGCCCTTTTGTCTAAAAAACCTACCAGATGGTTCCTCCTGCTGGTGAACTCCTCGGAAAAAGTGAACTCTTATTGTAGCCGTCTAGCTGGCTTTCTGACAACCGCCTGAGCCAACAACAACCCCCACCGGGAGTCCGCGTAACATTTTAGCCGAATGAAGATGCCCCTGGAGGAACCTGCTTGTCAGGCCCAATGCCTTGGGAGGCATCTGCCTTAGGCGGGCGTGACAGGCACGCCCCTCCATTCGGCTAAAATGTTACGAGTCCGCAAAGGCGTTGGGAAGGAAACAGACGTAGCCCCTCCTGGAAACCAGAAGGGCGATTGCAGGAGTTATGGGCGCCTTTTTACCCCCTTTTAGGTGCAGTCCATCTGCCTCCAATCAGGGGGCAAAGGGAGAGGAGGCAACTTTTCCCCTTCGAGGGCCCCCAATCCGCGCATCCGCCAACGGCGTACATCCGAGGCATGCTGGTTATGCCACCTTCCGCATGGAATCGGCGCGGGAGTGGATCACCCCCTCCACAAACTCTTCGAAGATGCGGAAGTCCAAAGCGGTGGCCGAGGGAGCTTCCGGATGGAACTGCGTACCCAGAGCAAACCAATCGGCCTGGGTGGTTTCGATCGCTTCGATGACGCCGTCAGGACATCGGGCCGTGACGGCAAATCCTTCGGCCACTTCGTCAATGGCCATGTGATGCATACTGTTGACCCGAATTTCTCCCTCGCCATAGACTCGGTCCATCAGCGTACCTCGCTCCACCACCAACGCATGACGGTGGTACGGATCGCTTCCGTCATAATGGGGCAGAGCTTTGGGAAGGTCCTCCGGGATATGCAAAAAGAGATTTCCCCCCATCACCACGTTGAGTAGTTGCATTCCTACCCCAATACCGAAGATGGGCATCCGTCGGGCAACCGCCATTTTCATCAGCGTGCGATCGAAATCCTCTCGGCGGCGTTCCATAGGCCGGACACTGGAATGAAGCATAAACCCATCGCGACGGGGATCCAAATCCCCGCCTCCGATAAACACCAGCCCGTCCAGCAGGTCCAACACGCGAGCCATGTCGCCCCGATCCGCCAACGGCGGCAGAATGATCGGCACTGCCCCCGCCTTCATCAGACAGTCATAGTAGCCAGCGCACAGGTAACTGTAGGCAGGAGTAACATCCCGGGCGGCGCGGTAGTCCGCATTCAACCCGATCAACGGCTTCGCTCCCATACGATTGCCCTCCTTAACACTTGAGTAGGGAAAAAGAAAAAACGACGGGTCCAAACCGAACAACCCCAACCGGCATCCATTCCAGAGGGTGCGGACGAGCAACTCGCATCGGCGCCCCGGAAAGCACTTGGGTATCTCCTACCCGAGAATCTTCCTTAGGCTCGAATAGGCTGGCCCGAATCTTGGAACCGATCCCGGTTCGGGTTAGATTCCGCGTCCTTCTTGAACACACTCCTTTATGCAAGCGGTCTTCCATTCCCATGGTAAACCAAGGCCGCTTGAGAAGCGGAAATGGCCGAAGTTTAACCAGCTCTATTTCTCCTGCAAAGGGTTTCACAGTATTTTGTATGCCAGCATTGCTAGCACCCCAGGATCCTGATGTATTCAAATTAACATGATATTCAAAAAATCCTATTTTCGGCACTCTTGAGGCATCCCTATTGGACCTTGCCGAGGCAATGCCCGGCAGGGCCCTAGTTTGCACTCCCCTGCCACCACAGCCCAGCGCCGATTATTTTCCCCAGCCCCACCTTCTGCGGACGCCGCCTGCCGAGCCGCCCGCAACCAACTCAAGCGCTCTTGCCGTAGCTTTTTGATCCTAATTCGGTCTGCCGCCACTCCTATAACCGCTTGCTGGGAAGCCATCTCCCCTGGGAGACGCTCGGAAAGGCCTCTGAGGATGCCCTTTCCTCCTGCCCCGGCTTCCGCATCATACCCAGAAAAACGTATAATGAAGACTTTAGATAAAATTTCCCTTTGTTTCGCGGGTTCTTGGAGGTCCACTTTCCCCGCTTGCCGGAACATCAGAAAGCCCCGCAGAATCGACACAGAGGACTTCTCTCATCAAATACGCAAAATAGATAAAATACACAACCGTTCTTCTGACTTCCTTATTGGGGAGAAAGCCGAATGACAAGCCTCCAGCGCGTGATCGCCGCCTTAGAGCGGCGTGTTCCCGATCGGGTGCCGTATTTCGAGTGTGTCATCGACGAGCGGGTCATGCAGGCGATCCGCCCCGGCTGCACCTACTTTGAATTCAACGATTGGATCGAAATGGACAATGTGGGTTTTAACCGCAGCTCGTGGCGCCGGGACAACGTGGAGATCATCGACGAAAAACGGGGGCTGTTTCGGGATAAATGGGGGGTGATTCGGGCCTTTGGACCAGAAAGCACCCCGGCGCCGGTCGAAGGCCCCATTAAAGACCCCGACGACTTAAAACGCTACCAGCCGCCCGATCCCAACGCACCCGATGTGATCGAAGGTCTGCCGGAACTGGCGGCCCGCTATAAAGGCAAAAAGGCCATCAGCGTCATCTGTCGGGACGCCTTTTTCAATCCCGCTTTCCTCCGCGGGACCACCCAATTTTTGATGGACATGATCGACCGGCCGAAGTTCGTCCATGAGCTGATCGAAGTTACCCTCAGTTACGACATCCCGGCGATGGTGCGGATGGTCAAAGCCGGGGCCGATGTGGTGGTCTTCGGCGACGATTACGCGGACAAAAACTCCACGCTCATGTCGCCCAAGCATTTCAAGGAGTTTATTCTGCCGGGCCTGAAGCGGTGTGTCGATGCCGCCCACGAGGCCGGCGCCTATGTCATCAAGCATACCGACGGCAATATCATGGGCATTCTCGACATGATCCTCCAGACCGGCATCGACGGCCTGAACCCGCTGGAACCGGTAGCCGGCATGGACATCGGCCTGCTCAAGGAAAAATACGGCGATCGGGTCTGCCTGGTGGGCAACATCGACTGCGGCTATCTGCTCAGTCAGGCCCCGGTCGAAGAAGTCCGCCAGGTAACTAGAGAAACCATCCAGAAGGCCAAGCCCGGCGGCGGATTTATCCTGTCCAGCTCCAACAGCATCCACTCTTCGGTCAAACCGAAAAACTTCCTGGCCATGCTCGAAACCTGGCGCCAGTACCGAGACTATAATGGCGAATAATAGACAGGAACTTCGCTCCCTAGGCCGGGAAACGGCCCCCAAACAGCGTTCCGAACCCTTCCTTCCGGGAGCATCCCAGGATGAAGCATGAAGAGCTACTCCAACGGATTTCGATCCAGCCCCAGGTATGTTCCCGTAAACCTTGTATTAAGGGGCGGAGGATTTGGGTCTGGCTGATCCTCGACCTTTTAGCCAGCGGGATGTCCATTGAAGACCTGATGCAGCAGACGATCTGGAGCGGGAGGACATATTAGTTTGACTGTATCTACCTGGCCAAGCCCCCACAACTTGTAGGGGGTAAGAATCGGCTCCAACCCAACAGATTGTGGTAATTATTTCCGGTAGATACAGTCAAGTTAGCCTGTATTGCTTATGGAGCGGAGATGACCCGTTGGGGTATACCAAATGGTTCCTAATGGCCTCTCTTCCCCTTGCCTGTAGAAAGGATGATCTCATGGATTCCGGCCGGAAAACTCATGAAGTGTTTCGGAAGGGTTTGGGCGGCAGGATGGTTTTGGCGGCGATGCTCCTACTGGGGCTGGTGGCCCTGGGATGCCAAAACGCCACAGAACCCCAACGCCCCCAACCGCCTACCGACAAAGCGTCTGGCCAACTGGCCCAGAAGCCCACGCGTTCCGCAGAATCTGCCCAAGAAAAAACCGTAGCCTTGGCGCAAGGAAAGCTTTCGGACTCAGCAGATGCAACGTCTTCTGCCCCCGGCGAAGCGGGGCCGGGGCCGACCTCTGGCAAAACCGAACCCCAGGCCGCCCTGCCGCCGGAGGATCTGCTGGGCAAGACTCCTCCGGGGCAGGAAAAACAAAAGGTTTCGCCTTCCTCTCAGGAGCCGATCCCTTCCACCCCGCCGGATTCGAAAACCATGACTTCTAAACAAATTCCGGAGGAAGAAGAAAGTGCCTTTGATCCCAAGGAGATCCAGCGCCGCCGAAAAATGATCGAAGAGGAGATGGCCCGGCAAGAGGCGGAGTGGCGGGAAAAACAGAAAAAACGGATCGCCGAACTAGGCCCCCCGTTGCTCGAAAACGCCGACAAATTGATCCGCCTCCATCCCGTCTTTCCCGTATGGACCGACCCCCAACAGAAACGGGTGGTCATGGTCGGCGAGGTCTGCAAACGCCAAGGTCCGCTGGAAATGTTCGCCTGCCTCCGAAGGACCAAGGAGCATGAGTCCATCGTCGTGGTCGATACCACGGCCCGGATTGTTCATGCCGGTCTTTTGGCCGTCGGCGCCCAAAACGGCCGACCTGTCCAGTATGATCCGGTCTATCGGCCTGCCACAGGCGATGAAATCGAAGTAACCGTGGTCTGGAAGGATAAGGAGGGCCGACAGCATACCGCCCGTGCTCAGGAGTGGGTCCGGCATATCGGCTCCAAAAAGGCGATGGAGCACCCCTGGGTCTTTGCCGGTAGCGTGTTTAGCAAAAGCGAAGAGACAGGTGAAATTTCTTACATGGCCGACGGCGGCGATTTTATCTGCGTGTCCAACTTTGGTACTGCCATGTTGGACCTGCCCGTAGCCAGCAGCAACCTGAACGCCGAACTGGAGTTCGAGGCCTTTACCGAGCGCATCCCGCCGGAAGGCACGCCGGTTACCCTGATCCTGACGCCGAAGAAAAAGACCGTTGGCCCAGGGCCATCGGCAAAACCTTCCGAACCCAGCCCAAAAGCTCCGGAGCCGAAGGCCCAACCCCACGGTTCATCTCCCGAAAAACCGGCTTCGTAACATTTTAGCCGAAGGAAGATACCCTTGGAGGGACCTGCTTGTCAGGGCCGACAGACGCTCCGTGGACCCCTTGTATGTCATTCTCGCGAAAGCGGCAGGCCAGTTGTTTCTTTCCTGGATTCCTGCTTGCGCAGGAATGACACAGGGGCCCCCCTCAGCCGGCCAACCTGTCGGTTGGCCGGCCTCTCCCGTGGTGGGGAGAGGCGAATCGGCCCCGCAGCCGGCCAGCGTGCCGCTCCCTAGCGGTCGCGGCTCTGACCGGCCTCTCGACGGCCAGGGGAGAGGCGAGTTGCTACATTCGGCTAACATGTTACCTACTCCAAATTAGGGGTCATAGGTGGCTTTCTCCCGGGTTTCCCCCGCTAGCGGGGGTTTGGACTGCTCTTTCTCTCGGTATAGAGACTTTTATCCTCCCTCTCTTGGCTCCCATAATTTTTCCTTCCGATGCTTGACGGCCCCCGGAGGGCGGATACAATGGGAGTATTACGTTTCCAAAAAATGTAACATCCACTTCGAGGAGATCGCATCATGAGTTGGATTGGTCGGTACAACGTCTGGACGGTTAAGTTGGGTGTTCTATTGGCCGGGACGGTTGGGTTGGCATCGGCAGTTCCGCAGGCTGCCGCCCAGATCACCTACACGCCCACCAAACACTCCGTGTATCAAGCGGTCAACTTCGACGGCACAGCGGCTTGGCCCTCCGGCGGACAGCAGCCCTATCCCATCCAGATGATCGGCGTGGTCATCAATAACCCCTGGGACATGCTGGATTATAGTCTTTCGGCTTCTGGGGTACCCCAGTGGCAGGTGTTTTTCCAGGCGGTTGACCCCTACCAGTTTCCCGGCCTGATCTCTGATCCCCAGTTGTACGCCAACGATTTCGGCGGTACTGCCATGTATATGCGAAAAGTCCATCCCATGAATCCGAATATTTACTACACGGATGCTCAGTGGCTGGCGGAGATGCAACGGCTCAACTACCCGAACTACCAGGGCAGTCCGGTCATCGAGCCGTTGCGCCGCGGCGATCTTGTGCTGGTGCAGGCCAATGCCCCGGGACTGTTTTTCCGCGGAAAATACAATATCAATGAACAGCATTCCACCGATCCGGCAAAAGACTTTTACCTCACCATTTTACAGCGGAATGTGCCGCTTTCGGCCGCCCAGATCACCCTGGCCGACCTGAAAAATCCCGACGATAGTTTCAAGTTCGACCAGACCCGGCAGACCGGCTGCGAACGCTACCAGGGTAGTTTAGTCCATCTAGACGGGCTTCTACTGGTCGATCCACAGAACTGGGCCTTGGACGGTACGGTTACCGTAAAACAGGGGAATCTTACCTTTCCGCTGAAGTTGGGGATCGACCCGGCCCTGGCCGCCATCAATGCCGCCCTGTTGGCGACCACTCCATTTAGCCTGACGGCCATCCTGGATCAAGAAGACTCTGGGTCTCCTTATACAGATAACTATCGGCTGTGGCTTACCAGTGCATCGGATTTAGGGGCGGCGTTTGCTATGGTGCCGGAACCGGCCAGCCTGGCCTTGCTGGCCGTTGGCATCCTGCTGGTAGGGATTTACCGATGGGCTTGGCCAAGAAGGTAATGGAGCGTCAACCGGTGTATTGCCGATCTGTCCACTGGGGGTTTCCTGCGTCCGGCCGGAGGGAGAACGCCTTCCAGTCGATCCGACTTGCCTTCACCCTGGTGGAACTGTTGGTCGTGATCACGATCATTGGCATCCTGATCGGGTTGCTCCTGCCAGCGGTGCAGGCGGCCCGGGAGGCGGCCCGACGCACCCAGTGCGCCAATAACCTCAAACAGATCGGCCTGGCTCTGCAGAACTACCATACGGCCTGGGGGGTCTTCCCGCCCGGCAATCTGAATAACACGGCCGGCTTTTGCCCCGGCATGGGAGAACCGACGCAATCGTATTCTACCCGGTTCGGCAATTGGCTCATTGCGATTTTGCCGTTCGTGGAGCAGGAGGCCCTCTTCCAAAAGTATGATCTCCGTTACAACAACGAATCGCCGGAGAACCAGGCGGTTCGGGAGACGTTAGTCCAGGTGTATGTCTGCCCGTCGGACTGGAATTTTCGCACCCCGGTCCAGCCGGCCAGCGGCCCGGCCGCTGATAAGGGCGCCAAATACATGCCCGGCTCCTACCGCGCAGTAAGCGGCCGAAGCGACGACGGCTACAACTTCCTCGACTCCGAAATGATGTACGAGTATAAGAAGCAGTCGCGGGGGCCGATCCACATGGTGGGCGCCTGGGGATTCGGGTGCGAGTCGATCGACGGAATCCGAGATGGCACGTCCAATACCCTGCTGGTGGGCGAATGGAGCACGCAGACCAGCCCAGAACGCCGGACCTTCTGGGCGTATTCGTTTGCCTATTACAGTCTTTCGGCCGGCACCCCGCAAAGCCGGACACTGCAAGGGGATTTCGACCGGTGTGCGGCCCAGTACGATGTGGGCATGGACCTGCCCTGCAAGCGAGCCTGGGGCGGACTGCATCCGGGCGGCATTCAGTTTGCGCTGTGCGACGGTTCGGTCCGATGGATTGCCGCCGGGATCGACCCGGTCCTTTTCAGTAACCTGTGCACCATCGCCGGCGGGGAAGTGGTCTCCGTGCCGTAACCCCTTTCTTCCGCGGGCAGCAATAGGTGCTTCCCATCGGTTCCTGGCCGCCGCACGGTGGATTTCTCGGCGGGTAACTATTTAGCCGAATGCAGGGGGATGTGTCATTCCTGCGTAAGCAGCAGTCCAGGCTTGTTCCCGCGTAAGCGGGAATCCAGGCAATATGGACTTCTACTTCTTTCTGGATTCCCGCTTTCGCGGGAATGACACCCCGGGGTTAGCCCGCCGGGGGAGAGGCGAGTTGCTTTATTCGGCTAAAATGTTACCCCGGGGGAAGTGATTTTCCGGGGGAAGTGATTTCCCAACTGATGGGATGCCAGGGCCGGCTGAATGATTTCGGGGGAAGTAATTTGGCTTACTGCTCTGCGGGCTGCTGCCAGGTTTGCGACTCAAGGAGCCGCTGGACGTACTTGGCCAGAACGTCTGTCTCCAGATTGACCGGGTCGCCTGGTTTGAGAAGGCCCAGGGTGGTAACGGCCAAGGTATAGGGGATCAGGGCGACGCTGAAGCGGTCCGGCTCACTATCCACAATGGTCAAACTTACACCATCAACAGCAATACACGCCTTGGGGGCCATCTGCCGACTTAACCGGCGGGGGACCTGGAACCAGCAGAACGACCAATCGCCTTGATCGGTTCGTTCCAGCAAGACGCCGACATCGTCGATATGGCCGGTAACAAAATGCCCACCCAGCCGATCGCCCACACGTAACGACCGCTCCAGATTCACCCGGCTTCCGGGGACCAATCGGCCTAGATTGGTCCGTCGCAGGGTTTCTGGCCCCACGTCAAAGGCCATTCGGTCGCCCTGGACCTCGACGACCGTCAGACAGCAACCGTTGACGGCCACGCTGTCGGCCACTCGGATTTCCGGCACCATCCGCTCCTCTTGGACCCAGAGTTTGCAGCCGGGCGGCTCCGGACGCACTTCCACTACCGTTCCCAAGGCTTCGACGATTCCGGAAAACATGCTGCTCGTCCTACATATTCTTGTACTATATCTTGTCCTATGTTCGCTGCGGGGAGGACCACGAGGTGTCATTCCTGCGTAAGCAGGAATCCCGTCTTCACCCTCTCCCTCGGCGGGAGAGGGTCAGGGTGAGGGGGAGACGAAAGTGCATAGTCCCTTCCCTTTCTCCCCCGTGTATGCCATTCCAACGAAAGTGGGAATCCAGTTGTTTTTTTTCCTGGATTCCTGCTTGCGCAGGAATGACATATACCCCCCTCATCTGGCTTCGACTCCGCCTCAGCCGGCCTCTCCCACGAGGGGAGAGGCGACCGTCGGACCTGGCAAGCAGATCCCTCATCTTCCTTCGGCTACCATGCTACATACTCCAATATGGACGGTATCCGGGCCTAAAAGACCTCTTCCTCCTGGAGGCGTTTTTCGACCAATTTGGCCCAGGCGAACCGGACCGGGCCGCTCAGGACAAATACGGTACAAATGATCGGTACGGAATAGCCCCGGATCACCATGACGGCCACTAGGGCGAAGAGGATCGCCACCAGATGGCCGAAACTCCGCTGGCCGTGAAAAATCTGGTTCACCACATGGGGATAAGGAATTCGGGAAACCATGAGCAAAGCCACCAGGGCGCCGAAAAACGGCAACGTCGATTGGGTAAAGGTGTATATTTGCTCTGCATAGGCGAGCGGCGGCTCCTTGGAATACAGGGTATAGAAAAAGATGGCAAACCCGGCAATGGAAGCGGCTGCCGCAGGCGAAGGCAGTCCGGTAAAATGCAGATGATCGTCCTCCTCCGATGTTTCCACATTAAATCGCGCCAGCCGAAGCGCCGCACAGGCCACATAGGCCGCGGCTATCACCCAGATGGCCTCCCGATGAAGAAACGTAAATCGTGGACATAACTTTACCATCAGAAATGCCGGCGCCACCCCAAACGTTACCAGATCACACAAACTGTCCAGTTCCGCGCCAAAATTGGTCGTCGCTCCCGAAAGCCGCGCAATGTGCCCGTCCAACGCATCAAACACCATCGCCAAAAAGATCAGCCAAGCCGCCAACATCAGATTGTAAATATCCTCGGCGGGTAGGTCCTTGAGCGACTCGGGCAAAAATTCCGGTTTACCCACCCTGGCGGCCACCACAATGGCAAAAAACCCGCACACCAGGTTGCCCAGGGTAAAAAGCGTCGGGAAAATGGCAATCGTTTTCAGTCGGCGTTTCATGGCAGGAGGCCTTTCACTGGACACCTTTCCCATGCCAACGGGCGATGGGGCTGCTGCCGGCCCGCACCTTCGAGCCGACCTGGACGAGCAGTTCCAACTCTTCCCGATCCGGTAGCAGCAGTTCGGTGCGGGAGCCGAGTTTGATCATCCCGAACTTTTGCCCCCGGCCAACTTCTTCGCCCGGTCGAAGCACACAAACAATCCTTCGGGCAATGGCCCCGGCAATAACCCGCACGGCCAATCGGCCATAAGGCGGTTCGGTAGCCTCCAGGCCGATCCAAAGGTTCTCGTTCCGCTGGGCGCTTTGCGGGCGCATGGCATTGAGAAAATCGCCTCGCTGATAGCGAAAGGCCACCGCCCGAGCCGCACACGGCGAACGATTCACATGCACGTCGAAAATCGAAAGGAAAATGCTGATTCGGATGGCCGGGCCGCCCAGAAAATCGTCATGCTTCAGCCGGTCCACCGCCACCACTTTGCCGTCGGCTGGCGAAACCCATAGGCCCGGCTCCTGGGGCACCCGACGAGGCGGATCCCGGAAAAACCACACCACCAATGCCCCCGGCGTGCCTGTCAACACCACCGGCACCCACCACCAAGCCGAATGCACCAGCGCCAAGACCATCCCCGCCAGGGTCAACAAGCCCAAAGGCCCGCCGATCAAGAGCAACTCGGCCAGGCCCCATCGCGCAAAAGGCAACCGATCCCGCCACCGGAACGGATCGTGCTCCGGCGCCCAATCGCACCAGACCCGATTTCGGCAATACTTCAAATCTCGGGGGTCCAGGATTTCATGCGGGGCGCCGTCGGTGCTGCCTTGGCGAAGCTCGGCCATTCGGCGCACATATCCGGGTCGAAACCGCTTTAAATACCACCGGCGCAGTC
>Ga0272448_1005689_pt1 | contig 13690 bp, 4 predicted proteins | sample YNPCB0191_FD_202220 | JGI IMG/M metagenome (GOLD analysis project Ga0272448, IMG submission 202220) | Hot spring sediment microbial communities from Yellowstone National Park, WY, United States - YNP-CB-019-1 | ecosystem: Environmental > Aquatic > Thermal springs > Hot (42-90C) > Sediment...
CCCGCCACGCTTCCATCAAGGTCACCAATTCTGCTACAATCATGTCGGTGTCTCCTGGGGGTGGGATTGTTGTTCAACCAAGCCATACCCCAGGACACCACCGACCAAACCTAAATCAACTTAACTTAAACGATTTTTTTCCTCACCACCCAAATGGCTAAACTTCAGGCCATTTATTCGCCAAAGGACTTGCATTCCGGCCAAAACGACCTATAGTAAAGATAGGCAGCAGTAATTATTAATCGCTCACCATCGGTCCCTTCATGCTGCCACTGGTCAGTCCAATATCCGTGCCTCGATCCAGGCACCACTATGTCGCCGACCGTGCGACATCCCGAGAATCAATCGCAGGACGCCCGTCACTACTCCAAACTGCAGCATTGCCTGCGGATTCATATCGCTCAACTGACCGAGCGTGCAATCACTAAGAGGACAGCACATCGCTGTCTGAGATGAGGAGAGGCGGAAGGCTTCGTACTCATCACGACTTCTCTTTTTCAATCTGTGCAAAAGGAGAACATCTTTGATGTATACACCATTACGCTTCCGGTGGGCGCTGGCCATGCTCTGTGGGTGCCTGGCCGTGCTCACCGCCAGCGCCTGGGCGCTGGATATCAATCTCCGGGGCTACCAGGGGGCTGCGGCTGGATCGGACGTGCGCACGCAGTTGCAGGCGGCGCTCGATGCGGTCGGGCAGAGCGGCGGGGGCACCGTCACCATCCCCGCCGATTCCAACCCCTGGTACCTGAGTAAACCGGTCTTCCTGAAGTATACCAACGTCACACTCGCCGGCGAAGGCAAGGGCACACTGCTCAAAGGGGTGGGCTATAACCATATCCCGCTGCTATTGGCCGGCATCAAGCCGGAGCCGACCATCACCGCCGGCCACCGGGAGGCGCTGGCCCCCGGCTTCTTCGATGCCTCGATCACCACCACCAAGTACGGCTTGAAAACCACCGACGGCACCACCCGCGCCTCCGGGGCCTTCCCGGACAACGGCTTCACCCATGGGCCATTCGAAAAGGGAAAGAGCCACTGGCAATTCCAGACCTTCACGCTGGACCTGGCCATCAAGAACAACGGCGCCACGCCGCTCACCGGCACCATCTGTGGGGTGGGGGTCTCTAATGACATTGCCCATCCCAGCACGGTGTGGGAGCTGGTGACCGACCCCGCCGCCGGCAATAATGTCGTCTTCAAGTTCAAGACGGTGGACGGCACGGCGTATAGCTTCTCGCTCAACCGCGCCATCACCGACAACCAGCTCTGGCGCCTTGCCGTGCAGGTGGACCTCACCACCGGGCGCTGTTGCGCGTGGATGACGGACACCGGGCAGGGGCGGGCGATGACGCTCTCCAACGACGTCACCTATGCCGCCGCCGCCGGCAAGACCTTCTGGCGCTCCTCCTATGGCTTCTTCCGCCTGGGCGATCTGACGGATTCGGTCTATGAGCCGGGCAACAGCGGCAACCCGCCGAACTGGACGTACTGCGGCGTGAATACCTGCTACGGCCTGCGCTACCAGGCCGGCGTCAGCCCGCAGGCCATCGCCGCGGCCTACCAGGGGAACCCCCCGCGCTCGAATCCAGACGACCTTTTCCGCTTCTTCACCGCACAGAACTGGCAGTGGAATGGTCTCTGGGGGCCGGACTGCATTACCTGTCTCCCGCTGGATGAGAATCCCGCCGGCAATGATACGCTGCTGGTAGCCACTTCCAACGTGAGCAACGATACCAGCTACGGGCTTACCGGATACGGGTACTGGCTGCCGGCGCGTCCGGCGGGTCAGCGCATCTCGGCGATCCTCAACTCGGCGGGCTCACCGGACCCGGCGGGCGGCACGCTCGCCATCCGCGATATGCGGCTTGTGAACTGCAGCACCGGCATCCTTATCGGCGACGGCGATGTGCGCACCGTCCGTCTCTCCAGCGTGAGCATGACCTCGGTAGCCTGGCACAGCATCTCCACGCTGGGCATGGGCTATTGCGGCGCCGGCAGCGGCGGCGCGCGCGATGTGGAGGCGTATACCAAAGGCTACATGTGCGAGGTGATCGGGACGGCGCTCGTCTTCAACTCGGATGTCATGTATGCGGGCAGTTCGCAACGCCTGTCGTTCCATGACATCACCCCTACCGGCAGTCCGTATACGGCGTTTGAGCTCGTCGGCTGCAGCGGATTGCTCACCGGCGTCGGCAATGGCCCGTTCCAGCCGCCCTATTACACGGCGCTGTCCTCCTATGGCGGCGAAGGCGGCGGTCCACTCACCCTGGAGGATTGGGAAGTGGACAACGAATGCACGGATACCGCACAGCGTGCCTACTTCTATTGTGAAGGCTCCGCACATCCGGTGGGCGGCAACGCACTGACCATTGCCAACATCTACCTCGGCACCCCGTATAATCACCCGATTATCGAACTGGGCGATAGCCCATCGGCTTACCCGGGTACGTTCCGCTATCTGGGCGGGGATCGGGGGACACTTGCGCGCAACAATCCCGGCGATGATCCGTGCACAAATTACTGGTATGCCGCATCGGCCTTCGTGAAAACCGCCAGCACCAACTGGTACGGGCGCGTGTACTTCCCCTACCAATGGACGGTGCGCACCCAATACTGGAACGCGAGCAACACGTATGGATCGGGCAATGTTGTCCGTTGCGGCACCAAGTATTATTACTCACTGGTCGACAGCAACTTGAATCACACGCCGCCCTCGGGCAGCGACAGCTACTGGAAGCAGATCCCGGTGCAGTGGATCGATTACAGCGGGCCGACGGATCAGTGCCATATCCTCTTCATGCACCCGGACTTCGACGAAGTGCCGGTGGCCGGCACCACCAGCGATCCGGTGCTCGGTCCGGCGTTGCGTTGGGAAGGCACCAGTTGGCAGAAGAACTGCCACCTCATCACCATCAAGCACCCGAACGGGGGCACGCGCCAGTATCGCTGCACGCGCAGTGGCGTCATCGGGGCGGGCGGCGCCAATGAGCCGCAGTTCACCGCGGTGAACTAGTGAGTCTGCTGTCGTGAAGTACCCTGGAGGAGACAGTGATTAGTTAGTAGTGAGTAGTGATTAGTCCGATATTCCGATCATTAATTGCTTATCACTAATCACTCACTCAGCACAGGGCACTCCTCACAGACGACTTACTCGCGTTCCTAATTGGAGGATATACGAATGAAACAACGACAAAGTGTTGCGATATCCCTGTTGCGGGCGGCGCTGTCAGTGCTCGTGGTCCTGCTGACCGCATGGGCGATGGCCACCCCCACCGATATCGATTTGAGCGTGGCGCCGTACAACCTGGTGGCCAACAACACCAGCGAGGCGACCAATAATGCGAATAAGATCCAGAATGCGATCGACAGCCTGGGCGGGAATCCCGGCGCGCTGCTCTTCCCGGCCGGCACTTTCTACATCAACAAGCCGATCTTCGCGGAAAACTATATTTATCCATCCGCGGGGGATACCTACGGCATGAAGCTGATCGGGCAGACGAATGCCGACGGCACGCCGTCCACCATCCTGCAGGCGGCACCCGGCTATGCCGGCGCCTTGCTGACCACCGGGTTGCTGGCGCATATCAACTCAGGTGCCCTCGAAGTCACTGCCGGTCATCGCGTGCAGCTCTCCACCGTGCCGGGGTTCGGCACGGACGGCAGCATCCCGAATCTCGCGGGCCGCTACGCCTTGCGCACGTATGACGGCACGACCTATACACATGGCGTCTTCCCCGCCTCCCCGCTCACCGGCGGTCCGATGTACACCAGCGGGGATGTGAATGGACGACCCAGTTGCTGGGAGCACGTCGACGCCAACAACAATGTCGACCAGTTCACCATCGACGTCGCCGTGTATAAAAATGCTGTTGGAACAGCGGAAGCCGGCATCTTGAATGTCGGTGGCGGCCACAACCAGGGAACCAATGTCTGGCTCCTGTACGATAGCGGCACCAACAGCACCCTGTACTTCCAGTACCAGTACCAGGACGGCGTGCGGGAACGCGTCGATTTATGCCCCGGCCTGGCGCAAAATTCGCTCACCCGCATCACCATTCAGTGGGATTACGCTACCGGCTATCTCTATGCCTGGGTCAATCGTGTGTTAGTGGCCACCCAGCATCTGCGCTCGTACGGCAATAACGGCACCGGCGGCACCATTCCGTTGAAGCCGTGGGATGCCAGCTCGCTGGTAGTGGGGGAGTTTTCCGATGACGGCAACACCGATTACAACGTCAACGGGAATGAGGATTTCGAGTTATGCGGGCTGCGCTTGACGAAAGGGCTCCGCTACCAGACGAACGCCACCCAGCAGTTCATCAATGGCGCGGATGCGATGAACGACTATAACCAGTTCTTCGACGGCGCCAGCGATGTGGCCAACATGGTCGCCTGCCTGCCGCTCACCGACCCGCCCACGCCCACCGATGAGCCGAACGATACGCCGAATGACAAGCGCATTCTGCTGGTCAGCGTGCAGCATGGCCTGGCGGCGGATGCCGCGCGGACGACCACCTACACCAGCTACGGCTTCTGGAAAGGCAATGATCTTTATAATGTGTATGACATCGATTTCAGCAATTTAAAGCTCATCTGCAACGACGGCTGGGGGGCCGGCTTGCTCATGCCGCGCGTGGGCTTTAACCGCCATGTCGATAACATCACCGCCACCGGCGGCTTTTACGGCATCGCCACCCTCATCGGCAGCACCAACAACTATCCCTGCTGTCTCACCAATTGCACGCTGGACGGCACGGAAGCAGCCTACTTCTCCGATACGACGCAGAATAAGCTGCTCCATTGCACCATCACGCCGGGCAGACGCGGGCTGATGATCGGCGATGCGGAAGGGGGCGTGGATGGCCTGACCGTGCTGCCGCCGAAACCGTACATGGAACAGTTGTTCAGAATTGCCGGCTTGCAACCGTGCGGTCACGTGTTCAGCATCTGCAACGTGACCACCCAGGGCACGCCGGCCTCGCTCAATCGCCTGCGCGGCATCCTCTCCCTGTCGCTCAACTGGGCCGGGTGCAACATCACGCTGCGCGACTGGAATATCGGCTGGTCGCTGCCCGCGACTAATACCTTCGGGCAGCATACCGCGGTGCTGGATCTGCTCTGCGGGAAACAGTGGGGCGGCACGGCGCAATTCGCGTCGATTACCGAGGCGACCGTCAACCTGGATCGCTGCACGGTGGGCGGCACCCCCGGCACAGTCATCCGCCAGGGTGGCGCATGGGTCTTTTACACCCGGCTCGATGATGTCCGCACCAGCACCAGCACCAATGAGGTGGAGTATGCCGCGGACGCCTTCAATGGCAACACCAACCAGTACCAGTATGGCAATTGGTGCTGCCGTTGTTACACCGTGGGGGAAATTGTCTCCTATAATGGGACGAATTATCTCTGCACCACCGCCACCCCCTGGGCGCAGCAGACTCCGACGCCGCCGCCCAATCCGACCTACTGGTACGCGCTCGATAATCCGACCAACGTTGTCTCCGCCCACTGGGATACCGTGGTGCCGGCACCGAATGATGCGCGCGTCTGGCTGCGCGATGCGGTAGAGTGGAACGTGGAGAATCCCATCTCGCCCAGCAAGCCATGGTCCTACTGCTCGGCGACCGGCACCGGCAATGGCGCGAGCTGGATCGGCTCCGGGACGGCGACGACGAGCACGCCGCAGATCACCGGGGTGCTGATGGACGGCGTCAACTACACCGGCACACCATTCACCATCGCACAGGATGCCACCGCCAGCTTCTCCGCCAATGTCATCCATGCAGACAGTGCGGATGGCACGGACGTGTTGAGCAAGATTGAGTTCTTCCTGGACAATAGCACGGCGCCCGCCTTCACCGCCTATCCCAACGGCCTGCCCGCCTCCAGTGGGTGCACCACCGGGGTGGTGTGGATCAGCGATGGCAATACGCACACGCTGACCAATGTGAAAGCCTATGACACCATGGGGGCCAGCTATGCCTTTCCCCCGCACGCGATCCCCACGGTGAGCATCACCGCCCCGGCGAACAATACCGTGTTCGCCGCCCCGGCCAATGTGACCATCACCGCCACCGCGACCGCCAGTGCGGGGAGCATCAGCCAGGTATCCTTCTATCAGGGAGGCACGCCGCTCAACACGGATTTCAGCAGCCCCTACTCCTATACCTGGAACAGCGTCGCCGCCGGCAGCTATGCGCTCACCGCGGTCGCGCAGGATAGCTACTCCCTCACCAACACCTCCAGCACGGTGAACATCATCGTCGACGCGCCGCCCACGGTGAGCATCACCAGCCCGCTCAACGGCGCCACCTTCACCGCCCCGGCGTCGGTGACCATCAATGCCAACGCGTCAGACAGCGATGGCACGGTGAGCAAGGTGGAGTTCTACCAGGGCGCGACGCCGCTGGGCACCGATTCCACCAGCCCGTACGCCTATACCTGGACCGGCGTGGCCCAGGGGAGCTACAGCCTGACGGCGAAAGCCTACGACAACTACAACATCCCCACCACCTCGACGGCGGTGAATATCACTGTGAACCCCGCCCTGCCGTCCACCGGCATGTTGCTCTGGCTCGCGGCGGATAGCCTGGCGCTCAACAACAACGACCCGGTGAACAGTTGGACGGATATCAGCGGCAATGGCCGTAATGCCGCCTCAATCGGCGGCGCCGCCCCGGTCTACACCACCAACGTCTTTAATGGCAAGCCAGTGGTGCGCTTTAACGGCAACAGCCTGCTGCAGGTCAACTCGCTGCCCATGGGTCCGTATACCATTATTGCGGTGTTCAAAACCACCGGCAACAGCGAGATGGTCTACGAACACGGCGACAACATCGTGATGAATGACGGCTGCATGTTCTTCACCAGCACCAACAGCACCGTCTCTGTGCGGCGCACCACGCAGACGGGGAAAGACATCGTCTGCTCCGGGGCGAGCACCTGGGCGGCCAACCACACCGCGCCGATGCTGGCCATCCAGACCTTCGACGGCACCGATGCGGGCGAGAAGCTGGCCATCAACAGCAGCACCCAGCCGATGAACCAGACCTACACCGGTAATATCAACACGCAGAACGTCGTCACGGCACACTTCAATGTCGGCGCCCGTGCCGGCGGTTATCTCTCCTTGCACGGGGATGTCGCCGAGATCGTGGTCTACGACCATGTGCTGAACAGCACCGACCTCACGCAGGTGCAGAACGTGTTGAACAGCAAGTATGCGCTGAACGTCGCTCCGACGGTGAGCCTCACTGCTCCGGCGAACAACGCCAACTTCATCGCCCCGGCGAGCATCGCCATGACGGCCACGGCCTCCGACAGCGACGGCTCCATCAGCAAAGTGGAGTTCTATAACGGCTCCACGCTGCTTGGCACCGACAGTACCAGCCCGTACGCCTATACCTGGACCAGCGTGCCCATCGGCAACTATGCGCTAACCGCGCTGGCCTATGACAATCTCGGCTTCACCACCGTCTCCTCGACAGCGAATGTGACCGTCACCACGCTGCCCACCACCGGCCTGCTGCTCTGGCTGCGCGCCGATACGCTGGGCCTGAACAACAACGATCCCGTCACCACCTGGACGGATGCCAGCGGCAACGGGCGCAATGCCGCCTCCATCGGCGGCGCCGCCCCGGTCTTCACCACCAACGTCTTCAACGGGCTGCCGGTGGTGCGCTTCAACGGCAACAGCCTGCTGCAGGTGAACTCGCTGCCGATGGGGCCGTATACCATCCTGCTGGTAATGAAGACCACCAGCAGCAACGAAATGGTCTACGAGCATGGGGACAGCGTCATCTTCAATGATGGCTGCATGTTGTTCACCGGCACGAACAGCACCGTGTCCGTCCGGCGTACCACGCAGACGGGCAAGGATCTCATCGGCGCCAACGCGGGCACCTGGGCCGCCGGCCTCAGCGCCCCGGCGCTGATCACGCATCAGTTCGACGGCACGGACGCGGGGGAGAAGCTCTCGCTCAACACCCAGGCGCAACCGCTGCTGCAAAACTATACCGGCAATATCAACACCAGCAACGTGGTGAGCGCCCATTTCAACATCGGCGCGCGGGCGGGCGGTTACTTGAGCCTGCACGGCGATATTGCGGAGATCGTGGTGTATGACCATGTCCTCTCCGGCAGTGATTTCACTGCGGTTAACAACGCGCTGATGACGAAGTACGCGCTGGAGACGCCGCCGACCACCAGCATCACGTCCCCGGCGAACAACTCGAGCTACACGGCGCCGGCGAGTATCACCATCAATGCGACCGCCACCGCCAATGCGGGCTCCATCAGCAAGGTGGAGTTCTACGACGGCACCACGCTGCTCGGTACCGCGACCACCTCGCCGTACAGCTATGCGTGGTCGAACGCCGAGATGACCGGCGGCAGCGTCGCCCTGACGACCAAGGCGTACGACACCGCCGGCTTTGCCACCGCCTCCACCGCGGTGAACATCACCGTCAACGACAGTTACTGCAAGGCCTACTGGAAGTTCGATGCCGACACCGGCACCAGCGCCGCGGACTCCTCCGGCGTAGGCAACACCGGCACCATCACCGGCGCGACCTGGCAGCCCGGCAAAATCGGCTGCAGTCTGTCCTTCAACGGCACCAGCAACAACGTGCAGAAGGCCAGCGCCTCTAGCCTGCCGGCCGCCAATGCCACGCAGACCATCGGCTTCTGGCTGTACGTGTCGGCCACCCCGAGCGCGAAAGCCACCGCGGTGGCGGTGAGCGGCAGCAGCTCCGGCGTCTACATCGGCTACAGCAGCAGCACCACCTTCGGCGTGTGGAAGTATAACGGCACGCTGCTCGCCTCCACCACCAGCCTGCCGAGTGTCAACGCCTGGCACTACATCACCTATGTGAAGAGCGGCAGCACGAACTACCTCTATATCGACGGGGTGCAGAAGAACACCTCGACGACCACCACCGATTCGTCGGCGGCGACCACCCTGACCGCCGGCATGACCCCCGGCGGCACGAACTACTTCGCCGGCATGCTGGACGAGATCCGCGTCTACACCCGTGCCTTGAGCGCCACGGAGATCAGCGGATTGGCGGCCGGGAGGCAATAAGGGGCTGCCTTCGCGGCAGCGCCCGCTATTAACAAAATGGGAGGGCGAGGCTCCCGCCAAGCCGGATGAGAGAACCGGTTGCATAATCGGACTCGGCGGGAGCCTCGCCCTCCCGCGCGGGGGCAGTCCCCTGCCCCCGCGTTACATAGACGTGCGGGCAGCCTTGGCCGGGCGCAGGTGATAGCACGGAGACCATTCCGCGACGTAGTACTGGTTACCGGAACGGGGTTAGCTTTGCCTGGAGCGCGAACCTCCTGGTGAGCGGATCATAGATGTGATCGCGGGATGATAATCCGCTCACCAGGAGGTTCGCGCTCCAGACCAAGGCTCCCTCAGGTAAAGCTGATCACCACCTCAACTACCTCCCGCGCGTTGCTCGTTCCGCAGGAGATAGTAAGGAACGTCGCACCGCTCTCGCAGGTGCCGGCGGCGAAGTAGTGGCCGGTCTGCCAGGTGAGTTCCGGCAGGGGCTGGCTGTTAGCCGTTGCGCTCACCTGCGCGGGCTGTCGCTCGTTGAGGTAGAGGTTGAACGTGTAGTGCCGCTCCTCCTTGCAGCCGGGGAAGTCGCCGGTGGTCGGGGCGATGTGTACGGTTAGCGAGTCGCCGGTGTCGGTGACGGTGATATGCGTGGTGGCATACTCACCACCGGCATGGCCGGGGGTTTCGCCGTCATCCTCGTAGAGGTCGAGCGTCGTGGCGCCCGGGGTCGGGTAGATATCGAACCAGTAGTCGCCCCATGGCTGGCGTTTCGTGCACTCGGCCGGCGGCAGGTGCGGGATGATGGCCCCCTGGCGGTAGTAGACCGGCACCTCCGCCAGCGGCACGTCCTGGAGGTGTGTGCACGGCCCCTGGAGGCACTCGCCGGTGGTCGCGCTGATCCAGGTGCCGCGCGGCAGCCACACCTGCTGCCGGACACGTTCGCCCGCCTGGCAGACCGGCGCCACCAGCATGTCGCGCCCCAGCAGGTACTGCTGCGGGTGGGCATAGGCCGCGGTCTCCTCGGGATAGTGCAGGAACATGGGGCGGCAGAGCGGCAGTCCCGTCTCGTGCGCCTCATGGGCGAGCTGGTACCAGTACGGCAGCATGGCATAGCGCCAGCGCACCACCTGGCGGAAGACCTGCAAGGCCAGCTCCGAGTAGGCGAACGGCTCGCGGATGCCATAGGCGGAGTGTGTGCGGAACACCGGGCTGAAGGCGCCGAACTGCACCCAGCGGATATAGAGGTCGTCATCGATGACCTTGCCGTGGAAGCCGCCGATGTCGTGCGACCAGTAGCACGCCCCCGCGCCGCCGGATTCCGCGGTGAAGCGGATCTGGTATTGCAGCATCTCCCAGGTGGACTGGGCATCGCCGGAGAACTGCACCGGGTAGCGGTGGCTGCCCCAGCCACCCCAGCGCGAGAGGATGAGCGCGCGCTTGCCGGAATACTGCCCAACCACTTCGCTGTAGTGGTGGTTGATCCAGAGCTGGGATTTCAGAAAGCGGAACGGATCGTGGTAGCCCCAGCCGTTCACCCACCAGAAATCGACGCCCTGCGTGATCTGCTTGCTCAGCACCAGCGCTTTCCACGTCTCCACGCACGTGCGCGAGCCCCAGTGGCACTCCCACAGGCCACGCTGCGGCGGGTCGCCCAGGCGCTCCTGCAGCAGCGGGATGAGGTCGTCGCCGCTGGGCAGCTCGTTGACGTCGTCGGAATAGCCGGGGTGGTCGTTGAGCGGCACGGTCAGCCCGAGAGCCTTTAGCTTGGCCAGGAAGCCGGCCGGATCGGGGAAGCGCTGCGGGTGCCAGTTGTAGCCAAGCCAGTCCTTCTCGCGCCAGGCGGTGTCCACCACCAGCACGTCCATCGGCAGCCCCCGCTCGCGATACTGCGCCACGATGGCCAGCAGCTCGGTGTCCGTGTATTCGAACCACTTGGAATACCAGAAGCCGAACACCCAGCGCGGCACCAGCGGGATGCGCCCGAAGAGCCGTACGAACTGCTGCAGCGCCCCGGCGTAGTCCGTGCCGTAGCCGAAGAACCACCAGTCCTGCCCCATCAGGTCGTACGGGCTGGCCTCCACCCACTGCCCGTCCGCCGTCCGGTACACCTGCGCCTGGTCCTCCAGGGAGAAGCGTCCCAGCCGGTTGAAGAAGGTCTCGTGCTCCTGCCGGTCCAGGTTCGCCACCGCATCCAGCGAGCGCACCACCGTGCCCAGCGGCTCATTCGACATCCCGGGCCGCCACAACTCTCGTCCGTTGCCGGACGGATGTGCGATGAACAGGTTATCGGCGCCGAACTCCTTGCCATCGTCGATGAAGGTCAGCGTGAGGCAGTCCGTCCGCAACACCAGCCGATCCCCTTCCACCACCACCTCCGCCGCCAGCGGAGGAGGCAGCACCTCCGCCGTCAAAAATGACGCCCGCTCCGGAAAATTCCCGTGCTTGCGATACTCCAGCCGGATGACTCCCGGCGCATAGACGGTAAAGCGCGCGTTGGCGAAGGTGACAGGCGTGGTGGCGTGCGGCATCTCGGGCCTCCAGGATAACAGACTGAAGGTGTTGGTTCTGTGTGGGGTGGGGAGAACCTTCTCGCCCGGTTCGGAGTGCGGCGAGGATCGCCGCTTTCCCTTTACACCCCGGTTACGATGCCAAACGTGACAGGAGATTACCGGGCGGCCACGAATAATGCTCCTATGATGCAATTGAATGCGTTCGCTTCATTTACCCGGCTGTTCCTGCACTGCTGTCTGGTGTTGGCATTGCTTGCGGTCCTCTCCGCTGGATGGTGCGCAGATGAACAGCAGCCGGCAGTCCCACCGCGCCTGGCCTCGCTTGTGACGCTGGACAAAAATACCCAAATCGAGCAGATCACCGCGCAGCATTATATCACCAGCCGCTGTACGGAACATACGATGGTCTTCACCTGTACCAACTGGGACGGCACGCGGCGGTGGGTGCATACGCTGCCGATTTCACCGGGTACGGTCGAAGAGCTGACATCTCGCTATGTGGTGATCAGCCAGAGCTCGCGGCAGACCTGGAAGTATGTCTGTTTCAACTGGGATGGCACGCGGCGGTGGAGGCGCACATTCCACTACCGGGTGCCAGATGCAGCGAGAAGGTGCAGGGTGGAGGTGCATTCCCCCGATTTCCGCGATCTGGCGATCACCTACTGCGAGATGCTTCCGGAGTATGCACATGAGGCGCTGATGATGGAACGCTTACACGATGGACGGCATATGTGGACGGCCTTGATTGGCGGTGTAGAAGGTTATGGGTATTCGTACGCGCTTCTGCCACACGGGCAAGTGCTGGTTTGTATATCGGGCGGAATGCTGGAACTGTATCGGGCAGGTCGTGTCGTTGCAAAGACCGGGTTAGCATCTTCCACACAACAGACCGACCTATCAGAAGAGAAGTCTTTCGATTATTCTCTCGATGTCGACAAGGCAACTGGTCGCTTCTGGCTGACTGCAGTTGAAAGTTCGATGGATGCGCTTTTACTGGTTGATCGCCCTGATCTCGCGTGCTGGGTAAGCATCAACGGCAATAAAATTATCCTGCATCATGCGACCGCGCCAATGAGCACCATGCACTTATTATCGCCCGCCGGAAAAGATGGACCACTCCGAATCGACTGCGACAAAGGCGCCTGGCCGTTGCCGGTGGCGCCAACCAAAATGGTTTGTAATATAATAGGGGTGCAAGTCGGCAATCAGGGCCGCTCCATTGCCTGTTTCGTCCCCAAAGAACTGCCCAATACGGGGCCAGACGCAACACCACCCCCTCACGTGCCGGGATCTCTCCGCGTGTACGAACGTCCCGGTGTCCTCTGTGCCGAATTCCCGGTACAGATCGGCACCGCCCTGCTTCCCGATCAATATCCGGATACAAATCTTCGTGGTAACAATGACGCTCACCGGATTTATCTGTCCGATAACACCCGCTTCGACGAATTACAATTTCTTTCGGACAACACCCTTGTCATTACGTGCGAAGGGAAGAATGGAAAGCGGGAGATCAGGCGGTATCAGTGGTGAATCCTCTCCCCACGGCGAAACCGCATACATGCCACGGTACGGTTAGCGCCAGATCTCCGATCATCTCGGGGTGGAGATGTAGTGCCGTAGCCGCATCCCTTTACTGGTGCGTCGTCGACAGTGCCCGTGCCCTATAAACCGAATCATTCATCCCACCTTGCCTGTATTTCGCGCACCCATAAATTTATGCAACCTTGCATGAAACTTTCTTGCCATGTTGATGATGTTTCAGGCAACGATTGCATAAATTATAATTGTGCAATTTGAAAGCGATGTGATTATCTTGCCATTTTTTTGCTCTTCCAAATTGCACAATTATAAGGGATGCGGCTACGGGAGTGCCCGAACGAAGGCAAGCGTCAACGGGCGCTTACCGTAACGTGATGCATCTGCGGCAAAACCGTGGGCTATATCATCGCTATGGGAGGAATTGCAGGCATTGCCATCTTCAGCCATCGGTTACAACCTGAAGTTTAGCCATTTGGGTGGTGAGGAAAAAAATCGTTTTAGTTAAGTTGATTTAGGTTTGGTCGGTGGTGTCCTGGGGTATGGCTTGGTTGAACAACAATCCCACCCCCAGGAGACACCG
>Ga0272448_1005692_pt1 | contig 13687 bp, 13 predicted proteins | sample YNPCB0191_FD_202220 | JGI IMG/M metagenome (GOLD analysis project Ga0272448, IMG submission 202220) | Hot spring sediment microbial communities from Yellowstone National Park, WY, United States - YNP-CB-019-1 | ecosystem: Environmental > Aquatic > Thermal springs > Hot (42-90C) > Sediment...
TCCAAACAGATACAGCCCTGCTTGAGGCAAAGAAGTCCCTGTCCCCATCCTGATCAATATCCGCGGAGAGAACAAAGGTCGTGCTTCTGGTCGTCAAGGTTGTTGATGTCCAGAAGGCTCCGTTGTTTCTCAGAAAGTAAAGCCCATCGCCACCATCCGCTACGATCAGGTCTCCATCCCCATCACCGTCAAAATCATCTGGCCAGACCATGGCGCATCCCTCGTCTACGAGATGGGGGTAGTTTATTATGTCGTGAGAGATATATGTCCAGTTAGCCACGAACTCATACCATCGGACAACATTATTGGAAATGAGAACGAGGTCCTTGTCCCCATCCCCGTCCATGTCAAAGGGGGAGAACCCCTGATAGAGCCTCACGCCACCGAAGTCTATGGTCCTTTTCTGCCAGTTCCCAGGGCTCAGCAAAACAACGACCAGGGAGAGTATCCCTGGATTCGCGTAGTTGATGTTCTGGGACTGCCAGAAACGGTTTCCCCAAGTCATGACCGGACCCTGAACCCCTGGCCCGCCTGACCAGTCGTTCTGGAAGGCGTAGACCTGCGCTAAGAGCATAATCAGTGCCATATTCAAACCTCCATCATATCAGCTAGATTAATATTATACTGGATTTGAAGAAAACGATCAAGAGCCAAGAGTCGGAAATTTTTTGGCCGAGGCTCCTGAAAGGGCTTCTATCTGATCAGCACCTTCGCTGAAGCGATATTCTCCGGGCTTCTGAAAACGGCCATGTAGACTCCGGGGGGAACATCCGGCCTAAACTCAAAAACCCCTGGGCCTATCTGGCCATCGTGGAGGACGCCGGCGAGCCTTCCGGTAGCGTCATAAAGGAGGAGCCTGGCATTTGTGGGGCCTGGTAGCTGGAGGACAAGCGCGTCGGCCATCTGCGCCATCCTGAAGACAGAGGGCATGGGAGGGGTATCCTCTTTAACTTCCTCGGGCAGGGGGCAGGAGGTGTATTTGATCCAAAGCCCACCCTGAGTGGCTATCTCGTTGTTGACCCTATCGCCCCTGAGCTCTATCTTGTATTGGAAATACTTCTTGCAAGGGGTTCCGAGGAAAATTGAGTCAGCGCCCGTTCCCTTCGGAAGGAATATGGGGCCTATCCAAGAGGCCGCGAGGATTTCGGCAACCGTGTTGCCCATGCGCCAGTAAATAGCAACTGCTGTATCGTTGGGAATACATGTCCCGTATCCCCAGCCGAGGTAAGATATGGCCCCGCCGGAGTCGCTGACCGCGTGCAGTTGCAGGATAGAGGATTCAAGCCAGCCCTGCGGCGCAAAAGCTGAGTTGACGCGGTTCTCGTATATGGCGTGCTGTCCCTCGCAGGTAGCGAAGATGTCTATGTCCGGGGTGCATGATACCTGGTCCGCGTCGTCGGGGTAGACCCAGTGGGAATTCCAGAACGAGGCGATGTGATACTCTGTGAAGGTTGGCCAGGGAGCGGTTTGCCGAAAGTAGCCGAGATCAAGGTATGAGCCAACTATGTCCGGCAGGCCATCCAGGTCCATGTCCCTCGCTATACTGCCGTCGGTATAGTTCTGAGCGTCGCCTGATAGGATTACCAGGCTGTAGTTCAGTCCGGTTCCATCGTTCAGCAGGGCTTCAAAAGGATTTGGCGCGTCATCGTAGTTAGCGAGGGTTATGTCAAGGTCTCCGTCTCGGTCTATGTCGTTGAGCCACATCCCGTCAACGCAAACGAGATCGGGGCCGACCTGGAACCTGGTGAAAACGCCTGAGCCGTTGTTCAGAAAGACATTTGCCCAGGTGCCGCCCCACTGGCAGGCCGTGGCCACAAAGTCCAGATCAAGGTCTCCGTCAAGGTCTCCGATGGCGAGCCGCCAGACATCGGTTCCCGGAAGCCACACCGTCTCCTCAGTAAAGTTGCCACTGCCGTCGTTCCTGTAGAGCCAGATGCCAGGGACATCCCACCAGCTCCGGTTTGAGGCAAGGATGTCTTTGTCCCCATCGCCGTCAAAGTCAGCGGAGAATGCCCTCGTGCGCGAGTTGTTCGTCAGGGTTGTCGCGGCCCAAGTCCCTCCGTTGTTTCTGTAGAAGATGAGCCTGCCGTTGGGGTCTCCACTGCCGGCGTCCGCAACCACGATATCCCCGTCGCCATCGCCGTCAAAGTCTCCGGGCCATATCCCAGCATATCCATCCCAGGTCAATGTCCCTAGGTTGACGATATCGTGCGGGATGTATGTCCAGTTGGCGACGAACTCATACCAGCGGACTATATCGCCGGAAAGCATAACAAGGTCCTTGTCCCCGTCCCCGTCTATATCGTAGCTCTGGAAACCCTGATAGTGGTGGACTCCCCCTGGATCCGAAAAGCGCAGAACCCAGTTGGCTGGCGTTACGAAGGTTGCGACCAGAGAAAGGATCCCCGGGTTCGCATAATTAACATTCCAGCACTGCCAGAAACGGTTTCCCCATGTCATGACCGGGCCCTGAACCCCTGGCCCGCCTGACCAGTCGTTCTGGAAGGCGTATATCCCCACCAGCATAACAATTAACATCTGAGCACCTCCATCTTAGTCGGCCCATATTATATAGAGTATCTGGCAAGGACATTCAACCACAAATCCCTCGCGAAAAATCGCAGAAAATGCAAGTGGCAATACGCTCCGTTGAAAACCCGGCCCGGCGGATGCTATAATTTGCAGGTGCGGATTCTCGTAACTGGCGGCGCGGGCTACATTGGCTCCGTGCTGTGCCAGCGCCTTCTGAGGGCTGGGCACGAGGTTGTTGTTCTGGACGCGCTGTTCTTCGGGGACAGGGGGATAAAAACCCTTCTGGACAACCCTGGGTTCAGCCTCGTGAGGGGGGACATCCGCAACAGAAGGGACATCGCCGAGGCCATTGCCGGAACCGAGGCAGTGGTTCACCTTGCCGCGCTTGTGGGCGAGCCGGCCGCCCTTCGCTGGCCAGAGCTCAACAGAGCCATAAACATTGAGGGGACGAGGAACCTTCTGGAGCTGGCAGGGGAAAGGCTGTTCATCTACGCTTCAAGTTGCTCGGTCTACGGAAACCAGGACGGCCTAGTTGACGAGGAAAGCCCCGTGATGGCCTTGGGTCCATACGCTGAATCCAGGATAGAGGGCGAGGCAATGGTCAGGGACATGGCCAAGGAGTATGTGATACTGCGCTTCGCGACGGTCTTCGGCCTTTCGGCCAGAATGCGTTTTGACCTTATGGTGAACGAGTTCACACTCTCGGCCTGGCGCAGTGGCGTAATAGAGATCTACAACCCTGGAATCACTAGGCCGTTCGTTCACCTCTCCGACCTTGCCGTGGCAATATCCGGGGCGCTTGAAACCCCAGGGGCCAGAGGTCAGGTGATAAACATTGGAATGGGAAACTTCTCAAAGGCCGAGCTCGCTGGGGCAATAGCCAAGCTGACCAGAGCCGAGGTGAATGAGGTTAAGGCGGGGCCTGACCTCAGAAACTACACCATCTCCTTTGAGAGGATGGAGAGAGTGCTGGGCACGAGGGCCTCGGTGGGCATAGAGGAAGGAGCGAGGGAGATACTCTATGCTCTGGAGCGGGGAGAATTTCCGAATCCGGACGACCCGGTATATTATAACCACAGCCCGGTCTATTATTGATATATCCAATTATCCCAGGCTCACCAGCAGTGCCCCGGCGAACATTATGCCCGCGGCAACAAGCCTTCTGAGCAGTTTTTTCTCCCCGAAGAAAAGCCTCCCGTATATGACTCCAAACACCCCCGAAAGCCTTTTGAGGGCAATCATGTATGAGGCCTGGGTCATTACAATAGCGAAAATGTGGGTTATGACCATGGCCGCGTGAAACAAGCCTGCCGCAAAGACATTCCTTGAGAAGCAGAGTCTCCGATTTCTCCTGATAAAAGCTATTGGGGAAAAGAGCAATGTCATTGCCAAGAGGTAGTAGGCAGGGAAAAAGGTGGGGGAGGATTCCACGATGAGGAGTTTTCCCAGCGCCGCGGTAAAAGCGTATATGAGCGAGACCGCGATCATGAGCCAGGGGCCTTTTTCCCTCTTTATTGCAACGAGGGGAACCCAGCCCTCTCCGGAGAGGAGATACCCTCCGACCACGACGAGGAGGACGCCCGCGGCCTGGATCGGGCCCGGTATCTCGTGGAGGAAAACGAAACCAACGCCGAGGAGAAAGGCCGGGGTGAGGGAAAGAAAGGGCAGGGTAAGCGAGAGGGGCGAAAGCCTTATGGCCCGCATGTAGAGTAGGAGCGCGAGCATCTCCAGGGGAAAGGCTATCGCTTGGAGCCAGAAGAACCTGAGGGAAAGGCATGGGATCCCGAAAAGGAGCAAGGGAAGGGCAAAGGGAAGTGCTACCAGATACCTTGCCCAGATGATGGTTGCCTCGTCGGCCTCACCTCGGATCATTGCCCTCTTTGAGAAAAGGTCAGAGCTTGCCCAGCTGAGAGCGCAAAGGACCGAGAGGCCTATCCACATAGCCAAAGCATAAGCCGAAGGCGGCCAAGGGGTCAAATACGGTTCGGCGCGCCTGCGCGCGCTTGACAGGGAAGTTTAGAATTTATCCATGAGGGAAGATATGAAGCTTAAAGGGACTTCATCAGAGATCTCCATGGTTGAGGTTCCATTTGGAGGAGGCATAGGCAGATGATAACAACGCTGATGATTTTTGTCATGGCACATAACGAGATCGGCCAGAGGGCCCAGCTTTCCTTGAATACACTGGACTTCTACTATGTCAACGAGATAGACCCCGATTCATACTGGACAGCCTCTATAACCCAACAGTTGCACGGCCTGTCCAGGGGGGCGCAATCAGCTACACCCGCTGGTTCAGTGCCAGGGATGGTCTTGAAATAGGTTTCCTTTCTACCTCCACAGAACTTTATGGATATGAAAGGGGTACCGCGTCACTAAATTCCCATTGAGTTTTACGGGTGGAGCTACGCACTTACCGCCAGATACACAAATGTATCCCTGTCGCTTATCTGGAAACACGCTTTTTCTGACAGCGGCCAGGGAATACCGATTCAATTGGAGGGACTTTTCTCTGGAGCCTGCTGTTAACCTATATATCAATATGACCCCAGATCACGACAACTGGTGGAAGGCTCACAGAAAAGACTTCCTGGGCAATCCGCATCACGGAGCTTCCTGGATAGCTTATGGCCTTTCCCTGGCACTAGGTTATGGATTCTAGATAACCAGCCGTGGTCTGTCAACTAACTTCTCTTGAGAAGACAACAATGTCTCACTTTGCTCTTCGTCATGGCCAGAAAGTAAAGGGCGCGGGTCGCTGTCCGGTAGCTCTTAAGTTGAAACCGGCCCTGCCGGTGTTTTAAGCTTTTCAAACAACAAAAAGGGGTGAGGAATTGGACGAGATAGTCTTGTTGAGCGGAACGACCTGCGTTCCACTGATGAACAGGATGGCCCGGCAGTTGGACATTGAGCCAGGGGACTTCTTGATAGGTCGGTTTTCCGACGGCGAGGTGAGGGTCCAGATAAAGAAGAACATACGGGGGAGGGATGTCTATGTCATCCAGTCAACGGGCGCGCCCGCTGAAAACCTCCTGGAGCTCCTCCTCTTGATTGACGCGGCCAAAAGGGCTTCCGCGGCCAGGATAACGGCCGTTATCCCATACTTTGGCTACGCGAGGCAGGACAGGAAGGCAGAGCCTCGTGTTCCCATATCAGCGAAGCTGATAGCCAATTTCATTGAGAAGGCCGGCGCTGATAGGGTTCTCACGGTTGACCTCCACGCTGACCAGATCCAAGGGTTCTTTGATGTGCCCGTGGATAACCTCTACGCGACTCCGGTTTTCAAACCATACATTGATCGCCTGATCTCAGAGGGCCAGTGGATGGTTGTGGCGCCGGATGTAGGAAGCTCAAAGAGGGCCTACAGGTTCGCGGAGATACTGGGCAACCTACCAATAGCCCTCATAGACAAGCGCAGGGTAAGGCCGAACGACATAGAATCCGTAAGGGTGATAGGCGATGTGGAGGGAATGAACTGCCTTATGGTTGATGACATCATTGACACAGGAGGCTCCCTGAGGAGGGCGTCGGACGCCCTGAAGGAGCTCGGTGCGAGGAGGATATTCGCGGCCGCCACCCACGGGGTATTCTCCGGAAACGCTAAGGAAACCCTCTCCAACAGCGCTATTGAGGGCATACTTGTTACGAACACCATCCCGCCGAACGAGGAAAACCTGCCCAGCAAAACAAGGGTTTTGGACATATCTCCTCTGCTGGCAGAGGCCGTGAGGAGGATACACGAAAACCGCTCCGTTTCGGAGCTCTTCGTTGGAAAAGAATCATGGAAAACCTTAGGCTTGTGGCAAAACCAAGAGAAGATTTAGGCAAGGGACCGGCCCGTCGCGCGAGGAGGAACGGCTGGGTTCCGGGCATCCTGTATGGATCTGGCGAAAAAAACCTCGCCATATTGGTACCCTCAAGGGAACTCAATGACCTCATCAGAAAAACCGGGGGCGAAAAGGTCCTGATTGACCTGGTAATCGGCGATGAATCAAAGCTGACAACCGTTCAGGAAATCCAGCGCCACCCGGTCAGCGGCCAGATCATACATGTTGACTTCATGATCCTGCACAGGGGCAAGGAAGTGGAGATAGAGATACCCGTGGTGACCTCAGGGACTGCCCCTGGGGTAAAGAAAGGCGGAATACTTGATGTGATAACCCACTCCCTGCGGGTAAGGGCTCTCCCGAAGGACTTGCCGCCCCACATAGAGATAGATATCTCTGGGCTTGATGTGGGCGGAGTAATCCATGTGAAGGATATATCGGTGCCGGGGGTCCACATCGTGAACCCGCCGGACCAGCCAGTAGTTTCCGTGCTCGCGCCCAGGGTCGCTGTGGAGAAGAAAGAGGAAGAGACAGCCCCTGAGGAAGCCGAGGAAGAGAAATCCGGGGGCGAAAAGGCCGAATGAAAGCCCTGGTGGGTCTGGGAAACCCCGGACCCCTCTACGCGCTGAGCAGGCACAATCTGGGCCACATGCTGGCCGAGTTCTGCGCGGCACAAAGAGGCGTGAAGCTCTCGCCGGGCAGAGGGGAGTTTCTCGCCGGCGCGGCCGGGGAGCTCTGGATAGTAAAGACAACCTGCTACATGAACCTCTCCGGGACAGCTGTGCGGCAATTCCTGGAGGAGTCAGGACTTTCTTCGTCGGATATTCTCGTGGCATACGATGATGCCGCACTCCCGTTCGGCAAGCTCAGGCTGAGGCTCACGGGGAGCCACGGCGGGCACCGAGGCATGGAATCCGTTATATACTGCCTAGGAACAGAGGATGTTCCGAGGCTCAGGATGGGCATAGGGCCGCGGCCTGATGGCATCCCGTTGAGGGATTTCGTCCTCTCGCGGTTCTCAGAGGAGGAGATGGAACTAATTCCTCGTTTCCTTGAATTAGCCGCGAGGTGCGTTGACGCTTGGCTGGCTGACCCCGCTCGCGCGCCTGGGGTCTGCGGGGGTTATTCCCTGGAAAACGGCCGGAATGGGTGAAGTGGCCGCCGCGAAAGCTTTAAAATTTTCACCCTTAAACTTTGGAGGTTGAGATATGTTTGCGTGGATAGCGATATCCTGCGGCGCCGCATCTCTCTTGGCGGCGCTGATCGTTGCTGTGACAGTCCTCAGAAAGGACCCTGGTAATGAAGCGGTCCAAAGGGTCTCCAGCTACATACACGAAGGCGCGATGGCTTTCCTCAACAGGGAATACAGGACAATAGCTTGGTTCATCCTCGCCGTGGTAGTCCTAATGCTCGTTGGCCTCTTCTTACAGGCTGGCCTGAACTACGCCGTCTACACCGCCATATCATATGTGGTAGGCGCGACATTCTCCCTAACCGCGGGATGGCTTGGCATGCAGATAGATACCCGCTCCAACGGCAGGACAGCCGCGGCGGCAACGCGGGGCTTCGCGGAGGCTCTCTCGGTCGCTTTCTTCGGCGGCTCGGTGATGGGCCTCGTTGTTGTTGGGCTCGGACTCCTCGGCCTCGCCGGGCTATACGCGATATTCTACGCCATAACGGGCAACTCTGCGCTCACAACCTCTGTGCTTGCTGGATTTTCAATGGGCGCCTCATCGGTCGCTCTTTTCGCCAGGGTCGGCGGAGGGATATACACCAAGGCCGCTGATGTCGGCGCTGACCTCGTCGGCAAGGTTGAGGCAGGCATACCTGAGGATGACCCCCGCAACCCAGCAGTCATAGCTGACAATGTCGGGGACGATGTGGGGGACTGCGCCGGCATGGGAGCGGACCTATACGAATCCTATGTGGGTTCAATCCTATCTGCGCTCGTCATAGCGGCCGCTGTTGGGAGGCCGGAGGGCATCGCCCTGGCCTTCTGGCTAGCGGGCATAGGCATAATCTCTTCAATAATCGGTATCTTCTTCATAAAGGCCTTCAAGGGGGGGAGGCCGGAAAGGGCGCTGACCACGGGCATCCTAGGCACTGCTATTCTCTTCGCTTTGGGAGCTTTCCTGGCAATATGGTTCCTCGGGATTGGCCTTAGGATATTCCTCGCTGTCCTCCTGGGACTGGTGTCAGGTGTGGTGATAGGGTATGTGGCGGAATTCTACTCAACCGGCAAGCGAATCCAGAGCATCGCGAAGGCCGCCGAAAGCGGCGTTGCAACGAACATACTTGAGGGTTTGGCCACCGGCATGATGAGCACCGTCCTCCCCTTGGTTTTCATAGCCGCAACGATCATAGTAGCGTTCCTGGTAGGTGAGGCCTCCGGGTTCTCCGGTTTCTACGGCATAGCGCTCGCTGGGGTGGGGATGCTGGCGATCACTGGCATAACCGTCGCGGTTGACGCCTACGGCCCCGTCGCTGACAACGCAGGAGGCATAGCGGAGATGACCGGACTCGGCCCAGATGTCCGAAAGATAACGGATTCCCTTGATGCCGCAGGAAATACCACCGCGGCAATAGGAAAAGGTTTCGCAATAGGCAGTGCGGCGCTCACGGCGTTGGCGCTTTTCTCCGCTTTCGCTAATGCTGGAGGAAGGGGGAGCCTTATCCTGGACATACTTAACCCCTGGGTTATAGCAGGGCTTTTCGTGGGCGGGATAGTGCCGTTTTTCTTCGCGGCTTCCGCCATCAAGGCTGTTGGCAGGACAGCACAGAGGGTAGTTGAGGAGGTTAGGAGGCAGTGGAGGGAGATACCCGGACTCCTTGAGGGCAAGCCGGGCGCAAAGGCGGACTACGCCCGCGCCGTTGACATAACGACCCGCGGCGCAATAAAGGAGATGCTCCTGCCCGGAATAATCGCTTTTGTTTCCCCTATAATCATAGGCTCGCTCTTCGGCATGCAGGCGCTCGGCGGATTCCTGGCGGGGTCGCTGATAACCGGCGTCCCGCTCGCTGTCTTCATGGCCAACTCTGGCGCCGCTTGGGACAACGCTAAAAAGTGGATAGAAGCAGGCAATCTCGGAGGAAAGGGCGGAAAGCCTCACAAAGCCTCGATTGAGGGCGATACCGTCGGCGACCCGTTCAAGGACACAGCCGGGCCATCCCTGAACATCCTCCTGAAGCTCATGGCCATAGCCTCCTTGGTCTTCGCACCGCTCATGCTGTTCTTAAACAGGTTCATGCCCTGGCTAGCCGCGAGCCGATGACCCTCGCGGCCTTTGCAAAGGTCAACCTCGGGCTCTGGGTCCTTGGGCCAAGGGATGACGGGTTCCACGAGATAATAACCGTTCTTCACCTGATAAACCTCTACGACGAGATAAGGATTGAACCCTCTTCTGCCCTATCGGTAGAATGCGACGCGTGCCCCGGAGGGCCTGAGAACCTCGCCTGGAAGGCCGCAGAGGCGGTGGGCCGGAGGGATGTTGCCATAAGGATAAAAAAGGGCATTCCTGTTGCCGGGGGCCTCGGAGGAGGCTCCGCGGACGCCGGCGCTGTAATTAGGGCTCTGAGGGGGGAGCTTCCCGACGAGGAGCTCGTGAGTATTGCGGCCAGAATAGGCTCTGATGTGCCGTTTTTCGCCTCGGGCTGGACCTCTGCCATTGCAAGGGGAAGGGGGGAAAGCCTTTCCCCGTTGAGATCAAATCTCAGGGCGGGGATTATCCTATTCGTGCCGAAGGATGGGGTTGATACCGGATGGGCATACGGTCTTCTCAGGAAGGAAAGGATATACGAGGATAGGGCGGAATCGGAGCTCGCGGCGGCCAGGGTAGTAAGTGCCGCTGAGCGCGGGGACATCGCCGAGCTCTCCCGGAGCCTACACAATACATTTGAAAGGGCGATCCTGCCCATCAGGCCGGATCTGAGGAGGGCAAAGGAGGCGCTTCTCACCGCTGGGGCAAGCGCTGCGCTCCTTTCGGGTTCAGGCGCTGTTGTCTACGGCATATTTCCTGAAGGTAAGCCTCTGGCCGAAATGCCTGATATTGGCGGAAGGTGGATCAGAACGGGCTTTTGGAGGGAGGATTGAGGGTCCTGGCGCTTGATATCGGCGGCAGTAGGACAAAGTGGGCGGTTTTCCAGGGAGGAGAGATGGTTGAATCCGGCGCATTCCCCACCCCACGGGATCCGGATGCCCTGCTCAGGAGCGTGAGGGGAAAAGAGGCTCACAGGATAGCGGTGGCGTTCGCCGGGTTCGCCCACGAGGGCACGGTAGCCTTCTCGCCCAACCTTCCAGAGTATCAAGGGGTTCGTCTCGCTGATCTTATTTCCCGGGAAACGGGCGCCCGGGTCATCCTTGAAAACGACGCAAACTGCTTTGTCCTGGGTGAGGCACTGCGCGGGGCAGGGCGCGGCGCGATATGCGTCCTAGGACTCACTTTGGGGACAGGCATAGGCGGGGGTCTGGTGATTGACGGAAGGTTATACCGCGGGGCCGGTTTCGCTCTTGAGCCAGGCCATACGATCGTTGATCCCGATGGCCCTCCGTGCGCATGCGGGAGCCGAGGGTGTCTTGAATCCTTGATAGGCGAAAGGGCCTTCTGCGCCAGGTTCGGCTATCCCTCGGCCAGAAAGGCGGCTGAGGCAAAGGACGAGAAGGCCTGGGATTTCTACGGACACTGGCTCGGCATAGCCCTCGCTAATTTCATAAACATCCTTGACCCTGATGCGGTGGTCCTCGGCGGAGGGGTAGCGGGGGCAATCGGTCTGTTCTGGAGCTCAATGATGGCGGCCGTAGAAAGCGGGACGGTTCAGTGGAAAATGAGAAAAACCCGGCTTGTCCGTTCGGAACTAGGGGAGCATGCCGCTCTCTGGGGAGGATACATCCTTGCCGAGAACCCTGGGCATTGATTGGGGAAGGGCGCGGATAGGGCTGGCTCTGTCCGATCCCACAGGAACCGTGGCAAGGCCTCTCGGAGTCCTAAACGCCAGGAAGGTTGACCCTGTGGCTGAAATAGCAAGGGTGGTTGAAAGAGAGGGCGTGGAGGCAGTAGTTGTGGGATACCCGCTGAGGTGGGATGATAGGGAGAGCAAGAGGTGCAGTGAGGTGATGGGGTTCATAAAAAGGTTGAGAAAGGCCCTCGGGATTCCGGTCATCGCTGTGGACGAGTGGGGCACATCAAACCGCGCCGATTCTGACGCCGTCTCGGCCGCGCGCATCCTCCAGTATTACCTTGAAACGGGGGACTCCCTGAAGATTTAGAGCGTGCTCACATCTTATACCTCTCTTGCCAGTAAGTTATTTGGGCACAAAAGCTTTGAGCTTTCCCCCTCGTAATCGCTCAAGACAGCCGAGGGCTTTGGTGTATACGCTCTTGCGCCTGTCGGACTGGAAAGTCCGACCCGGGAAAACATTCAATAACCCGCTTTCAATCCTGCCTCCTTGATGTGAGGAGCCCCGCGCGCAGTTGAGGAAGCGTGAGATCTCAGTTAGAGCGGGGCCTTGACAGTCCAGCGAGAATCTGTTATATTAGAAAACGAAGGAGACATAAATGAAGTTTAGTGAACTGAGAAGGAGAGTAAACGGCCTGAGGGCAGAGATGCCAGGCCTCATAAGCCTTCTGGTCTTTGACAGGGAAAGAAACCTTCTCCTTTACGGGGAAAGCGATGACATAGTATCGCCCCTCCGGGAGAAATCCGCTTGCTACGCGAAACTGTTGAGCAGGCTAGAGAGCGCGCACGCTTGCCGGAGGACCACTCTAGGGAAATCCGTGAACTGCGTTACCATCGCGTCTGGAAGGATGGCGGTCTCGCTCAGGGCGCTGTCGGAAAAGCACACGGCGATCGGCGAGTGCATGGGCCTCAAGTGCCTCGCTCTACTCAACCACGGGGTTTCTCGCATCGCGAGGGCCCTGGAGGGGGCAGAAAAATGAAAGCCGAGACCGAAAAGGCCCTCATTGTGCCGGCTATGGGTTATCCGGCGCGGGACGCCATATATGCCAGCCTCGCGAAAATGGCATCGGAATCCCCTAGGTGCGTCATGGTTTGCTTATACGAGGATGAAAGCGGATACCCCGTGTTTCACATCACTGACGGGACAATCCTAAATCCGGCCGCATTCTCCTGTTTCATGTCCAGCGTTCACCGCGCCGCGGAGGAAACTATGGGCGAAAGGCTTGCCTGGCCGAGCGGGGTGAGCCAGATAAGATTTGTGATGGTGGAAACCGAGAGGTTCAGCATGTTCTCAAGGAGGATAGCGAACTGCTCATCACTGCTCCTGGTCCTCAGATCGCCCGTAGAGTGCCTGGGAATGCCCATTGAGCTCTTGGATCGCTATGAGCCGAGGCTACGAGAACTGATAGCCGAACCAGGCACGGCCCATTAACTGGAAATTTTGACAATAGGGGTGTTATAATTTGATTACGCGATGAGATTCGTTCATACCGCTGACACGCATATAGGGGCTTCACACCAGGGACGCGCCGAAAGCGAGGAGGACTTCAAGGATGTCTTCTGTGAATTGATTGATAAAACACTTGAGCTGTCCCCCGAGGCCTTCGTCCACGCTGGCGACCTATTTGATAGAGCCAGGCCGTCTGTGAAGGACATCTGCTTCGTGGCAAACCAACTGCTCCGGCTCATCAGGAACCGCATAGAGGTAATTCTCCTGCCGGGTAACCACGAGAGGAAGCCCATAAGGGGGGAAATGGCGCCCCAGAGCATCCTGGAGCTCTTGGGGGCAAAGGTTTTCGGCCTCGCGGCAAACAAGGTTTTCTACAGGGTTCAGGATGTGGAGTTCTGGGGCATCCCCTATGTGGGTGACGGAGAGGCCCTGCGCCGGTTCATCTCGGAAGCGGCCGAGAAAGCAAAAAGCCCGGCGGTTCTCGTTCTCCACCAATACATATATCCCCCGGCCAAGCTTCCTCCCATTCTTTACCCCGATGATATACCGCCTGTTTTCTCATACGCCGCTTTGGGCCACTGGCACATCCCCTTTAAAGGAGAGCGCTACGCCTATCCGGGCTCAACTGAGGTTAGGCAGCTATCTCCTGAGGAGGCCGAGGTCGGACAAAGGCTATTCTACTTGGTTGAGATTGATGGCAACAGCCTGAGTATTGAGACTCACTACCTCACGAAGGCAAGGCCGTTTTTCTACCTTGATTGCGCCGAAAACGAGGTAGCCGAAAGGATGAGCGAGCTAGCAAAGAGGATGGCCGGAAGCCCAAAGAAACCAATTCTCAAGATAAGGGTCAGAGGAGGCCCAGGGATGAGGGTGGACGAGGTGGTTGACAGCGCCTTGCTCTCAGCAAGCCTTACGAGGAAAGACT
>Ga0272448_1005693_pt1 | contig 13686 bp, 11 predicted proteins | sample YNPCB0191_FD_202220 | JGI IMG/M metagenome (GOLD analysis project Ga0272448, IMG submission 202220) | Hot spring sediment microbial communities from Yellowstone National Park, WY, United States - YNP-CB-019-1 | ecosystem: Environmental > Aquatic > Thermal springs > Hot (42-90C) > Sediment...
GATAGGCCGGCTCTACAGGCTGGTCTCGATCTTCCTGATCATTCTGGCGATTGCTCACGGTTTCGGCAAGCTCGGCACGTTCGGCACACTGTTTTCCCTTTTTGGAGGCATGATCCTCGGCTGGTCACTGCAGGCTCCGGTGAGCGGCTTCGCCGCATGGGTTCTGGTGAGCATCAAGCGTCCCTTCAGACCTGGCGACCGGATTCAGTTTCCAAACCTGGGGCTCACGGGCGACGTGACAGACATCGGGGCGATGTATGTCACCCTCGACCAGGTTGGCGGAACGGTCGGCAGCGAAGAGTCCGTCGGCCGTTTCATACTTGTTCCGAACGCCATGCTTTTCAGCCAGGTTGTGATCAACTACACGGTCAGGCAGGAAGCCGCGTACATGCTCGACGAGGTTGTTGTGCGCATAACATACAACTCGGACATGGAAGCCGCCGAGAGAATACTGCTGGATGCCGCAAGGAGAGTGACCGGAAACATAATCAAGGCCACCGGCATGGAGCCCTACATAAGGTCGGACCTGTACGACTACGGCGTTTACATGCGCCTGAGGTATCAGACGCACGTTCCCGATCGCGCGCTGATTGCGTATCAAATCAACAAGGAGATCATAAAGGCGATTCAGAGGACGCCGACCGTTGATCTGGCAATTCCGTTCATATACTCGTTCCGGGCCGGCGTTGCGGAGATGGACCGCAAGGAAAGCGACGCCGCAGCGAACCGGTGCGCAGAGGAAGTCAGGCAGATTGAAATCTCCGCGGTGCGGAACAAGGCCGAAACATCCGTTGATCCGCGCGACGTTGAGCAGCTTGCCAGAAGCATCGCCGTGAACGGCCTCCTGCAGCCCATTATTGTGATGCGGGCTTCCGGACAGGATGGGTATGAGATATTGTCAGGCCATCTGCGGTTCGAGGCGTGCAAGTCGCTCGGCTGGCGCTCGATACCGGCCATAGTGCGTACTCTCGAGCCGTCCGGCGCTCCGAAACAGGATGACGCCGCAGGCGACGGCGACCCGGTTGCAAGCCCGTGACGGGTGGAGGAGGTTGGTCATGAGCGGTCTTCTCTACAGGCCGGACATGGATGACGCGCGCAAGAGGCTCGCCGCCTGGTGGAACGGCGGAGACATCGGCCGGCCTGCGATCCAGATCACGGCTCCGCGGGAGACGCCGTTTGAAAACATACCGGCCATGCCGGAACCGCCCGGCTGGCTGACTGGTTATTCCACGAGCAACTTCGAGTATCGCGTCAACGCGGGGCTGAGGGCATGCCTGAACACGTGGTATCTCGGCGAGGCCGTTCCGGCGGTCTCCCCGGACCTCGCCCCGAATTGTCTGGCTCTGTTCCTGGGCTGTCGGGGCCACGAGATGCCCGGCACGGTATGGTGCGAGCCGTTCATCAGGGATCCTGCCGAAGCGCGGTTCGAGTTCAGGAAAGACAACTTCTACTGGGATTTCAGCCTGCGGCTGGGCAGGGAATTGCTGAAACACGGAAGAGGAAAATTCCTGATCCAGTTTCCGGACCTTATTGAGGGACTGGACACTCTGGCAGCCATGCGGGGGACCGAGGAGCTTCTGCTTGACCTGATAGAGCGTCCTGACTGGGTCCGCTCCTGCCTCAGGCAGATAACGGACCGCTATTTCCATGTTTACGATATCCTGTACGACCTTTACCGCGACGAAGTCGGGGGCTCGGTCTTCTGGGCCTGGGCACCCGGCCGAATGGCGAAGTTCCAGTGCGATTTCTCCGCGATGATTTCTCCAGGGATGTTCGGGGAATTCATGGTGCCGGTGCTCGAGGAAATGTGCGAGCGAGTGTCTTACTGCATGTACCACTGGGACGGTCCCGGAGCGATTCCGCATCACGACCATCTTCTCTCCATAAGCAATCTGGACATGATCCAGTGGACGCCTGGCGCTGGGACCGAGCCGTGCTGGGACAGGAGATGGTGGCCCCTCTATCACAGGACTCTCGATGCGGGCAAGAAGGTCTATATCTGGCTGGATGGCGCGGAAAGCCTGTTGCGGCTGAAGAAGGAGTTCGGAAGCAAATACAAGAATTTCCTGCTCTCTATGCATGCGAACAGCCGGAAGGAAGCAGAAGAAATCCTGGCAATGGCCGAAATTTGAGCCGGCTGCCGCGCGGAGAAAGAGGCGATGGACAGGCTGAGGTCCCGGGAAAGATTCAGCAGGATGTATGAGCACCGCGAGGCCGGCCGGCGGATTGTGGAGCTGGCGAAGGAACTCGGCAGCTACTGATCAGTGGAGGAAACCGATGAACCCGGATTTTGCGTTTGAGAAATGCCCTTGTCGTGCAATATGCTGGAAAACATGGTGACAAGACTGCCAGACAGCTTGAATGGCAAACACAAGAAATCGAATACGGACAGCGGGCAAAGGATGCCGCTTCTTCGCAGGGCCTGGTGGTTGCCGCTGATTCCCGCCCTGTGGGTATTCGGCTGCGCGTCGCATCCGCCGGCCGGCGGCGTTTCGCCGGCCGGGCTTGACACACGCCCTCCGCCGGTCAAGGGGGAAGCAGCGGCACTTATGTCTTCTTCCACGGGGGCACAGGATGGAGGCGAAAGCCTCCAGACTGTTTCGCGTCAACCGCAGCCTCAGGAGAGGACGACAGAGCAGGCCGAAGCCGCGCAGCGCTCAGGAAGAACGGATGTGCGACCTGCCGCGGCGCAATCCGGACGGATTTCGCACGCGGCCGTCGGATGCCGGGTCGAGGCATCCTCCTCTAACATGAAATTCCCGGGCGAAGGCCCGCCTTCCGCGCTGGTTGATGGAGACCTGGCGACCCGCTGGTCCAGCGAGTACAGGGACAATCAGAGCGTGACTCTGACTCTCGCGCAGGCTGCGGCCGTGGACAAACTCAGGCTTCACTGGGAAGCTGCGGCAGCCGCAAAATACTCAGTAGCGCTGTCCGAGGACGGCAAGACCTGGGAAACCGTTCATGCGGACTGGAGAACGTCGGCCAAGCCGGAACCGCGGGTGGATGAGATTCCCCTCAAGGGCCGGAAAACGCTCATGATCAGGCTCGATCTCCAGACCCGCGCCAATCCGGACTGGGGCTTTTCGCTTTTCGAGATCGAAGTGGTTCCGCTGGCAGCCATACCCTGAGGCACCGCTGCTTATAGGTGGATATTCCCGGGAAGAAAGGCAGGTGTAAGCGATGCATTCCGGCATGAAATTCGCGGATCCTGAACTGCCCGTCGCGGAAAGGGTCCGAGACCTTGTGGCAAGAATGACAATCGAGGAGAAAATATCCCAGATGCAGCATGATGCGCCGGCGATTCCGAGGCTGGGCATTCCTGAATACAACTGGTGGAACGAATGCCTGCACGGAGTGGCGCGGGCAGGCAAGGCCACGGTCTTCCCCCAGGCCATCGGATTGGCAGCCACCTTCAATCCGGATCTTGTTTTGCGTGTGGCGTCGGCCATTTCCGACGAGGCAAGGGCGAAGCATCATCAGGCTCTTCGGCAGGGCAATAGGGCGCAGTACTTCGGACTCACATACTGGTCGCCGAACATAAACATATTCAGGGATCCGCGCTGGGGACGGGGACATGAGACCTACGGCGAGGATCCCTGCCTCACCTCGCGGATGGGCGTAGCCTTTGTCAGGGGGCTGCAGGGCGATCATCCCCGTTATCTGAAGGTGGTCGCGACTCCCAAGCACTACGCCGTTCACAGCGGACCCGAACCGAAGAGGCATTCCTTCGACGCCCGCGTCAGCCGCAGGGATCTGGTGGAGACGTACCTGCGGGCTTTTCGCGCCTGCGTGGTGGAAGGAGGCGCTTTCTCCGTAATGGGCGCGTACAACCGGACAAACGGCGAACCTTGCTGCGCAAGCGCCACGCTGCTGGGCAGATTTCTCAGAGAGCAATGGGGATTCAGAGGTTATGTGGTCTCGGATTGCGGCGCGGTCTGCGACATTCATCAGGGCCATCGCGTCGCAGCCGACGCGGCCGAGGCCGCAGCCATGGCTGTCAAGGCCGGATGCGACCTCGAATGCGGCTGCACGTACAGGGCGCTTGGAGACGCGCTGCGGCGCGGTCTTGTCTCGGAGGCCGATATTGACCGCTGCGTTTCGCGTCTGATGGAGGCGCGGATCCGGCTGGGCATGTTCGATCCGGAAGAGATAAATCCCTGGGCCGCTATTCCGCCCGCACGGGTCCACTGTGTGGAGCACCGCCGCCTCGCGCTGGAGGCTGCGCGCCAGTCGGTCGTCATGCTGAAGAATGCAGACAGGCTCCTGCCGCTGGACGGTTCCCGGCTTCGCAAGATTGCAGTGGTCGGGCCGACCGCTTTCGATCATGGAGTGCTTCTCGGCAACTATCACGGCTATTCCGGAACCCTCACGACCATCCTTGAGGGAATCGTGAACGCGGCGTCTCCCGGCCTGCAGGTGGAGTACGCGAAAGGGTGCGAACTTGCCGGAGGCAGGCCGGCGGACGAAAACCACATCCGATGGGTGACCGGCGGGGCGGACGCGATCATCGCCGTGCTCGGATACGCTCCGTCCCTGGAAGGCGAGGAAGGCGAAACCGGCGATTCTGAAATCGTGCTTGGCGGGGACCGCCGTGTGCTTCATCTGCCGGGCAGTCAGCTTGATCTGCTGAAGAAGCTTCACGCCACGGGCAAACCGGTGATTCTCGTGCTCACAGGGGGCAGTCCCATCGAGATCGCATGGGCCGAGGAAAACATCCCGGCCATTCTGGCCGTGTTTTATCCGGGCGAGGAAGGGGGCAACGCGGTCGCGGACGTGATTTTCGGCAACTGCAATCCGGCGGGAAGGCTTCCTTTCACTGTGCCTGCTTCGCTCGATCAACTGCCTGATTTTGAGGACTACTCCATGCGCGGCAGAACATACAGGTTCATGACAGAGAGGCCCCTTTATGGTTTCGGGTACGGCCTGAGCTATACACGCTTCAGATACGGCAATCTTCGCATAACGCCGGCCCGGACGAACGGAACGGAGCCCATTGAGGTGAGAGTGGAAGTTCAGAACATCGGCGACATGGCAGGCGACGAGGTGGTTCAGCTTTATCTGGCCGATCCGGTTGCGAGCGTTCCGGCGCCGGTCTGTCATCTGGAGGGAGTGATGAGGATCAGTCTGGGGCCCGGCGAGAAACAGGATGTGAGTTTTGTTCTGCAACCCGAGCAAATGGCTCTTTACACGGACGACGGCGAGCCGTTCGTTGAACCTGGGGAGTTCGTTGTGTCGGTCGGCGGCGGACAGCCTGCGGCAGGCGCCGGCGCTGTGACCGGCAGATTCATTGTGGCAGGATGATCAGGTCCTCGCTCTCCGCCACGCCACTGAGCCAGCGTGTGATCAACGCGGACGCGGCGCACGTTCTGCCGCCGCGCGGAATGCGATCCGGCCAACATCAGCCGCGTTGAGCGGGGTCTGATGCCGCCGCCCCGCTCCGAGGAGATTCTCGAAAAGTACGCCGCGGCGCTCGGCCTGGCAAAGGGCAGCGATGAATGGCGCCAGCTTTTCGACTTGGCCGCGGCCGAGCACGGCATGCTTCCGGCAGACCTGATGAGCGGCAAAGAGCTGGTCGCCGCGCTGCCGACCTTCTTCCGCACGCTGCGTGGACAGAAGCCGACTGAGGAGGAGATGAGACGCCTGGCCGAAAAGATACGGAGAGGCGGGCGCTGATATGCTGTTGGATCCTCGCAGGTTCAGAGCGCCCTTCATCCGCCCTGAGGAAGCATGGGAACGGTCTGCATGGCTCATGCGGCCCGCGGGGACCTGCCTCAGGGAGAGGAAACTGGTGTCGGTGTTCCGGTCTGTCGGTTCGCTTTCCGGAATCTGGCCTTGTTTCCTGCGGCGAGGTCTGGTAGAAAACGAGATTTGCGCTGCGGCCGGACAGGGCCGGCAAGGCGCCGCAAGGCTGTCCATGCGTGCCGAGAAATGGAGAAAACGGAAGTCGTATGAATGATATACCCATTGCTGATGTAAGAAACTTCGTTCTTGCGGGGCATACCGGAAGCGGAAAGACAACTCTTGTTGACGCGCTGCTGTACAAGCTGGGGTTGAACGACCGGATGGGTTCGCCAGCGGCCGGAACCAGCGCCGCTGACTACAACGACGAGGAGCGGGCCAGGAAGATCACCCTTTTCGCCAAGCCGTTCAGCGGCGTCTATCAGAGCGCTGGAGGAAAGAAGATCGGCATTGTGATCACCGACACCCCTGGGTACATGGATTTCTTCGGCCAGGTGATTGCCTCTACGCGAGCCGCGGAGACGGGCGTGCTTGTTGTTGATGCGGCTTCCGGGCTCCAGGTCGGAAGTTATCGGGTATGGAAATGCTTCGAAAAGGCTAAGATGGCCAAGGCGATCGTCGTCGCGGGGGTGGACAGGGAAAACGCCGATTTCTGGAAAACGCTGGAACAGATTCGAGGGGCTTTCGGCGCCAAGTGCGCGCCGGTCACCGCGCCATCCGACGATGGAAAGAAAGTGGTCAGCATCATTGCGTCAGGCTCTTCGCTTCCTGATTCGGCTTCAAAGGCCCGCGAAGCGCTCGGCTCTCTGATTGAGATTGCGGCCGAGACGAACGACTCGCTGATAGAGAAATATCTCAACGGTGAGCAACTCTCCGCCGATGAGATTGCCGGTGGGCTGCGCGACGCCGTCGCGCGAGGGTCTCTTGTGCCTGTTTTCTGCGTATCGGCTCCGAAGGAGCTTGGCCTTTCGGAACTGTTGGAAGGCATCGCCGCTCTTTTCCCTTCGCCGTCCTCGGTCAAGGTTCTCGATGCGGAGGGAAAAGAGGTTCCGACCGCTCCCGACGCTCCGTTCACCGGCTTCGTCTGGCGCGTGGTGAACGACCCATTTATCGGCCAAATGACATTTGTTCGGGTGGTCGGCGGGACGCTCAGGCCCGAAGGCGAAATTCTCAACGCTTCGAAGGACCAGAAGGAGCGCCTTTCGTCGATCGTTGTCCTGAACGGCAAGAAGGCTTCGCCGGTGGAAAGGGCCACGGCCGGAGACATAGTGGCCATTCCCAAACTCAAGGCCACATCCGTTTGCGACACTCTGTGCGCCGTGGGAACCAGGGTTATCCTGCCGCGGATGGAATTTCCCCAGCCGGTCGCGATCATGTGCGTGACGGCCAAGACTCAGGCCGACGAGGACAAGCTGGGCGTGGCCCTCAACCGGGTGGCTGAGGAGGATCCGACGCTGAAAGTGGAAAGAAACCGCGAAACCAAACAGACGCTGCTTGCGGGGCTTGGAGACGTGCACCTGGACGTTGCGGTTGAAATGATGAAAAACCGAAGCAAGGTGGATGTCGCGCTGAGCCTGCCAAAGGTTGCCTACCGTGAGACCGTCACCGCGGTTGGAGACGGCCACTACAAGCACAAGAAACAAACCGGCGGCCGGGGCCAGTACGGAGAGGTATATTTGAAGGTGCAGCCTAAGGCGAAGGACGACGAGGAATGGTTCGAGGACGCCATAGTGGGAGGCGCGATTCCAGGCAACTTCATTCCAGCCGTTCAGAAGGGCGCGCTGGAAGGCATGGCGGCGGGCACCGTGGCCGGTTATCCGGTGCAGGACGTGAAGGTTATCGTGTATGACGGCTCATACCACGAGGTGGATTCGTCGGAAATAGCGTTCAAGATTGCGGCGAGCAGGGCGTTCCGGGACGCGATGGGCAAGGCTCGCCCCGTGCTGTTGGAGCCGATAATGACCGTGAAGGTGTGGACACCGGACGCCTTCATGGGGGACATCAACGGAGATCTGAACCACAAGCGCGGCCGCATTCTTGGCATGGACACGGAGGACGGCATGCAGGTAATCACCGCTGAGGTGCCCCAGGCCGAGCTTTTCCGGTACGCTGCCGAATTGAGAAGCATAACCGGAGGTCAGGGATCGTTTGAAATGACCTTCTCCAGATACGACGTGGTGCCGTCCAACGTTGCGCAGAAAATCATAGCGGCGGCAGCCGCCGAGAGGAAAAAGGAGGAGGAAGAAGACTGAACGGCGCATTTTCCGCTCGATGCGAGTTGTGTCCCCGCCGCTGCGGCGCGAACAGGACGGCAGGCGAAAAAGGCTGGTGCGCGGCTGGGGGACAGCCCGAGGTGTACCGGCATGGACCGCACCACGGCGAGGAGCCGCCGATCTCCGGAACGGGAGGATCCGGAACGGTGTTTTTCAGCCGTTGCACGCTGTCGTGCCTGTACTGTCAGAACTATCCCTGGAGCCAGGGCGGACTGGGTCGGGCGATGTCGGCGGAGGGGTTGGCCGGAATCCTGCGCGATCTGGCGGCCGGAGGCTGCCACAACTGGAATCTTGTCAGCCCGACGCCATGGCTGCCATGGATCGAACAGGCCGTTCGCCAGGTGCGATCTGAGGGTTGCAATCTACCGGTGGTTTACAACACCAGCGGATTTGAACGGCCGGAGACTCTCCGGCGGTTTGCGGACATTGTTGATGTTTATCTGACGGACCTTCGCTATTCGCGGGCCGAATCGGCCCTCGAGGGATCGGGGAACGGCAGGTACGCGGAAATTGCCAGGCAGGCGCTTCTGGAGATGTGGCGCCTGAAAGAGCGGTTGAGGACGGACGGCAACGGAGTGGCTTTGAGCGGAGTGGTGTGCCGGATCCTCGTGTTGCCGGGGAAGGCGCAGGAAGCTGTTGAAAATTTGGCATGGATTGCGGACAATCTGGGTACGGATGTTCATGTGAGCATCATGAACCAGTACATTCCGGCGAACAAGGCGACGGTGCCGCCGTGGAACAGGAGGATTACGCGGGAGGAGTACGATCTGGTAGTTAAAACAGCGGAAAGGCTCGGCCTGGTTTCGGGATGGATCCAGGACATGGAGGCGGACACGCCTTGCGGGCTGGTGGGCTTTGAAATGTCCGCCGGACCGGGCTTCTGAACCCAGATCAAAACACAAGGAGCAGTAACATGAGCGGACACAGTAAATGGAAGACGATTCAACACAAGAAGGGCGCGGCGGACGCCAAGAGGGGAAAGATCTTCAGCAAACTGAGCAAGGAACTGATGCTTGCGGCGCGCAAGGGAAGCGATCCGGCCACCAACCCGGCCCTCAGGACGGTCATTCTCAAGGCCAAGAGCGCCAACATGCCGGGCGAGAACATCACCAGGGCCATCAAGAAGGGCGCCGGAGAATTGGAAGGCCAGACGCTGGAGGAGATCATGTTTGAAGCCTTTGTGGCCGGAGGGGTGGGGCTTGTAATCCTGTGCCTCACAGACAACAGGAACCGCACCACCTCCGAGATCCGCCACATTCTGACCAAACACGGCGTCAATTTCGCTGCCCAGAACTCGGTGTCCCGGGGGTTTGCGCGCAAGGGGCAGATACTGATCGACGCCAGGACCGTGGAGGAGGACAAGGTCATGGAGGTGGCGCTCAACGCGGGCGCTGAGGACATGAGCCGTGATGGAGATCATTTCGAGGTGATCACCGAACCTTCGGCCGTGAGCGATGTCAACGAAGCGCTTGAAAAGGCCGGTATCAAGCCGGTGAGCGCGGAAGTGGCACTGATACCGCTTTCCTATGTCAAGGTGGAGGACTCCGAAAAGGCGAAAGCTGTCATGAGGTTCATAGCCGATCTGGAAGACCACGACGACGTTCAGAACGTGTACACGAACATGGAGATGGACGATTCTCTTCTGAAGGAACTGGAGACGGCTCAGGGTTGAGGAGCCGGCATTCCCGCCATGCACGGCATCGCGCGTGTTCTGGGAGTGGATACGTCGCTCAGATCCACGGGGGTGGCTGTGGTGGACGCGAGCGGGAACCGCATCACGGCTGTTGAATACGGCGCGATACGTCCCCCGCGGAACGCTTCCCATTCAGAATGCCTGATCTCGATATTTCGCGGCATTTCGGAAGCCATAGAGCGGTTCCAGCCCGAGGCCGCGGCGATGGAAGGGATTTTCTTCTGCAGGAACGTGGCGACCGCGGTTGTGCTTGGCGAGGCGCGGGGCGCTGTGATGTGCGCCTGCGCCGACAGGGGGGTTCCCCTCTACGAGTACGCGCCCAGGCGAGTGAAGCAGGCTGTGGTCGGTTATGGAGGAGCAGACAAGAGCCAAGTGCGGAGAATGATCGTGTCCATGCTCGGGCTCGAGCGGGAGCCTCAGGAGGACGCGGGAGACGCCCTGGCGATAGCAATTTGCCATGTTCATTGCCGGACAGGTCTGGCCGACTTGATGCCGGACCCAATATGATCCTCCATTGTGCCGGATGAAGCGGGCAGCGCTGTCCTGGGGATGTCAGGAAGATAATGATCGCTTTTCTTGATGGAATCCTGGAGGAGAAACAGCCGGCGCGGGTTGTTGTGAACGTCAATGGAGTCGGCTACGAGGTGTTCATCCCCCTGAGCAGCTACGAAAGACTGCCCGGGGAGGGACAGAGGGTCAGGATCCTGACGCACGACTATATGAGGGAGGATGCGCACCATCTGTATGGCTTCGCGACAATCGAGGAAAAATCCCTGTTCGAGCTTCTCATGCAGACCACCGGCATCGGCCCGAAAATTGCCCTGAGCATACTTGGCGGCATGTCGGCGCGGGAAATCAGGGCGGCCATTGCCTCGGGCGACGTAAAGAGGCTCACGTCCATCTCAGGCGTCGGCAAAAAGCTTGCCGAGAGGATGATCGTCGAGCTGAAGGACAAAATTGGAACCGCCGAGGCCATGGAAGCCGAGTTCGGCGCAGAGGAGCCCACGCCGGAAAACATGAAGGCCCGGGACGCCGTGCTTGCGCTGATCGCGCTGGGGTTCACCCAGGAGAATGCAAGGCGGATGGTGGCGCAGGCGGCAAAGGGCTGCGACATGGCGAAGGCAACAGTTGAGGACATATTGAAACAGGCGCTGCGCTCATGAAGGGGAAGGGAATCTCGGAAACATTCAACCGGCCGGACCGCGAACTGGATATCAGCCTGCGGCCCGTGAAGTTCCGGGATTTTGTTGGCCAGAACCGCGTGCGCGAACGGCTGGAACTGGCGGTGGAAGCGGCCCGCAGGCGCGGTGAACCGCTCGACCACGTGCTTCTCTCGGGCCCGCCCGGCCTCGGCAAGACCACGCTCGCCTACATTCTTGCCGACGCCATGGGAGCGAACATCAGAGTCACGTCCGGCCCGGTGATAGACAAGCCGGGGGATCTTGCCGGGCTGCTTACAGGGCTTGAGACAGGGGACATTGTCTTCATTGACGAGATTCATCGGCTGCAGAAGACGGTGGAGGAGTATCTCTACGCCGCCATGGAGGACTTCGCGATTGACATAATGATAGACCAGGGGCCCAACGCGCGTTCGGTGCGTCTGGCGCTGAAGAAATTCACGCTTGTCGGCGCCACCACGCGAAGCGGGCTCATATCCTCCCCTCTGCGATCCAGATTCGGGATTGCCAACCGCCTTGACTATTACGGCGTGGAGGATCTGAAGACCATAGTCAAAAGATCAGCCAGGATCCTCAACGTGCAGATAGACGATGGCGGAGCCTCGGAAATAGCCGGCCGCTCCAGGGGAACCCCGAGAATCGCCAACAACCTGCTCAAGCGCGTCCGCGACTATGCCGAGGTCAGGGCCGGCAGCAGTATCACGCGCGCAGTTGCGGACAAGGCGCTCGAGATGCTTGACATTGACAAGTACGGTCTTGACGAAATGGATAAACGAATTCTTGAGGCCATCATAGTCAAGTTTTCTGGAGGGCCGGTGGGGCTGAATTCTCTCGCGGTTTCCGTTGGCGAGGAGCCTGACACAATTGAGGAAGTGTATGAACCTTATTTGATTCAGGAAGGCTATATCGAGCGCACGCCGCGCGGCCGCGCAGCCACGCCGCTTGGTTATGAACGTCTCGGCCTGAAGCATCCCGGCTCTTCACGAAAATCAGGCCAGGGTGAACTGCGATTTGACGCTCCCTGACCTGCATTTTTTTGATCTGCCACATTCCGACCCAGCACAAGATCGGGGTTGAAACCCGTTCTGGCAGGGACATAATGTCGCTAATAACGCTTTGGATGCATCTATTGGCGACATGATGGCTCAGTCAGGTGATACGCATATTCCGGATGATGTGCTATCGTAACATATTCGTATATAATATGTTAGGATATTAAAATCCGATTTCTCCATTCGATTGGCATGAGTTCTGCTAAGGTCGTGCGTGTCTCTTGATGGCTTTTCAGTGCAAGCGAGTTCAGTGGCAGTTGGTCGGGTTTGGAACAGGTAGCAGCACAGAATTTGGGGGGATTTGGCAATGTCAAAGGTTCTGGGCATAGATTTGGGAACAACGAATTCCTGCATGGCTGTGATGGAGGGCGGCTCACCGGTTGTGATACCCAATGCCGAGGGTATGAGGACAACCCCTTCGGTTGTCGCCTTCACCAAGAGCTGCGAGATCCTGGTCGGTCAGGCCGCCAAGAGACAGGCGGTGACCAATCCGAAGAACACGATTTATTCGATCAAGAGATTCATGGGCAGGAAATACGACGAGGTGGGCCGCGAGATAGAGCTTGTTCCTTATGAGGTGACGCGCGCGAAAAACGGCGACGCCCATGTGAAAGTCGGCGACAGAGTGTACTCGCCGCCGGAAATTTCCGCGATGATCCTCCAGAAACTCAAGACTGACGCAGAGGCTTATCTCGGTGAAAAGATCACCCAGGCCGTGATCACGGTGCCTGCGTATTTCAACGACAGCCAGCGGCAGGCGACCAAGGACGCCGGCAAGATAGCAGGTCTTGAGGTGCTGAGAATCATCAACGAGCCGACGGCCGCGTCACTTGCATACGGATTGGACAAGAAGAAGGACGAAACCATTGCCGTGTACGATTTCGGCGGAGGCACTTTCGACATTTCCATCCTGGACATCGGCGAGGGCGTCTTCGAGGTGAAAGCCACAAACGGCGATACCCATCTTGGCGGAGACGACATGGACCAGGCCATAATTGAGTGGCTTGCGGACACATTCAAGAAGGAGCACGGAATAGACCTGACCAAGGACACAATGGCCCTTCAGCGCCTCAAGGAAGCGGCGGAAAAGGCCAAATGCGAACTCTCAACCGCACAGCAGACCGAGATAAATCTTCCCTTCATAACCGCTGACCAGAGCGGACCGAAGCATCTTAACATGACGTTGACGCGCGCCAAGCTGGAGCAGCTTGTTGATCACCTTGTCGAGCGGACAGTTGCTCCATGCGAAATGTGCATGAAGGACGCCGGGCTGAAGGAAGTGGACGAGGTTGTGCTGGTGGGAGGCATAACCCGCATGCCGAAGGTGCAGGAGATGGCCAGGCGTCTCTTCAAGCGCGAGCCGCACAAGGGCGTGAATCCCGATGAGGTGGTGGCCGTTGGAGCCGCAATACAGGGCGGCATCCTGAGGGGCGAGGTGAAGGATGTTCTGCTGCTGGACGTCACTCCCCTGACGCTGGGGATAGAGACTCTCGGCGGCGTTTTCACTCCGATCATAGAGAGGAATACCACCATACCCACGCGCAAGAGCGAGATTTTCAGCACAGCTTCGGATAACCAGCCTAGCGTGGAGATACATGTGCTGCAGGGCGAGCGCAAGATGGCTGCCGACAACAAGTCCATCGGTCGCTTCATGCTGGACGGGATTCCTCCCGCTCCTCGAGGAGTGCCGCAGATCGAGGTGTCCTTCGATATTGACGCCAACGGCATACTCAAGGTGTCGGCCAAGGATC
>Ga0272448_1005694_pt1 | contig 13685 bp, 6 predicted proteins | sample YNPCB0191_FD_202220 | JGI IMG/M metagenome (GOLD analysis project Ga0272448, IMG submission 202220) | Hot spring sediment microbial communities from Yellowstone National Park, WY, United States - YNP-CB-019-1 | ecosystem: Environmental > Aquatic > Thermal springs > Hot (42-90C) > Sediment...
CTGATTTTTGGCCCCAGCCTCAAAGTCATTCAAACCGCTCAGTGTGTGTTTTACGCCCTGGCCAATGGGCTGATTGGGCTGCTGGCCTATCGGTACGGCGCCCGTCTGCGGGTGGTGGTATTGGCGATGCTGGGGGTGATGTTCTTTTGGCCCGCTTGGCCCTGGTTTTGCCATATCTTCACCGAACCGCTCTTTACGCTGCTTTTGGCCCTGATCTTGTGGGCGTGGCTGGAAATGGTGCGTCGGCCCACCTGGGGGAACCATTTAATAACCGGGCTTTTATTGGCCGTGGGCGCTTTGTGCCGACCAGAAGTCTATGTGCTTGTGCCGATTCCGGTTCTGGATACGCTGCATCGGCAAGGTTGGCGGAGCAGGAAGTCCTGGGCCGGGGTAGGATGGATCCTGCTGGGTTTTGTCCTTCTGGAAGTGCCCTGGGTGGTGCGGAATTGGCTGTCCGTGGGCCGAGCGATCCTTACGGCCCAGACCGGTACGGAAATCTTCTTCCTGGCCACTTGGTACCAAGAGGCCAATTGGCACGGCAACCCTCTGCATGAACCGGAGCGGTTTCCGCCCGCTGGGCAGGGCTTTTGGCAATTGCCCGTGGAAGAGCGGAACCGTATCTTCCGTGAGATGGCCTGGCAGAACATCCGGCAATCGCCCGGCCAGGTGTTTTTGTGCATCCCGAAACGGTTTCTGATGTTCTTTTTTCAGTATCCGCCGCGGGGCTGGATTCCTACGCCCAAGGGACTGCTCCTGGGCGTGCCATTATATCTTTTGGCCATCCTGGGCTATCGGTGGTCCCCGGAATCGTTGAAAATCCTCTTGCGGCGGGCCTTGGCAATGGTGGTGGTGAAAGCGTTGCTTCATACGATTTTGAGGTCAGACTTTCGGTTCTCTCATCCGGTGCAGCCGTATGTCGTGCTGATGGCTTCGGTGGCGCTTTGGAGCCTGGCCGATCGGGTTCGGGGTGGTTTTTCCCTCCTAGCCAAGTGATTGGGAGCTTCTAAAGAAGTCCCCTCATTGGGGGGTCAAACTTCCTTCGGGAAAATTTTTTCTTTTGCCCCTTGTCAAGGGCCATCGTCAAGAGTAATTTGAAGGCAATGGAGGTAACCGGGGCAAGGAATGAGGCCGCCCTTCCTAAATATCTTTTCCTCAATTGAGGAGGGCCGAGCCGATGATTTGTCGAACCTGCTTTTCTGTGTGTTTGGCCGGGCTTCTGCTAGGGAGCATTCTGAGTTTGGCCGGCGTAGCATGGGCCGTGGATTACTATTGGAATGTGCCCTCGGGCAATTGGGCTACCGCCGGGAACTGGAATCCTACCGGCGTGCCGACCGCCAGTGATCGGGCGTATGTGAACAACAACGGCACTGCTCTCATTGATAGCTCTGGAAATGTCTGTGCCCGGTTTTTTGTGGGCCAATCGGGCAATGGCCAATTAGTGATTCATGCCGGGGAGCTTACGGTAAGTGAGGTGGGATTTGTAGGCCGGTATCCTGGATATACCGGCACTGTTACCTTGAACGACGGCACTGTTACCTTCAACGGAACTTCGCTAAGTCAACTTCAGATTGGCCGAGACCAGGCGTATGGATATTTTTACCAAAATGGCGGCTCTGTGGTATTGGGGGGTGCTCAGGGGGCTTTGTTTTTAGGTCCGATGGGGCCAGGCCGATACGAATTGCAAGCTGGAACCTTGACCACGCTCCAAAGCTCCATCGGCTACGGGGGTACCTATAGTGCCCAAGGCGGAGATGGATTCGGCGAGTTCATCCAAACCGGCGGCGTGCACCAGACGGAGTTCATTTGTATAGGCGAAGGCTGGGACGACGGCGGCACCGGCGTGTATCGGCTCCTGGGCGGGAGCCTCACCACGGAGGAATTGCGACTAGGGGTAATAGACGATATCCGCTCCGGGAACCGACCGCTTCGAGGAACCTTCTATCTTGCTGGAGGCACGTTGACCGTGGGCAGTACGATCGTCATCGGTGCGGACACCTATGACGGCGGCGTCGGGGGCGCTGGTGTGGGCCTGTTTGAGTTTACCAGCGGCGTGCTGACCGATGGGAACCAGGATGCCGACCTGATCGTCAGGTACGACGCTCCTGCCACCGGTACCTTCCAGGGCCGCGGCGTGGTGGATATCTCCGGCACGCTGGAAAACAACGGTCGGGTCATCGCCGACGGTGGCACGCTGGATATGTCCTCCTTTGCATCCGTGACCAGCACCGTCGAGAATACCACGACCAACGGCTGGTTTGCCAGGGCTGGGGGTAAACTCCTTTTGCCGGCCGTATCCGTAACCGGCGCCGGCGCCTATAATTGGGGCGAAGACCCCACCGACTCCCAGATCGACCTGGTCAACAGTGTCCGAGCGGGCTTCAGCGACGTAACCGGCACAGGGGAGTTGGAGATTGCTCTGTTGGACCCGGCCCATCCTTCTGCACCGAGTGTGGACGGCATTGGGCTGGTGCTAGGATTATGGGATATTCAGGCTTCTGGATTTCAGTTCAACCGTGTGGATTTGATCTTCCGGTATGATGATCTGTTAACGGATGATCCGACGCGGTTACGGCTTTTCCACTGGACCGGCACAGGCTGGGAAAAGGTTCCGTCTGTCCTCGACCCGGCCAATAAATGGATTTCTACTTCGGGCTGGCAGAGCTTGGGGGTGTTTGCCGTTTCGGATGTGCCGGAACCTGCTACGTTGGGTTTATTGTTGGCTGGGCTGGTGAGCTTCGCGGGTTGGTTGGCCTGGCAGCGCCGGAAGCACCAAGGATAGCTCCCCATCAGCCCCCTTTCGCCTGAAACTCGCAGGACGCCTCTTATTGATCTTCGCAAAGCCAAGGGACACCAACGTGGCCAAAAACCACGGAATTTCGTGTCTCAACGATTTGCGAAGCTCAATAGATACTCTCCCCAACAGAATCCCTTCCGGAAAAAGACGTGAGGACCCTCTTTCAGCGTGGATGCCGGTTTGATAACCGTTCCGCTGGTTGGAGAGGGGAGTCTCTTTTTGGGGCTGAGTCCCATGAAAGCGGCAGGTCTGTTGTTTCCTTCTGGCCAGCGATGCAAGCCTGTGCGTCCAAGGGCGATGGCTCGAAATCGGATTCCTCCGGCTTGCGCAGGAGGGGATTGAACCCCGTAGCCCCCGTCCAATTCGGCTGGGGAGAGAAGATGGATGGGGTTTGAGGCTAGTTCGGAGGCAATACCCATCACCGCTCCATTGGGCGGAAAGGTTACTTAGTTTCTGGGAGGAATGGAGGTGTTCTTTTGAACGGCGGAGTAGCCGCGAGGGTCAGCAGGGCGGCCAGGGCGAGCAGTCCAGCGGAGACATAGCAAGAGACGGTATAAGTCTGATAGGCGTCGTAGAGTGCTCCGGCCAGAAGGGACAGGGAGAAGCCACCCACGCCGTAGGCAGTAAACATCAATCCATAATTGACGCCGAAATGCTTCAGGCCATAGTAGTCTTTCGTTAGTGCTGGGAAAAGGGCCAGATTGGCCCCGAAATTGGCGCCGATCAACGCCGACAGCACTGCCATGACCGGTGTCGTGGCCAGCACTGTGCCAGGTTTGGCCAGGGTCAAAAGCAGCATGAGGACCAGTTGCAGGACGAAGCACAGCAACAGGGTGGGACGCCGACCAATCCGGTCGGAAAGCGTGCCGGTGATAATCCGGCCAATGCCGTTGCCCAACGCCAAGGCGGCTACCAAAAGAAACCCCAATTCCAGGCCGGCTTGGGTTTTGGCCAACGGCGCCAGTTTGGAGATGACCATCAATCCCGCTCCGGCACCGACGGCATACATGAGCCACAATACATAAAACTGCCAGGTTCTCAGGACTTCGATGGGAGAATAATCCGGCCGGATCATGGGGGGCAAATCCCCAGGCGAAGCCATTTTCTTTTCGACCGCCGGCGCCGGGTTGCCTGCGGCGGCTGTGAGGCCGGGGCCATACCCGGCCTGCGGCGGCACCCGTAACAGTTGCGCCAAGAGCACCACCACGACCAAAAATCCCAGACCTAAATAGAACATGGTCTGTTGGACACCTACCAGGGAGATCAATCCCTGGGCCAACGGCGATGCATACACTGCGGCCAGTCCAAAGCCCGAGACCACTATACCGGCGATCATGCCGGTTTTCGACGCAGGAAACCATTTCACCGCCGCCGGGGTACAGGCGGAGTAGCTAAACCCAATGCCGCTGCCGACCAACAGTCCAAACCCCAACACATACCCCCAAGACTGTGTGGTCAGACTGGCCGCTATAAAACCGATTCCTAAAAGCAGGCCTCCTATCGTGGCCACCAGCCGAGGTCCAAACTGATCCTGCAATCGGCCGCCCGGCACCATCATAAGCGAAAAGACCAAGACGGCCACGGAATAGGGCAACGATTTTTGTGCCTCGGTCCAACCCCACTCTTGAGGGATGGCCTTGCTGATCACACTCCAGGTATAAAGCGATCCCAAGGCCAGGTTGATCCCCAGCCCGGCCAACGTAACAATCCACCCCCACAAGACGCTCGGCGGCCTTGTCGGTGCAAAGATTGTCATGGGCAACCCCTCTGCAAAAAACCTGGTCCACTAGCCGTGGTTCAAAGACACCTTCTGAGAAATGGTTCTTTAGTGTAAAACGAATTTTTCGCCCGGTCAAGCTGGGTGTTTTGAATTTGGTAACATTTTGGCCCAATGGGGGGACCTCGTTTCCCTCTCCCCCGGCGGGAGAGGAGGGCCTGGCCTTCGGCTAGGTGGGTGAGGGGCGAACTGTGTCATTGCCTGCGCAAGCAGCAGTCCAGGATTGTTCCCGCGTAAGCAGGAAGACAGGCAATATCGACTTCTTCTACTTTCTGGATTCCCGCTTGCGCGGGAATGACACAGGCGGCTCCCTCACCCGGCCTGCTGTGCAGGCCGGCCTTTCGACGGCCAGGGGAGAGGCGAGTTGCTTCATTCGGCTAAAATGTTACAAATTTTTGCCACGATCATCGGTATATTAGGGAGACCATTTTCCAGTTGGTTTGGGTAGCGTCCTTGTGCTTTTGTGGTTGTTTTTCATGCAGCGGGTGAGGGCAGAGGTATGGCGATCCTGGGGGCGCACATGTCGATAGCCGGCGGGTACGAGAAGGCGGCCGAACGTGGCGCCGAAGCAGGCTGCGAGTGCATCCAAATCTTTACCAAACCCACCACCCAATGGCACGCCCCGCCCCTCCGCCCCGAACAAGCCCGGCAATTTCGGCAGGCCATCGACCGGTATGGCCTGCTGCATCCCATCGGCCATGACAGCTATCTGGTGAACCTGGCCAGCCCCAAAAAACGCCTCTGGCATAAGTCGATCGACGCCTTGGTCGAAGAATTGCATCGGGCTGAACAATTGGGACTGGGGTGGATGGTCTTTCATCCGGGGGCCTCTGTGGAAGGCGAGGCGGCGGAAGGGATCCGGCGGGTCATTGCCGCCCTGAAGGAAATTTTCCGCCAGACGGCCGATCTGCGGGTCGGTTGTCTGGTGGAAACCACCGCCGGCCAAGGAAGCAGCGTTGGGTATCAATTTGAACACTTGGCTGAAATACTTAGTCGCTCCCCGGCGCCGGAACGGATGGGCGTGTGTTTGGACACCTGCCATGTGTTTGCCGCCGGGTATCCGCTCAGCCCTCGGAAAGCGTTGGACCGGACTTTGCAGGAGTTTGATCGCATCGTGGGACTGACGCAAATCCGGGCGTTTCATCTGAACGACAGCCTCCGGCCCTGTGGAAGCCGGGTGGATCGCCATGCCCATATCGGCCAAGGGCAGATCGGCCAAGAAGCGTTCGGTTGGTTGCTGACGGACTCCCGTTTCCAACAGATTCCCATGTATCTGGAGACGCCCAAAGGCGTCGGCCCGGACGGCGTGGATTGGGATGTCCGGAATCTGACTCTCCTCCGCCAATTGAGCCAGCAGAACGAACAGGTCTGAAGAGACGATCCTTCCGGGCAAACTCATCGGAGCGGACAGAGAAAATTTCCTTACGGCGATTCAGGCTTCTCGGCTTTTGGGCCGTCGGGCTGTTGGGACGGCAAGCTAGGGCTGACGGCAAGCGCAGCCGCTGCGGCTTCCAAGCGTTTGGCTTCAGCTAGATCGGTCCCGGCCCGGATGTAATCGCCTTGGACCTGGTAGGCCTCTGCTCGGCTGCGATAATGTTGGGAGTTGAGCGGCTCCAGGCGGATGGCTTCCGTAAAGTCGGCGATCGCCTCGGCCAGCTTTTTGCTCCGAAGATACAATTTCCCTCGGCCGCTGTAGGCCCGGGCGGTATGGGGACCTACCCGAAGGGCTTCCCGGTAGGCGGCCAGGGCTTCGTCCAACCGGCCCAACTGGGCCAGCACATCAGCCCGCTCACAATGCGGTAAAACCCATTGGGGTTGGATCCGGCAGGTTTCTGTCAGATCGGCCAATGCTTCCTGGTATTTCCCCTGGGCCGCATAGAGCCGACCCCGGTGATACAGCGCCTGTCCGGACCGAGGGTTTCGGTGGAGGATTTCGGTCCAATCGGCTGCTGCTTCCTGGAGTCGGCCTAGTCTTTCCAAGGCCGTAGCCCGATTACTCCGGGCCTCGGGGTACTCCGGGTGGAGCCGAAGGGCTTCGGAGAAATCGGCCGCCGCTTCGGCGAACATGCCAAGCTGAAAATAGGTCTTCCCTCGAAAATTATGAAGTCGGGGGTTCTTCGGCTCCTGGTGGATTTGTTCGGTAAGCTGAAGGATGGCTTTTGTCAGGAGGGGATCGGCCTTTTCGGGCAGGGGCGGCAGCTCCAACTGGCCGCTTGGTCGCGCCGAGGAACCTGCCTGCTCGGAGGCTCCGGGTTGTGCCGATGGACCTGCCTGCTCCGACGGCTTGCTTGCCTGCCCAGGAGGGTTTTCCCCTGGCCCAGGAGGCTGTTTGGCCTCCTGGGAAGGTTTTCTGAGCGGTTCCGGCTTTTCGGCCGACTGAGAAGCCTCGCTCAAAGGGGCCGGTGGCAGGGAGGGCTTCGGCGAGACTGTGGACTGCCCCTCCGATGTCGCGGGTCTCTTGGTGGAGGGGGGAGCCTGGGGTTGTTCCCCTGCGGCAGCCTGGGCGGCCAGGGCGTCTGTATGTTCCGGGTTACACCGAAGCGCCGCCTGAAAATCGGCCACCGCTTTCCCAAACTCCCGCATCGTCTGATAGACCAATCCCCGTTGATAATAGGAGTCGGCCAGACGCGGATTATAGCTGGCCCCCTGCCGCATCCGAAGCCGAATCGCCATGTTCAAATCCCGCAGGGCACTGTCCAGCTTATTCATTCGGTAAAAAATTTGGCCTCGGATGTGAAAGGCATCGGCCGATTCCGAATCCAGGTTGATCGCTCGGGAAGCATCCTCCAAGGCCAGGTCCAGTTCCCCCAGTTCCATCCGAGCTAGCGCCCGATCCAGATAGGCCGACACATGCTGCGGATCGGCCTGGATGACCTGAGTGAAATCTTCCTGGGCTTCCAGCGGAAGTCCTTTTTCCAGCAACAGTCGGCCCCGGGCCTGGTGCAGCGGATACAGTTCCGGATACTGCTCAAGAGCCTTACTGTACACTGGGAGGGCCTCTTCCCATCGGCCTAACCGGTGCAGACATTCCCCTTGGGCTAGATAGGCCTGGCTCTGCCAGGGTTCCGGCAAGCCCTTGGCCAGCGATTGCTCGAAATCCTGTACGGCTTCCTGGAGTTTTCCCAAGCGTCGGTAGGCCAAGGCCCGGTAGAAATACGAAGCGGCTAGTTCCGGATTTTTGAGGATGGCTTGGCTGAATCGCCCAATCGCCTCCTGAAGATCGCCCGCATGAAGTCGCTCCAGCCCGTCCAGCATCAACGCCAGGGCCTGGCGATCCGCCGGGTGGTCTAACCCCTCCTGCTGATCGGCCGATTCCGTACAGCCCCATAACCCGGCCAAGACCGCTAGCCCGATGCATATCTTAACTTGGCGGTTTCTCTGCACCACCGGCCTCTCCTCAACAAGGAGGATCACCTCCCTTCCAGTATAGCAGGAAAACCTCCCTTTGAGTTCTCCCAGGGAAAGAGTTTCTCTGTAATATTTTAGCCGAATGGAGGGACCTCTTTTCCCTCTCCCCCGGCGGGAGAGGAGGGCCTGGCCTTCGGCTAGGTGGGTGAGGGACGAACTGTCACTGCCTGCGCAAGCAGCAGTCCAGGCTACTTTGTGCTTGCTCCTGTGCTCCTGTGTGGGAAGCGAGGCCAAGGCAACATGGACTCCACCTTTTTCTGGATTCCCACTTTCGTGGGAATGACACACTGGACTGCCGCTTTCACGGGAATGACAAGAATGACAAATAGGGCCCCCTCACCCCGCTTCGCTCTCAGTCGGCCTCCCGACGGCCAAAGGAGAGCGAAGGAAACCCTCCCTTCGGCTAAAGTGTTACCCTAAAAATAAACAAAACGGTAACATTTCAGCCGAATGAAAAGACCCTTGGAGAGACCTGCTTCGGAGGTCCGATGCCCCTTGGAAGGGTCTGCCTTGGAGACGCCGTTTTTACGGGCACGACAAGCTTGCCCCGGCTTATTGGACTGTATCCACCCCCGGCCAAGATCCTACGACTTGTAGCGGCTAAACAGCGATCGGACTCCCCAGATGGCGGTTATAGGTCCCGGTAGATACAGTCAAGATAAAATGTTACGAGGTTTTGAATCCAATTTTCAAACTCTGGAACACGCACTTACCGCTCCTGGTTTTTTTCCTCCGTTGGTCTGAGTATCTTGGCCGAAAAGGCAGGATCATCGGCAATGAAGATGGGGATTCGAGTTTGGGAGAGTTCCACGCGGTGCAAACGGTCTGGGTTGTCCGGATGGGGCAGGTAGGCACGCATCACGACTTGCACCTCCCAGGTTCCCGGACCAAGAATAAATGGGGCGTCAGGGTCGTCCGTGCGAATGGTAAAATAGGCAATCTTCTGTTTGTCCTCATGGGACCGCACGGAAACGGGGCCTGTAATCTCCTGTTTGCCATCGGCCAAGTGCATAACTTCCAAGGAGTGGCCGGGGGTGATGGCCTTCATTTCCAACGGGACCGTCTGGATGCTGGTCTGCGGCATTCGCTGGCAACGGTTGCGGCTGGCGGTTATCGCATCCGGGCCGGGAGTCACAAAGAGTTTTATTTCTATGTCCGTAGGCTTGGGCGGCAGCCGGTAAATACATGCTACACGGAACGTCTGGCCCAGACGAATTTCCTTCACGTGGTGGTCTTGCTCGGGCGTAGGGCCTGGACGGTCTGTCGCCCAGAGGTCGGTGAACCCCGGCTTGTCATGTTCGTCCTCTTCCTGCTGGATTTGCACAGCGGCCCCAAAAGCTTTCTGCGCGATTATTGCCGCTGCGTTGCGTGCAATGGAAATTGCCTGTTCGGGAGTAACGGCCTTATCCTCAAAACTCAGATCGATTGCGACATACAGCGCATCCTTGACGCTGTTCAATTTGATATGGACCTCACCGGATTGGCCGTTTTTTGTGTGAATGATGAACATAGTATTACGATCCAATCCAAACCCCAAGTCCTCCACATAGCGATAGGAATATACGTCTTCGGGTTTTTTCTCTTTTTGGCGGTGCGTCTCGGCGTCGTTCTGCTGCCATTTCCGAATGGCATCCAAGGTGTAGGGAGCGTTGACAAAGGCGAACACCGTCATATCAAGCCGCCGTAAGGGAGGGGTTGCAGGTCGAGGTTGTTCCGCATCGGGCGGGGCATAGCGATAGTAAGCAGAGACTTGGCAAAATCGGGGGTTGGCTTTTTCCGCCGTATTCACGCTGCCCGGACGATGGATTCGATAGGTCGTGTCAATTTTTCCGGTCTTGCGGTCCACTTCCCATTTCCCAACGATCACGGGCCTTCCGTCGGTTTGACGCTTCAGATTATGTGTACACGGAACAGGACAATACCCCGCATGAGACCGCATTGCCTTCGGAAATAAGGAACGAAACTCCTCGTCGGTCAAGAGGAGCTTGGGAGCGACCGGCGGTGCGTTGTCCCAGGTTACGTCGTCGGCCCCCCGGGTCTCTGTCTCCCGCATCAGCGGAATCCCCAGGACGCTCCCCCATACGCTAACTATCCCTACCAACCATCGTTTCCGTATATCAATGTACATATTACCTCCTTGTCTTCTGTGGCTCCTAAAGTGATCATAAATATATCTATATCCCGAATCCCAGTCCCCTGGACATGCCCGGCAGCCGCACCGCTCGTCCTCTTACTAATCTCTTGGACTCGTACCACCCCCACGCAATGTCGCCCCCTCCACCACGACGCCCACGACCAAAAGTGGAGTCGTCTGAATCATCTGCAAGATACCTTATGCTGGAATTTCCGCAATCCCCTCGCCAGCGGGGGACGCCCGGAAAAACAGGAACGTTCCCCTTCCCTGTACCTGGAGCTCCCCGCAAACTATACCTTGAAAAACGGAAGGGGGCTATCTTAATTTTGGTGGGCGGTCCCTCAGTGTCCGAGGAGCCGAGAAAGGCAATTTTCGCCTGGGCCTGAACAAATCGGCCGATTGGTTTTAACTCCGCTCCGATTGGGCGCCAAGCCCATTCCAATGGGTAGGAATTTAATCAACGGAAACTCTGGAGGGATACAGGCAAACGATTTTCTGCAATCTGCGCGCGAGATTCCATATACAGTAACAGCTCTGCCCATCTAGAGAGTCCAACCCGTTGGCGATCCAGGGCGGCCATCACATCCCAAGACCTGATGACCCAAAACCTGCAACGAAAAGCCCTCTCTGACCCAAAACCTTTCTCCCGCAACTCTTGATCCGACGGAAAATTTCATTAAGGTAAACTCATAGAGAGAGTTCCGCAACAAATTTGATCCAATGGCCCCTTTTGGTGAAAGGAAATTGGCCCATGAGAAACCACTCCGAAAAGCTTCTTACTCCGTTAGGGTTCTTGGTTGCTCTGATGGTGAAGGAGGGGAAGTCCGTGGGGCGATTGCTGGTCATGTCGCTAGGGGCGATGATGGGTTTGGGAGCTTGGGTCGGTGCCGTGTACGCCGAGTCGGCGCCGCCGACTGCTTCTGCTCCAGAATGGAAACCAGTCCAGGGGCGGATCATGACCCGGTGGGCCGCCCAGGTCAGCCCGGAAAACGTCTGGCCGGAATATCCTCGGCCCACCATGGTCCGGCCTCAGTGGAAAAACCTCAACGGGCTTTGGGACTATGCCATTCGGCCCAAACAGGAGGATCGGCCCGGCCGGTGGGACGGCAAAATTCTGGTTCCGTTCTGTGCCGAGTCGGCCCTGTCCGGCGTGGGCAAGGCGGTCCAGCCCGATCAGCGCCTCTGGTACCGCCGCACCTTTGAACTGCCCCAGGACTGGACCGGCGGACGGGTGCTGCTGCATTTCGGCGCCGTGGATTGGGAGGCCACAGTCTGGCTGAATGGCAAACCGTTGGGCGTGCATCGGGGCGGCTACGACGCCTTCTCGTTCGACATTACCGATGCCCTCCACAAGCAAGGGCCTCAGGAGCTTGTGCTGGCCGTCTGGGACCCGACCAATACCGGCACCCAACCCCGGGGTAAGCAGGTACTGAAGCCAGGTGGCATCTGGTACACGGCGGTTACCGGCATTTGGCAGACGGTTTGGCTGGAACATGTACCAGCCAGTTATATTGCCGCTTTGCGGAATACGCCCGATGCCGACACCGGCACCGTGGCCGTGGAAGTGGAGGTTGTCGGCGCCCAGCCGGGGGATCGCCTTCGGGCTGTTGCCCTGGACGGCCAGAAGGAGGTGGCCCAGGCCGAGGCCGAACCGGGAAAACCCCTGGTGCTGAAAATCCCCCAGCCGAAACTCTGGTCCCCGGAAAATCCCTTCTTGTACGACCTGCAGGTAGAGCTTCTCCGCCAAGGCCAGCCGGTCGATCAGGTACGCAGTTATTTCGGTTTGCGGAGCGTGCGGATCGGCAAAGACGAAAACGGCCTGGTCCGTATCTTGCTCAACGGAAAATTCCTGTTCCAGATGGGTACGTTGGATCAGGGGTGGTGGCCGGATGGTTTGTACACCGCCCCAACCGACGAGGCCCTCCGCTACGATCTGGAGGTGCTCAAACGTCTGGGCATGAACATGCTCCGCAAACACGTCAAGGTGGAGCCGGAACGGCTCTATTACTGGTGCGATCGGCTGGGGATTTTGGTTTGGCAGGACATGCCCAGCGGCGACCGGGGCATCGGCGGCAAAACCCCCGATCTGCAGCGCTCTCCCGAATCCGCCGCCCAGTTCAAACAGGAATTGCAGGCCATGATCCGGGGCCGGTACAACCACCCTTCCATTATTATGTGGGTTCCGTACAACGAAGGGTGGGGCCAGTGGAACACGGTGGAAGTCTGTCAGTGGATCAAGCAGTGGGACCCCACGCGCCTGGTGAATAACGCCAGCGGCTGGAGGGACCGGGGGGTGGGCGATGTGCATGATATTCATTCGTATCCCGGTCCAGCCATGCCCCAACCGGAACCCAACCGGGCCATTGTCCTGGGCGAGTTTGGCGGCTTGGGGCTGGCCCTGCCCGGCCACCTCTGGCGGGAAGAAGGCGCCTGGGGCTACCGCTCTTTCCGTAATCCGCAGGAGCTCACCATTGCCTATCTGGGACTGATCGAAAAGTTGCAACCGTTGGTTCATGCCGGGCTATCTGCCGCCGTCTATACTCAGACCAGCGATGTCGAAATTGAAGTCAACGGTCTGATGACCTACGACCGGGCTGTGTTGAAACCGGATGAGCGGGTTGTCCGGGAAGCGCATCGGCGGTTGTATCTGCCGCCGGTGATCAAAACCATCCTGCCCACGTCCCAGCAGGAAGGCCAAATCTGGCGCTACACGACGGAGCCGCCGCCGGCCGGTTGGGAAAAGTTGGATTTTGACGATTCCCGTTGGAAGAGCGGTCCGGGCGGTTTCGGCACAGCCCATACCCCGGGTTCGGTGGTGCGGACCCAGTGGGATGGCAAAGAGATTTGGCTTCGCCGCAGTTTTGAGTTGGAAGAGACCGATCTGAAAGCCCCGCACGCTCTGATCCACCACGACGAAGACGCCGAGGTGTATCTGAACGGCCAACGGGTCGGAGCTTGGCAGAACTATACAACCCATTATGTGATGGAGCCGCTGAACCAAAACTTCCTCCGGGCCGTGCGAAAGGGCAAAAATGTGTTGGCGGTGCATTGTCGGCAGACGATCGGCGGCCAATATATCGACGTGGGGATTGTGGATGTGGTTCGAGGGCAAGCGATGCCCGCCGTAGCGCCGCCGGAAAAGGCCCGCACCGAGCTTCGCCCGCCTGCGGTGCCGCTGGTGGTCCATGATCCGTATTTTAGCGTCTGGTCGTTCGACGATGCGCTGTACGAAGGCTGGACCCGGCATTGGACCGGGGCAGTGCATGGGATGGCCGGGCTGATCCGGGTGGATGGCAAACCGATGCGGTTCATGGGCCGACCCCTGGACGTGCCGCCGCAGGCCAAAGGCGATTCCGCCGCCAAAAGCGCTCCCGCTGCCAAAGGCGATTCCGCCGCCAAAGACACCCCGCTGTCCAAAGAGCAGCCGATTCCCGATGTCCGGCAACTGTCCTGCCAAGTCCTGCCCACCCGGACGATCTACCGCTTCCAGGCTGGTCCGGTGGAACTTCGCCTCAGCTTCCTGACGCCCGCTTTGCCGGACGAGGTGGATGTGCTGGCTCGGCCGGTAAGTT
>Ga0272448_1005695_pt1 | contig 13684 bp, 10 predicted proteins | sample YNPCB0191_FD_202220 | JGI IMG/M metagenome (GOLD analysis project Ga0272448, IMG submission 202220) | Hot spring sediment microbial communities from Yellowstone National Park, WY, United States - YNP-CB-019-1 | ecosystem: Environmental > Aquatic > Thermal springs > Hot (42-90C) > Sediment...
CACCACCGGGCGAACGGCTGGATGAGTTCGTGCGAAAAGAATGGAACAAAGAACCGCACATCGGCGAGACACCGCGATCGGTAATCGCAGATTGTTTGAGATTCTCCAGCAATGCAGTCGCTTTGCTAGAGCAGGCCACGTCGCATGTGACCAAAAATCGTGATGAATTCAACCGGCTCAGCAACGATTTACAGTGCATTCAGTTGATGGTGCACAACTACGGCGCAAAAGTGCGTGCCGCCGAGCTTGTATTGATGCACTCGTACAGCAAAGATATTGCTCACATGGAAGCTGCTGCGCGCGCCCTGGCTGAAAGTGTCGAATGGTTTGCGAAACTGACCGAGCTGACGAAAGACAAATATCACTTTGCCAACTCGCTCCAGACCGGGCACAGGAAGATTCCGTTTCCGTGTGTTGTTGGTGGGGTGGTTACAAATTATCACTGGACACATGTGTTGCCGCTTTACGAGGGTGAGTTAGCCGATTTTCAGGCGCGCATCGCTAAGCTGAAAGAGACCAAGACCGGCACAGAAAAAACCATTGCGCCGATTGCCGCGTGGCCGGCGGCAAAACTTACGCTCATCAGCACAAACGCCGAGACATACGAAGTCAAACTCGGTGCGCGGCCGTTCGTGGACAGGCAATACGTTATAACCGCGCTTGCGCCGGAGTTAACCGGCCTGACCGGAATACGCTTTTCGCATGAAGCGGCCAAGAACGGTCGCTACACGCCGGTCGAGTTCGAGGTGAGCGAGCCTGTGTTTGTGTTGATTGGGCTATTCAACGAACGACGTGACATTTGGCTGCAGGCACCGAACCCGGACGAGGCGGCAGATGCAAGCGAGCGCGGTTGGGTCGAGCCGGTGTTACTGAACGCAGCCATGATCGAGGGGTGTCCGAACGTGAATGTGTACGCAGTGCGGTATGGGGCAGGGCGGCACAGACTCGAGGTGCCGGGTAACGGAAGTTTTGTTGTGCTTGGTGTGGTGCCACAAACGGTGAAGCTGGAAAAGCGCGATGTAGCAAACTAAACGAGGTGATTTTGTGAACTGCTCAGCGCCCACGGCAAATAATGTGTTGCACTCTGGATTAACCGCATGAAGGAACTATGAGTGGTAGCCGCCCGTACAAATAAGACGAAGGCGAAAAGCCGCGCGCGCAAAGTTAAATTGCAGATATGCAGCATCTACACCGCAACAAGATTTTTTTATATCAGCCTACGCAAACGTTGCCGCGCCGGTGGTTTGGGTGTGGAAAAAACGAAAGATGATACCAAATCCGTCAGCCGGTAACGCCCACAAGACGTTAAACTTGGCTGGATGCTGGATTCTGCCAAATTCAATCCCGTCAGGATTGCATCACTCAGCCCGGGGTTGGCCGCATCGGCGGACTACCCCGTGGAACCGAGCCAAAAACACCACCAACCCTAAAAGGGTTGGATCAGGGTCAGGCCCTACGGTGATTCAACCCTTACAGGGTAGTGGCGATTTTGGGCTATACGTACCCAAGGTAGCCCCGCGTTCCGCGGTGCAACCTTGGGCTGAGGGATTGAATCCCTTCGGGATAGATCGTTTGGCGGTGCATTCTGCACGCCAAAGTCTGTCTGTGGTACGCGGTGCCAGTACACGGGTTGAGCGGCATAATCGCTCTGAAATGGGTCAAAGCCGCGACACAAAGACTGGAGACGCGTGCGCATTACCGAATCGACCAACCCCAACGGGGTTGGATCATTCAGCCCGGGGTTGGCCGGCGCAACGCGGGGCTACCCCGGGTAACCGAACCGGCAATACCACCAACCCTGAAAGGGTTGGATCAGGGTCAGGCCCGAAGGTGATTCAACCCTTACAGGGTTGTGCCAATTTTGGGCTACGCGTACCCAAGGTAGCCCCGCGTTCCGCGGTGCAACCTTGGACTGAGGGATTGAATCCCTTCGGGATAGATCGTTTGGCGGTGCATTCTGCACGCCAAAGTCTGTCTGTGGTACGCGGTGCCAGTACACGGGTTGAGCGGCATAATCGCTCTGAAATGGGTCGAAGCCGCGACACAAAGACTGGAGATGCGTGCGCATTACCGGATCGTCCAACCCCAACGGGGTTGGATCACTTAGCCCGGGGTTGGCTGTGTCGGTGGACTACCCCGGGTAACCGAACCAAAAACACCACCAACCCTGAAAGGGTTGGATCAGGGTCAGGCCCTACGGTGATTCAACCCTTACAGGGTTGTGCCAATTTTGGGCTACGCGTACCCAAGGTAGCCCCGCGTTCCGCGGTGCAACCTTGGGCTGACCGATCGAATCCTTTCGGGATTCGCCACCGATGTTGCATTGGCTGCTTTCAGGGTTGTAATTCTTTTTTGCCGCGCCTACCCAGGGTAGCGCGTTCCGCACAACCCTGGGCTGAAAGATTCAATCCCTTGGGGATTGTTTTGACCTGCCGGCGACGCGTTTTCGTGTGTGTGATCGGTCTCTTCGTGTGCCTGCGCGCTTTGTTATCGTCATCGCTTCCCGCTGCTGAAGCCTCGCTTGTTGAGACCGACACCCGCACCCATGCTGTGGTTCAACCGGTAAGGATGGGTGACGCGCGGTGGACGACCGGGTTTTGGGCGGATCGCTTCGAGTTGTGCCGTACACAAACAATTCCTGCGCTCGAGCGGATCATGGCTGGGACCAACTACTCACATTTCATCCGCAACTTCGAAATTGCAGCCGGACTGGCCGAAGGGCGGCATCGGGGTGCACCGTTCAATGACGGCGAGGTGTACAAGTGGATCGAAGCCGCAGCGGCAACGTTGGCAGTCGTGCCCGACCCAGACCTTGAAAAGCGGTTGGACGAAATAATCGCGCTGATTGCGCGTGCACAGCACCCGGACGGTTACATTCACACGCCGGTGCTCATCAGGCAGCGTCAGGGGGATACGAATGCTTTGCCGTTTGCCGACCGCAACAATTTCGAGTTGTACAATCTCGGCCATCTAATGCTGGCCGGGTGCGTGCATTACCGTGTCACCGGCAAAACGAACCTGCTGACAATTGCGCGTAAAGCTGCCGATTACTTGTGCACTGCATTCGAGCAGGTTACGCCTGAGGGTGCACGCGGATCGGTTTGCCCGTCGCATTTCATGGGGTTGATCGAGCTGTGCCGCGTCACAGGCAACACGCGTTATCTGGCGCTTGCACGCAAACTGTTCGACCTGCGTTTCCAAGTCGCCAATGGCAGCGACGAAAACCAGGACCGCCTTCCATTCGAGCATCAGACTGAACCTGTGGGCCACGCGGTGCGCGCGAATTATTTGTATGCAGGCGCAACGGATTTGTTTATCGAAACAGGCGACGAATTGCTCTGGCGGCCTTTGCCGACAATTTGGAGCAACCTTGTCCAGAAAAAAATGTATGTCACGGGCGGGTGCGGTGCGCTTTACGACGGTGCCTCGCCCGACGCTGCAAAGGATCAAAAGAGCATCAGCCGCGTGCACCAGGCCTATGGGCGGAACTATCAGTTGCCCAACATAACCGCGCACAACGAAACCTGCGCAAACATTGGTAACGTGCTGTGGAACTGGCGGATGTTCCTGGCCACGGGCGATGCACGGTTCATGGATATCGTGGAGCTGACCCTTTACAACAGCGTGCTGTCGGGGGTGAGCTTGGATGGCACGAACTTTTTCTACACTAACCCCTTGCGTGTGACCGAGCCGATGCCGGTCGAGCTGCGCTGGCCGCGTGTGCGTGTGCCGTTTCTCGGCTCTTTTTGTTGTCCACCGAACCTAGCGCGTACACTGGCGCACTCGCCCGAGTTCGCTTATGCGAAGTCGGACGGGGCAATCTGGGTAAACCTTTACGGCAGCAGCGAGCTTGCAACTGAGTTGGCAGGTGTTGGCAAGATCAGGCTGGCCCAAGAGACCGAATATCCTTGGAACGGTCGTGTGCGAATCAAAATTCATGAGTGCGGCACGAACGAGTTTGGGTTGAAACTGCGGATCCCGGGTTGGGCAAAGGCACCGATCCGGTTGCGTCTGAACCATCGGCCGGTCGAGCTTGCTTTGAGACCGGGTAGCTACGCCGAGTTACGCCGGGTATGGCATTCGGGCGATTTTGTTGACCTGGACATCCCGATGCATGCCGAGCTGATCGAGGCAAACCCGCTTGTTGAGGAGACACTGAACCAGGTTGCAATCAAACGCGGCCCGATTGTGTACTGTCTTGAATCTGCAGATTTGCCCGATGGTGTGCATGTGACAGATGTGATTGTTCCTGCCGATATCGAGCTTCGCGCAAGGTACGACAGCCGTTTGCTTGGCGGTGTGGTTGTGTTGGACGCCACATTACTGGCCAAACCTGCCGGTGACTGGACCGGCCGACTTTACCGCGAGTTCAGCCCACCGACACTCAGGCCCGTCAATACAAAGCTCATCCCCTATGCACTCTGGGGTAATCGCGGACGAGGCGAGATGACGGTTTGGATGCCGGTTGTTTTGCGTTGATGGTATGCCAGCAGATTTTTCAAACTCTTTTGCAAAAAGTCGTAATAGCGCGAATTCGGCTACAGAGATATTTTATTTATGGTGAAGCACTGTTTGATTAGGCCGAAGTAATTTTTTCCACGCATGAGTGAGTGCTGCGGAATAAAAGGCTGAGCCAGATGAAGTTTTGGTGGTACTGGTTGACCGGTTAGAAAAAGGAGGAAACTTAAACCCGGATGGTTGGTTATGCAAAATACGCGCTACATCCTGCGTTTTACACGTAAATGCAATTTAAAACGCGCTTCATTCGCAAGTGCCGTTCTGGTTTCGGTATATGCGGTCTCGGCCCAAGTACGTCAATTGCCGGCGTTTTCGGGGGCAGACGGCGCCGCCAGGTTTGCCTCGGGCGGTCGAGGTGGGATTGTTTACCACGTGACAAAACTGAACAGTGCGATAGACGACCCGGAACGGAATACACCGGGTACACTGCTATATGGTCTGACCCAATTGTCCGGCCCGCGCACAATTGTATTCGATGTGGCTGGGGTATTTCATTTTGGCAAAATGGATACAACAAACTGGACATCGGGCGGCAATGCGTGGGATGCAGCCTCGCGGCAAAGCATTAGTGGCAACAACATTACCATTGCGGGACAGACTGCGCCTGGGCCTGTGGTGATTATGGGTGGTTCACTGAAACCTTCGGGCAGTAACATCATTATCCGGCACATTACAATTGCGCCCGGGTACGGTATGCGCGGTTTTTGGGAACCTGACATGGGCACGAACCCACCTACACCTGGAACATTGCCCACCTCTTACACCATGGACGCGATGGATATTTCCGGACAAACAATCATGATTGATCATGTGGACGCGTTTTTTGCCACTGACGAAACAATTTCGTGCAATGAGAACGCAAGGAATCTCACCGTGCAGCACTGCATCTGCGCTCTGGCGCAGAATTACAACCAACATTCGTATGGTCACCTTTTAGGGGCGGGCACGGATTACAAGGTTTGTTTTGTCCGCAATCTGGATGCGCATATTCGTGGTCGTTTGCCCAGGATCGGGAGTGAAGTGGGTCTGGGTCCATTAAACGATTTCCGAAACAACGTGTTTTACAATTGGCTCGGGACCGCCGGTTATTCCGGCAGCAGCCAGCCCAGCAAAAACAATTTCATTCACAACTTTTATCTTGCGGGGCCAGGTGGCGATTCAGACTGGGATTCAACCGAAGCGGGTGGTACAGGCATTTTCAGCGGGTCAGCGGGCTACACGTATGCATTTGTGTCAGGGAATCTGAAGGACATTAACAAGGACGGCGACCCAAACGACGCTGTATCTGCTGACAGCAGCTACTCGAGTATAGTGGGTCAGCCAAGCGCATATGACATTGACATTGGAGTGACCTTGTCTGCCAGAGACGCGTTTACCAATGTGCTCCGGTACGCAGGTGCACGCTGGTGGGAACGTGACTATGACTTTACCGTCGGCAATACTAACGCAATTGACACCATAAGCGAGCGTGTGATTCATGACGTGATAACAGGCAAGGGTCGAATCCAAGCATGGGCGGATGACCCATTCAACCTCAGCGGTACCTATCAGGTTCAGGGGGCTTATGAAGGAGCGGAGTGGCGTGCACTCTGAGCGCTGCGCACCACGAACGGTGTCCCGCCATTTCAACGCGCCCCTGGCTGGGATACTGACCAGGATGGAATGCCGGACCACTGGGAGGTCGAGCACGGCCTTGATCCGAATGTGCCAAATAACAACGCAGATTTTGACAATGACGGATACACTGACCTTGAAGAATACTTGAACGACGTCAGCGCGTGGCCGGCACCGGGTGTCATTCGCTTCACAGGCGAAGAGGACGACCGTTACGCGCGCATCTTCAACTGGCGGGTGTATGGTCTCCAGTTGAACATTACTAATCTTGGTAATGTAACAACGTTTTCTTACTGGCAGCCCAGCCGCTTCGACACAGTTCTTATCAGTAACGGAACAGTCGTTGTAGATGCTGTCGGCCAACAGGCCGGCATTTTGCAGCTCGCAAACAACAGCGTGTTGAACATCACCAACGGCTGGATTAACGTGGCCAAGCAGCTCGAAGTGGGCACAAACTGCACCGTGAACGCAACCGGACCCGCGTCGGTGCGGGTCACCAACAGCATTATTAACAACGGTACAATACGACTCGTGGGAGATGCTGAGCTGTTTATTGGCGGCTTTTTCACGAACAACGGCATACTCGACGTGATTGCGTGGAGCCACCAATTGCCAGTCGGGTTAGTGAACAACGGTGTGGTGCTTGATCGTAGTTCGGTGCGGATAGAATCCGTCGAGGTAAACGGTGCGGATGTTGTCATTAAAATTCATGGGTACGAAGGACATGCGTATCAACTCCAGTATCGGGATGAATTGTCAGTTGGGACATGGCAATTTACGGGGCTGGTTGTTACAGGTGAAAATGTGCCGATTAGTTTTGTCTACACAAATGGCGCAGGTGCACTCCGGCGCTTTTACCGTGTAGCAGTAAATTGACGGTGTCGTGAGCGGTGCGAAACAATGTTTTGTGAAGGTTGTTCGTGGAAATGTGGTGGGAAATAAGGTTGCGATGAGCTGTTGTTGCCAAGCCTATTTCCGCACGTACGAACGTGCTGCCATCGTCTCGTCAATCCGTGATTCGCCAGTAGCCAAGTGCGTTCTGCATTGGACAGAAACCAGCCCGGACGTGGTTTTTGGTGTTTTGCCCAGGTGACGCGGGCATTTGTAATTTGTGCGGTGCACATCAGGCTGAGAGGACGGGATAATTACAATCAAAACCTAACTATAACATGAAAATTCAGCGATATATTCGAGCTGGTTACGGCGTTGCATTTTTGGTTTTTTGTGCTTCGGCACTATTCGGCCAGGAACTGAAGGTTGATATCAACAATAACAACCGCCCCGTTTCTGAAGGGCTACAACCCGGGTTTACACCGTGGTCAACCAACTCGGTCTGGTTTTACGGCGGTGATGTCATTTCGAACACTTTTGGTGGTATAAAGATCGTATTCACGCGTGTTGGGCCAGTCGGTACCGGATTGCAACCGGGTTATTGGAAGGACGGTGTCCAGAGTGCGGTTTACGATATTAAGCTTGTATCAGATGGGATTAAAGTGAATGGGGGTGACACAGGTGCACAAATCCAGATGCGCATAATTGGGCTAGACCCCGGCTCGCATACGCTGCTGACGTACCACAATGACTGGGACAATCATGTGCCTACGAATGTAGCGCCTTTGAACATTTTCGTTAATGACGCGCAGGTGGTAACAAACCTGCCTGTGACCGTTCGGGTAACGAATAATGCACTTGCAGCGACGGCTTATCTGAATATCCAGGCTGAATCGGAGCAAGACGTGGTGATACTGTTTCAGGCTGATACAAACAGCACGGCTGCCATTAAAAACGTTTACATCAATGGTTTCGAGATTGATACCCCTAACTCGACATTCAAGGCGTTTAACCCGTTCCCGCGCGATTGCGACGAGCACGTTGACGCGGATGACAAGATGCTCTTATTGCGCTGGAGTGCTGCAGCTTCGGCAGTTTCACATGATGTTTATTTTGGTACGAGCGGCAACGCAGTCAAAATGGCCACTCGTGCTTCAGCCGAATTCAAAGGGAACCACACGGCAACGAACTACCTTGTGACAAACCTGAGCAGTCTTTTCACCTATTACTGGCGGATTGACGAAGTCAATGCGACCAACGGCATTACGAAGGGGGATGTATGGATGTTCAGGCCGCGGCACCCCGCATTTCCCGGCGCAGAAGGTCATGGCCGGTTCGCGCGAGGAGGTCGTGGTGGCATTGTGGTGAAAGTAACCAACCTGAACGACAGTGGCCCAGGCAGTTTACGGGATGCGATAGAAGGATATTCAGGCCCGCGCACAATCGTCTTTGATGTGGGCGGACTGATCACACTTGAATCGGACCTGATTATCAATCAGGCACGTTCATATGTGACGATTGCTGGGCAAACCGCCCCCGGGAAAGGAATTTGTATCCGGAAACATCAGTTCGGCTTGAGCGGTGCGCGTGATGTAATATGCCGGTTTTTGCGCATTCGTGTGGGCGATATAAGCGGTGAGACGCAGAACGCCTCTGGCATGGCTGGTGTGGACCATTGCATCATGGACCATTGCTCGATCAGTTGGGGTATTGATGAGGAAATGAGCACGCGAAACGCCAAAAATGTCACGTTGCAAAGGACATTGATCTCAGAAGCGTTAAACATAGCCGGGCATGACAAGTATCCGCCAGGTACAAAGCACGGCTACGCAGCTAGCATTGGCGGTGACATCGGAAGTTTCCACCACAATCTTTTGGCACATTGCGAGGGGCGCAACTGGAGTCTGGCAGGTGGGCTTGACGCAAACGGGTATTATGCAGGTCGGCTCGATATCTTCAACAACGTGGTGTACAACTGGGGTCATCGTACTACAGATGGTGGGGCACACGAGGTCAATTTCGTCAACAACTACTACAAGCCAGGACCAGCCTCGGCTTTCTTCTACGCACTCAGTGCTGATTACGAGGGATTCCCTGGTACACAGAGGTATTACTTCGCCGGCAACGTCATGCCTGGCTATTTCGGGGTGAGCAATCAAGAGGCTGGACGCCGTGTAACCGGCGATCCGCCTTACGAAGTATGGACCAACGCACCGTTTTTCCCGTCTCATGCAACAATTCACTCTGCTACGAATGCATACAAAAACGTGCTTTCGGATGTGGGCTGCAACCAGCCCTGCATTGATGACCACGATGCGCGTGTCATTACCGAGACCATCAACGGTACTTACACTTACGTGGGTAGCGTAAGTGGTGTGCCGGGTTTGCCAGATTCACAAAATGACGTTGGCGGGTGGGAAGATTACCCGTTCGTACAACGGCCGCCTGGTTGGGATACCGACAACGATGGCCTGCCAGACTGGTGGGAACGCATCATGGGGCTGAATCCGAATTCGCCTCCGGGCGATTTCTCGGATAGCAACGGCGATCCGGACGGCGATGAATACACAAACTTGGAGGATTATTTGAACTGGCTGGCTGCACCGCATTTCGATTGTACTAATGGCGTGCCACTGGAGGTTGATCTAACACAGCTCACCTGCGGGTTCACCAATCGCAATCCTATGTACGCGGTGTTTAACGCTACCAATGGTACTGTTACGCTTGTTGCTGGGAAACTCGCGCGATTCGTGCCCGGCGTAAGCGGGGATGCACTGGGCAGTTTTGCTTTCAGCGTGACTGACGCTGACGGCGACAGCATGACAAACACGGTTGGGCTTCGGATTATTTCGACTACAGGACCGGCTGTGCAACCGCCTGTACTTGGAATTCGCAAGTTTGACAATGCGCTTTACCTCGAACTCACCGCTCAATACGGCACAACAAACAGCGTCCAGATCAGCGACAACCTGTCGGTTTGGTCGGACTGGACAAATGTGCTTGGGACAGGCGCGCCCCAGTTAATCCCCATCCAAGCTCACACAAACATGCCGCAGCGATTTTTCCGGGTTGTGGCGCGGTAAAAACTCGATCTCGAAAAGCCCGATTGGCGATAATGGCACTGGCTACCGGCGTGTGCGCACCTGCTGGCAACCCTGGTAGGCCGATTCAAGTGTCAGATTCTTTGGGGTGGACAACAAATGGCATGGTTGCCTATCGCTTTTCTGCGGGGTGAATTATCCCGTGGAGCGGGACACGGTACGGCATACTTTGGAACTCTGCACCACGAAGAACATGTGAAGTATCTCAGTCTGGACGCAGCATCCTAAAAAGGTCGTTCAGGTTTACTTGAGCAGGCCAAATTTAAATGCAACCGGATAGGAATCGCCCGCATGGGTTACACCCTTATTTTCACGGCGTTTCTCGTTAAAGCCGAATCCCACCACCTGTATTTGCGCGGCACAAGTCCAAGATTCTCCACCACAAAATAAGCCTTTCACATCAGATTCACTTGTTAAATGGCGCTTTTCCTCACGCAGCCTGGTCCTTTTCGGGGCTACCTCATTCAGAAAACATCATTAGGCGGTCAATGGTAGTGCGCACCCGCGCTGCATGACAACCCGATGTTATCTTCACTACGGGCTCGGGAATGGTTTATGTGAAACCTTTCGCATTTCCCACTCGAACCACTTGTCGGGCATTGGCTCGCGTGCGGGGGACAGAGTCGCTAAAGCACCATTTGTCAATTGAAATGGCGACCTGCGTGTTCGAAAGAAGCCCTTCGGCCAGGGTCAACTTGTTTCTCCCCTTGTTTGGTTTTACAGGTTTCAGAATGATCAATGTGCCTCGTTTTTCAATCTTGAAGTCTGGGATTTCCTCCTCTCGCGAGACATTTAAGTAATTGGTGATGACGGCGCACATCGCCTCCCGGGGATTCGCGTTGGTCGCCACAACAGTTGTGGCGCCCCGATCGATCGCCAAGAAGACCCTTCCCTCCGGACCTCCAGTTTGGACGATCAGGTAGTCCACACCCAGCTTGCGGCATGACAAGAACGCCATGTCTTGCTTCCGGCTATGGGTTGCAGGAAATAGTTGGAGGTGTGGAATAATGAACTCATCGGTTGGAACGTATTCTGGTTTTATCACTTTTCTGGCTCACCAAGCGAAATTTTGGCAGACTTGGAGATGCTGGTTGGCTGGAAGGGGCTTTTCATCAGTCGGAATGTTTACGAACGGACGCTGATTTTCAGGGATGTCTTCACGTGCGGAAGCAAAATATGCTGTTATCATTCCGGGAGAAATCTCGCTGTTGGCCTTACTGGTCTGTTCCTGGCCGAATAGGTCATTGCCTACAACGATCTCTAGGCTCGTGACGGTGCAGACTATTTCCAGCTTTCTTTTCATGAAACAATTGCGTTCGGCTATTTTGAAGTACCTGCAGCGGCAGCCTGTATCTCACGTAATGATTTGCTTAACAGCTCAAGCTGCTGCTCGATAATGTCTCGGACCGCCTTTTCCGGCGAAGGATCAGGCGGATTCATTTCCAGATGGAGAACGAGGCGCATCTGAGTTTTCCCGCTCCCCATCGGCAAAAGAAAAGTCGTGCCGCCCACCTTTATCGAACGATCAACAATGTAGATGTCGAGTTCTACACCGTACCTTTCAACAATGTGCCTTTCATCGGATGCGGGCACGCCTCCTTGATTGTCGGGGAAGACCTTTTCAATGCGCACGTTTTTTTGGTATTCGAGATGGTGATGCGCGGAAAGTGATTCCTGCCCGGCAGTCGGTCGCGCGGCACTGATTTTTGCCGAGGCCACATTGTCGAACTGTGGAAACCGTTTACCTAGATTCTGCAACTCGCGATGTATATTTGTAAGAGCCGTCGTGCAGGCTTCAAATACTTGCATATGTACGCTGTGAGCCGGTTCTGCCTCAGAAGCTAATAGGCAATCCGCTGCCGACGAATATACACATATCCCCAAGACACTGTGCAAGGCAATAACGTGTCTCCAAACCGTTTTTTCCATCGGGGTATTCATATTCATGGTTCCGTTCTTTCGTTAATGCTCAATAAGTCGGTTCAGGAGGTGGCGGGTACGAGACAACCTGGTTCTGCTGGTCGTAATAGCATTGGTGGTTTCCTGATGCATTGGTGTTTGGATCCACCCAGTGGTGCAGCACATCCACCGCATTAGTTTCGGCTGCTCCCGCACCCACCATCCAGTATTTGCCGCAAAAAAGACAACAGCCTTCGTAGTTGTTCCAACCGCCGGAGACGAATCTTAAGCGGGTGGCATCGTTGCCGGCAATACGATGCTCCATTGCGCTAAAACTTTAGCTGTCGTTTACCAGACTATCCCAACTGTCGTGGCGCGAATAGACGAATTTGACGGCAGAACCAGTGGCGCCAAGCAAGTCCAGTTCATATTTCATCAAAGTCGAAAGTGTTCCGCAGTCAGCCTTGACACCATCCATGACCTGCCACGCCGTTGGCATTGCCGGTTGTCCAAAAATGCTATCCGGGCCGAAACGCGAACCCGATGTTGCATCAGGTCCAACCGCGTCGCCGATGGCGGCCAGACTAGTCTTGCCTTTCGCCAAGTTGCAAACCCAATCGATGCGTTTTAGCGTTGGCGTCGTCGCAGGACATCTGTGGCAGAGGTCACAACTTTCACTTCTGCCTTAACCACAGTTACTGTGAACGTGCCCACGTCCACTGTGGCCGCTGCACCAGGGTAGTATGAATACCTTAGCTGCATCATTGAATGCCCACCTGCTTCGCCGGTTTAGCTGAGACTGGCAGCTCGAACAGAGTTAACTGCACCGACACCTTGTTTCCCAACCCTACTTTCGCTCAGTCACGTCTTCAACGCGTATCCAGTCCATGCCAACACCAGTTGAACCAACCCCGCTATGTCTTAGCCAGACTGTAATACTGGTTACTTTCTCCGGCAGCGTGATGTTTCCAATTTCCAAACCGGGGCCGGGTTTGTCCGTTGAGCGTTTCTTCCATTCACCTTTTGTCGTAACCCCTGGCCCGTGGAAGGCAATACGCCCAGCCGCCGGGCCTACGGTGCCATCTGGCAGAGGTGCCGTTCCGGCCATTTGAGCCACTGTCAAACCTGACCCGTCGGGATTGTCGTATGCTGCATGGACCGAAAACGTCCAATCATTGGTGAAAGCATTCATCTGAAGCGCATTGACTCGCACTTCGATTTTATGTGTATGTCCGGGCTTCAAACCCAAAAATCTTCGCCATACACCACCTTGCACTCCGGGTTGGGTGGTCTTGATGAGTTGATACAGGGGTTTATCCCATGGGTCACCACGCACACCTATGTCCACATCCGTTTTCATCCCCTCCTCACACATGGCCGCGTTTGGGTTTGTGCTGTCCGACCACTCACTCCAGTTGGGCGCAACGCCCATGTAGAATGGGAAGGTGTCCAATTCCTCTTGAGAATTCGTTGAAGCAAGAATGCTCGCCGGCGGTGAGAACATTTCTCCTGCTTGCCCATTACCACATCCCAAGAGACAAACCTACTTTGACCTGGCTTACATTCATACGCGCAATTAGTCGTATTCGGAGGGAATGCAGTGCCACCAACGTCAATCGCATCGTATGTTTAGCAGGCTGTTGAAAAATGGCTGTTTTGGAAAACCGACCCTCGAAAACATTGAGATTTTTGCATGTTTTTTCCTCCGAAAATCACTTTTT
>Ga0272448_1005697_pt1 | contig 13682 bp, 9 predicted proteins | sample YNPCB0191_FD_202220 | JGI IMG/M metagenome (GOLD analysis project Ga0272448, IMG submission 202220) | Hot spring sediment microbial communities from Yellowstone National Park, WY, United States - YNP-CB-019-1 | ecosystem: Environmental > Aquatic > Thermal springs > Hot (42-90C) > Sediment...
TCTAGTTTTGATGATAAATCATCTATTGATAATTAATCTTCTTTTAATGATTACTCAAGGGTTGATAATTAATCTTCTTTTAATGATTACTCAAGGTTGATAATTAATCTTCTTTTAATGATAAATCGAGTTTAAATGATAAATAAAGTTTAAATAATATATCAAGGATTGATAATTAATCTAGTTTAAATAATTAATTAAGGGTTGATAATTAATTTAGTTTAAATAATTAATCAAGCTTTGATAATTAATCAAAGTTTGATAGTTAATTAAGCGTTGATAATTAATTTAGTTTAAATAATTAATCAAACCTTGATAATTAATTTTCTTTTGATATTGAATCAAGATTTGATAATTAATCTTCTTTCGTCTATTAATCTGATTTTGATGATTAATCAAGTTTAAATAATTAAAGTGCAGCTCACTTCGAAGTGTGAAACACTTTAATTTTTTTTAACGATTAATTTTCTTTTAAGGATTTATCAAGATTTGATAATTAATCTTCTTTTGACGATTACTCTTATTTTAATGATGAATATATTTTTGATAATTAATCTTCTTTTGACAATTAATCAAGTTTTGACAATTAATCAAGGTTTGAAGATTAATCTACTTTAAATGATTAATCTTATTTTGATAATTAATCAAGGTTTGAAGATTAATCTACTTTAAATGATTAATCTTATTTTGATAATTAATCAAGGTTTGAAGATTAATCTACTTTAAATGATTAATCTTCTGTTGATAATTAATTAGAGTCCGGTGATTAATCAAGTTTAAATGAGTAATCTTCTTTTGATAATTAATCCGATTTAGATAAGCAATCAAGATTTTAATGATGAATCAAGCTTTGATAATTAATCAAGTTTAAATAAGTAATCTTCTTTTGATAATTAATCAAGTTTAAATGGGTGATCATCTTTTGATGGTACATCAAATTTAAATGATTAATCTGAGTTTAATGATAAATCTTCTTTTGACTGTTACTCTTATTTTGATGATACATCAAATTTAAATGATTAATCAAGTTTTGAAGTATTTTACACTTAGAAATAATTTAGCATTTTAATCATCAAAAGAACATTACTCATCAAAAGAACATTACTCATTTAAACTTAATAAATCGTCAACCCTTGATTTATCATCAAAAAGATAACAAATGATCAAAGTCTGATTAATTATCAAAAGAAGAGTAATTGTCAAAAATAGATTAATCATCAAAAGAAGATTAATCATTTAAAGTTGATTAATATTCAAACCTTGATTCATCCTCAAAAGAAGATTAATTATCGGAATCAGATTAATCATCAAAACTTGATTTATCATCAAAAGAATATTACTCATTTAAACCCGATTAATCACCAAACTATGATTAATTATCTAAAAAAGATTAATCATTTGAAGTTGATTAATTATCAAAAATAGATTTATCATCAAAATAAGATTAATTATCGAACTTTGATAAATTATCAAAGCTTGATTAATTATTTAAACTAGATTAATTATCAAACCTTGATTAATTATTTAAACTTGATTAATTATCAACCCTTGTTAATTGTTTAAACTTGATTAATTATCAAACCTTGATTAATTATTTAAACTTGATTAATTATCAACCCTTGTAATCATCAAAATCTCATCAATCATCAATCATCAAACCTTGATTAACCATCAAAAGAAAATTAATCATCAAACCTTGATTAACCATCAAAAGAAGGTTAATCATCAAACCTTGATTAATCATTTAAAGTTGATTAATCATCAAACCTTGATTAACCATCAAAAGAAGGTTAATCATCAAACCTTGATTAACCATCAAAAGAAGGTTAATCATCAAACCTTGATTAACCATCAAAAGAAGGTTAATCATCAAACCTTGATTAACCATCAAAAGGAGGTTAATCATCAAACCTTGATTAACCATCAAAAGAAGGTTAATCATCAAACCTTGATTAACCATCAAAAGAAAATTAATCATCAAACCTTGATTAACCTTCAAAAGAAGGTTAATCATCAAACCTTGATTAATCATTTAAAGTTGATTAATCATCAAACCTTGATTAACCATCAAAAGAAAATTTATCATCAAAACAAGATTAAAGTGTAAAACACTTCGAAGTACACTGCACAGAGCACTTTAATCATTTAAACTTGAAGAAGATTAATTATCAAAATCAGAGTAATCATCAAAAGAAGATTAATAATTTAGGGTATTATATTTGTCCTTAACAGAGAGAATCTAGAAAATTTTAACAGTTAAAATTTCTTAAACCTCTAAAATATCAGCAACTTGATAACTAATTTAAATTCATCCCTAATCTTGCTTGGATTAAGATAACATTATAATTAATGTTATTACACCAAAAATATTAAAAACTTATGGTTTAAAATGATTTCAAGAGGAGTTTTAAAGTACTTCGAAGTGACAAAAAGAAGTCGAGTTTCTTTTTATCACTAAAATGTTATTGAACAAAAAAATAGACGATACTAATAGTTTTAAATCATTTCAAGAGGGGTTTAAAGTGCTTTATAACTTTAAACTACTAAAATGTTAGAGATCTAATACTAATTCAAATTTAATTATAATATTATTTTAATCGAAAATAATATTATAATTAATGTTATTGAACTATTTAAACAGACCAAAATTTAAAGTTTAAAATCATATTAACAGGTTTTTTAAAGTGCTAAAAGGTTAGCAACCTAATAACTAATTTAAATTTATGCATAATCTTATCTTAATTAAGATAAGATTATAATCAATGTTATTAAACCAAGAAAAATATATAAAATAAAGATTAAAAATCATATTAACAGGTTTTTTAAAGTGCTAAAAGATTAACAACCTAATAACTAATTTAAATTTATGTATAATCTTATCTTAATTAAGATAAGATTATAATCAATGTTATTAAACCAAGAAACTATATAAAAAATAACGGTTTAAAATCGTATTAACAGGTTTTTTAAAGTGCTTTAGCACTTCGAAGTGATAAAAAGAATCTCTGCTTCTTTTTGTCACTTTAAGTCACTAAAAGGTTAGCGATCTAATGACTAATTTAAATTTAATCTTAATATTACCTTGATTAAAATATAAGTATAATTAATGTTATTAAAACAAAAATATGAGAAACTAACAGTTTAAAATTACATCAAGGAGATTTTAAAGTGCTGTAGCACTTCCAAGTAATAAAATTAGTGTACTCTTATTTAAATAAGAGTATGTATGAATATAAGTTTCAGTATTGTTAAATATTATCAGTAATTTTAAAGTTATGGGAGGACATTTTTCTTCTTCAGACAGGAGCAAAATAATTGACCTGTGACTATCTTATGAGTAAATAAAATAATATCCAACATAATAAAATATTTAATTTAGAGTTATTGACAAGGGATAGATATCAAGAATTAATCTTTAGAGTTGAATATTTAACTTAATAATAATTTAAGTTAAATATGATATTTACTTATAAGCTGAAATAGTAATTAATTGTAATATGAAATTATCCTAACTATATATTAATATTCATTTTACTAGTAAAATGAATATTGTCAACGTGATTAAGTTATCTACCAGATAGTTTTTTTAACATTAGCTTACATTTATCAGTGGCTTCTAGAGCTTTTAAAGGCATATGTTTAATGCCTTCATCGGTAATATTTTCATTATCTCTAGCATTTAAAACAGATAAGTTCATATGTTTAATGCCTTGATCGGTAATCTTGCTAAAATCGCCAGATGCATCCAGATTATGTAACATCATATGTTTAATTCCTTCATCTGTAATCATATCATTATTATAAGCAATAAGTGTATGCAATTTAAGATGTTTGATACTTAGATCAGTAATTGTAAAACATTCGGAAGCATCAAGACTTATTAACTTCATATTATAAATACCATAATCAGTGATATTATAGTTTCCATAAGCATTTAAGACTTCTAATTTAAGATGCATAATACCTTCATTTGTAATTTTAGTATTCTTAGTGGCATCTAAATATTTAACATGTGGATATCTCATAAGTATATTATTAGATAATTTGGATTTAAGACGATCATTAATATGGTAAAAGTCTGTAATTTGGAGTCGTTGATATAAAAATTTATTAACTTGAAATAAAGCTAATTGAGTCGGAAGAGGACAGAGATCAAGAATTAATTGCCAAAGTTCGATAGGAAACACCAACATTTAATTATGGAATAATAAATATTTATCAATTCAATTTGTATATTGACAATACTAGTCAGATAATTTATTCAAGGTGTGCTTACATTTATCATTTAGATCTAACTTCATTGGAGGATATAAATTCAAGTGTATAATTACAGGAAACATCAAGCGTATATAAATTGATATGTATCAATATGTGTCCCACTTTAAACTGCAAAAATATTAGACAGCTAATAACTAATTTAAATATTATCTTGATTAATATAAGTGTCGTATTAATTAAATAATAGTATCAGTTATTTTAAAGTTATTGAAGGACAGGTATCTTCTTCAGATGAGAGTAAAATATTCGAACTGAGTTTATCTTTTATGTATAATTTGGGATTTTCGTCAAGGAAATAGAGATAAATAATATTTATTGTTGAATAACTACTTAATAATAATTCAATTTGTTCACATAATATTCATATTACTAGTAACATAAATATTATCAACTTGATCAAGTTATCTACCGGATAATTTTTTTAACGTTAGTTTACATTTATCAGTGGCTTCTAAAGTTTTTAAATTCATATGTTCTATTCCCTCATCGGTAATATGTACATTATCTCTAGCATCTAAAACAGATAGGTTCATATGTTTAATACCTTGATCAGTGATACCAGGATTTGACGTGGCATGGAGAGTATGTAAATTAAGATGTTGAATTCCGTCATCAGTAATATTTGTGTTACCTGAAGCATATAAGGTATGTAATTTCAGGTGTTTAATCCCTTGATCGGTGATTTTGGGATTATAGGAAGCACAAAGAGTATGTAAGTTCAGACGTTTAATACCTTCATCAGTTATGTATTTATTGCAGGTAGCTATAAGGGAATGTAAATTAAGATGTTTTATTCCCTCATCAGTAATGGAGGAATGGCCTGAAACATCGAGGGTATGTAAGTTCATATGTTGAATGTCTTGATCAGTAATCATATCGTTGCCAGCAACAATCAATGTATGTAAGTTCATGTGTTTAATTCCATCAACAGTAATACAATAATTATAAGAAGCATCAAGCGTATGTAGGTTCATATGTTTGATACCATCATCAGTGATCATATCGTTATCCCAAGCATAAAGAGTATGTAGGTTCATATGTTTAATACCTTCATCAGTTATTTTACAATCATAGGCATTTAACAATTCTAACTTAAGATGTTTGAGTCCTTGATCAGTAATTTTAAAGTTATGCGTTACATCTAAATATTTAAGATGTGGATAGAGTTTAAGTATTTGGTCAGTTAATTTAGATTTAAGTCTCTCACTAATATGATAAAAGTCAGTAATTAGGAGACGTTGATGTAAAAATTTATTAATCTGAAACAACGCTAATTGAGTCGGAAGAGGAGATAAATCAAGTATTAACATTTAAGCTAAATGAATAATAAATAATTATTAGTTCAATTTGTAACTTGATTATTTAGTTCAGATAATTTCTTCAAGGTGTACTTACATTTATCAGTGGCTTCTAGAGTATCTAACTGCATATGTTTGATGCCTTCATCAGTAATATTAGGATTATTTTTCGCCTTGAGGATAGATAAATTCATATTTTTAATCCCTTGATCAGTAATCATCTTATTATTAGAGGCAGTTAGTGAATATAAGTTCATATGTTTGATTCCTTGATCAGTTATTGCATAATTACGTGAAGCGTTCAGAGTATGTAAATTCATATGTTTCGCTTTGCGGCTCCTGAGTTTGCCCGTTGTCTCCCTTTTATTTTATCTATTCTCATTGCTGAGCAATGAGAATAGATAAAAAAGGGAGCCGCAAAGCGAAGGGCAAACAGAAGGAGACAATTCCTTGATCTGTAATAAATCGATTAGCAGATGCATCTAAAGTATGCAAATACATATGTTTGGTGGTTTTACCACCAATCCCCTGATCAGTAATCATTTTATTATAGAAGGCACTAAGAGAATATAAGTTCATATGTTTGATTCCTTGGTCCGTTATTCTATAATTAGATGAAGCATCGAGAGTATGTAAATTCATATGTTTAATACCTTGATCCGTAATAAATGGACTACTAGTAGCATTTAAAGTGTGTAATTGCATATGTTTAATACCTTCATCTGTAATTTTACCATTCCAAGCAGCATCTAAATACTTGATGTGATGGTATCTTTTAAGTATTTGGTCAGTTAATTTAGATTTAAGTTTCGCACTAATATGGTAAAAGTCAGTAATTTGGAGTCGTTGATGTAAAAATTTATTAACCTGAAATAAAGCTAATTGAGTCTGAAGAGGACAGAAATCAAGTATTAACTGCCAGAGTTCGATTGGTAATACCGACATTTATTATTAATACAATAGAGATAATGATAATTCAATTTATGTTTTAATATTGGTTATAAATGTTTGTTTCTAGAGTAGATACGAGATACTTTTTCATTAATAGAGTTATTAAGATTAGTCAATTTCATATGTTCAATACCTTCCTCAGTTATCTGTGAATTATATGATGCATTTAAAAAATATAAATTCATATGTTTAATACCTGCATCAGTTATTTTTTCATTCCTCGATGCATCTAATTCATCTAGATCCATATATTTGATGCCTTCGTCAGTAATACCACAATTGCCACCAGCTGACAAAGTATGTAGAACCATATGTTTAATTCCTTGATCCGTAATATTTTTATTGTAAGAGGCATTAAGAGCACATAAGCTTAAATTTTTAATACCTTCATCAGTGATATTGGGGTTCTTACTTGCATCAAGATCACATAAGTTTAAATTTTTAATACCTTCATCGGTGATATTACTGTTTTTACAGGCATTAAGAATACGTAAATTCATATGTTTAATACCTTTATCAGTGATATTTGGGTTATTACTAGCATTGAGAGTATGCAAATTCATATTTCTGATACCTTGATCTGTAATTTTGGGATTACCATTTGCTGCTAAAGTATGCAAGTTCATATGTTTAATGCCTTTATCAGTTATTTTTTCATTCCAACTTACAACAAGAGAGTGTAACTTCATATTTTTTATTCCTTCATCAGTTACTCCTGATTTTCCTGCCACCTCTAAATCAAATAAATTCATATGTTTAATACATTGATCAGTTATATTTTCATTCCATGACGCTTTTAGAGAATATAAGTTCATATGTTTAATACCTTGATCAGTAATGTTATTATTAAATGAAACATCAAGTGTATGTAAATACATGTGTTTGATACCTTCATCAGTAATACATTCATTAACATTTACACTTAAATGCTTAATGTGTGGATAGCGTTTAAGTATTTGGTCAGTTAATTTAGATTTAAAATATTGATCAATATGATAAAAGTCAGTAATTTGAAGACGTTGATGTAAAAATTTATTGACTTGAAATAAAGCTAATTGAGTGGGAAGAGGACAAATGTCAAGTATTAACTGCCATAATTCAATTGGTAATATTAACATTTATTTAACAATAATAAAGTTGATAATAATTCAATTTATATATTTGTTGTCTACTGATAATATGTTATTCTCTCATAAATCGAATTATGAGAGTTTATATTAAACGCATAATAACCAAAAATAATATTGTCATATTAAATATCATCTTATGATATTTAATAGTTTAGATTATTTATTCATTAATTCTTCTTGTAAAAGATTAACATTAATCTCAGCTCCTAATAACCATGGTGTATATAAAGTTACATTAGATACATATATTTCACCCTTTAGTTCTAACGCCTTTTTAATATGATATTGTATTATATTATTATAATCTAATGGACATGTTGAGTTTATTAACGTATAATCAAGTCTTATTACTTTATAACCATTAATTAATGCCATATAAGTTTTTATCCTATCTATATCTTGTTTGTAATAAAATTCTTCTTCTTCTTCATGGAAAAAATCAATATATTCAAAATGTTGATGACCATCAAATTCAATTAAATAATGTTCATCTTCATATTGTATATAAAAATCAAATCTCTTTTTAGGTAAGTTATGTAATTTAACTTCTCTCTTATATGGTATATTCATTCTATCCAATGTCTCTGCTATTATTTTCTCACCTTTTGATCCTCCACAATCCGGACATAAACTTCCACTTAATATATATTTAGGTAAAGTATTCCATTCGTGTCCTTTATCACAAATAAAAGTCAATGGTGTACGAGAATTTAAATATTTACCTTTAATTGACCATTGTTTTTGATATAACAAATTATATAATTTATCTGATGCATTTAATGCAACATAGGCGCACGTTCGACACCACGTCCCTTGATTAATATACCGAGGTCTTTTATACCATTGATGGTCCTCTTCACATTTTATCAAAACTTTTGACATCGCATTTATATATGGCGTTAATGGAATACCTCCCTTTTCTTTAACTATATTATAAAATTTAGTTTTAGCTACTTCAGGATCTACATTTGCACATATTATGCACCATGTTCCATTAACAACACTATTAGGTTTAACTTTCCATACATGACCATTTTTACACTTTATTGAAACTTTTTCTCTTGTGTTAGTATATTCATCTAATAGTTCTCCACCTTTATCTGATACTATTTTAGTAAATCTATTAATGGCATCCTCATCTCGACAACTACATATACGACACCATTTACCAGAATATATATTGTGTGGTTTAGGGGTCCATTGATGTCCTTCTTTACATTCCAATAGAACACCTTTTTTACTATTAACATATGTACCTATTACTTTACCACCTTTAGCATTTACAATTTCTCTAAATGTATTTTCACCTTGTTCTTTTGTATTACCATTACATTTAGAGCACCAGTAGCCCCTATTTAAAGAGTGAGGTGTTGTATTCCATTCATGGTCTTTATTACATCTTACTCTTACATCACCAGTTACTTTGGTTGCGGATGTTAATAATTTACCACCTTTACTCTGAATATAATCAATAGCTCGTTGAATACTATTCTGTTGTCTAGTATTCATTTTTCACCTATTTAAATGATTAACACAAATTTCATTTTTTTGAATTTAATTCAAAAAAATAGTCTTATTTAAAATTTTAGGTTACAGTCTCAATACTAGGTGCAATGTTGATTCCTTCTGGATATTATAGTCCTGCAAGGTTCGCTCATCCTCTAACTGTTTGCCAGCGAAGATTAGACGCTGTTGATCAGGAGGGATACCTTCTTTATCTTGGATTTTTTGTTTAACACTAGCGATAGTATCAGAAGATTCTACGTCAAGAGTAATGGTCTTACCGGTTAAAGTTTTAACAAAAATCTGTGGCATTAGTAGTTATTTTATTATACAAAAAAATATTTTATGAGTTTTTTTTTTGATTCTTCTACTTGTTTTGATTTTTAATCTTAAACAAAAAATTAAAAATCATTTTCTAAAAAAAATGTAAATAATGTAAATAGAGATTCAGAAAATAAAGTAAACACAGAAAAAGTAGAGTAATTTAATAAGAAAATCATATTGAGTAAATAATTTAGTAATCAAATTATTTACTTGTAAAATTATTTATATATGTAATAAATGTTGATAGTTTATTGCGATATTATAACACCACCATGTAAATTCTTTCATTACATTATAAACACAACATACTAACTAAATATTATCTAGTGTCTATGATTTAGTTGAATCAATCCGATTTACACTCATATTAGTTAAAGTAGAATTCTTCACCATATTCCTTTTATATTGTGTAGTCATCATTTGACCACCTATTTATATAATCCATTTTGTTTATGTTATCTTATTTAGATATCTCTTTTTTGCACATTATTAATTAATTGTTTATATAATCTAGTTATAACTCATTAAAAGTAATACTCCATTAATTGGCCCTACATAGTGTTATAATATGTATGTAAACCATTCTGCGATATTTGTCAACGATTTAAACTTTATTGTATCTATTACAATAAAGTGACGTATTATCATATTAAAAATTTTGAACTTTTATTATTGATTTAAATAGTGTTTACTAGTTGTCATTAGTTGATAATTATTGGACAACCTATTTAAGTGGAATTTTATGCATATTTTGGGTAATAGACATTTTCAAAATAACTTCTCAATTGTAAAATTGACTTTATAACCACTCAAATAGTTAACTAAAAGTTCATTAAAGTTAGTTCCTATTACCCGATTATTACAGATCTCATCTATTAATTTCTCCCAGTAATCACTTATTTCTTTATTTCGACTATGATAAAATAATTTAGCTAATTCACTAGGTTCTAAAGTATTTCCGTACTTATTTTGATACGATTTCTCATATAACATTTTTAGATTAACATTTATTTTACCCATTAATTTCTTTAAATGTAATAAAGTATCTTGTTTATGGCTTAAGGTTTCATATATAAAATGTTTACCTGCTGATATAACTTCTGATAATGATTGATCACCAGTTGCCAGAACTTCCTTTTCAGAAGCCATTAATAGATATTTAACTTCATCTGATGATAAACGAGACCATATTATCCTAACTTTTTTAGTTGATGTTAGTCTCGATCGATAATATTTATCCTTATCTAATCCAATTAATTCTAACTCAATGTTTAACCCTTTTAATATTGGTATTAATTCAATGATATCTATATTGGGATTAGCTTCGAGTAGTTGACGAGTACCTTCATCGAATAAAGTACTACCCATTAATAAAAATACTAAATTTTTATCAGTTGATGATAATTTATACTCTAATTCTATAATAGCTTCTACAAATTGTAATCTAATATTACACATACTACCATAACCAAAAAATAATTTAGAGTGATTAATAAAAGATGAAATAATAACATCTGAATACACTTGATCTAAAATGGCTATTTGTAATTTCTGGCTGACAAATTGTAATTGTTTAATAGAGTGCTGGCTTGATATCCTTAAATCATGATTAATAAAAATACCTAAATCATGTTTACATAAACCCAAAGAATATTGTCGATGATCATAGCTTCTACCATATTCATTTATTTTTAGTATAGGAACATTAATATCGTCTATACAAGTTGAATTAGTAGGTATCATTAAAATAAACCGAGGATTAACTTCTTTTAGATACTTTCTTAATATGGTAGGATCATCATTAATAAAAAAATTAAAATTATGTTTATTTAATGATTCAATGAATAGTTTATCTTTGTTAGATTCAATAACGAGTATAAAAGATTCCTTAGAAAAATTAAGCTGATAATTAAAATATTTAGCCATTTTAAAACCACACATAATATCACCTAAACCATGTTCATCTTTACTTAAGATGATAATCTTTTTATCAAATGAATAATTTGTCAACATGATATTTTTAATTATGGTCCAATATTTCAAATAATATTCATTTTGGTGAGGAATATTAATATTTATTATTAAACAAATATTAAGTTTAATATATTGACCGTTAATATACTTAGTATATTAAATAAAAGATGACTAAATAATCAACGAAAGATTTAATAATTCTAAATGATAATAGAACCAAAAGGTAAACGTATATTGTTAATTATCTAATCAAAATATAAACAATAAAATAGTAAATAATATAAATAAATAAGAAATTATTGTTTAATTTTAAATGTTTATAATAAGATCAAAATATATTTTAATGATTGATAGAGTGATATTATACAATATTAATTATTTTGTATAATACTAATCAATCAAAAATAAATAATTCATAGCAAGAGATAATATTAAATTATCATCTCATAATTAGTTAATAATCAAAAGAATGTTTATAAATAAATAGTGATGATAACTAAGTCAATAATCATCATTTTAAAAATAACAAACATAATAGTCTGCATGAACTTTAAACGGTATATAATTATTAACTTTAAGTGATAAACAGGGTAATAGAAATTAATAATTTTTAAACGTTAATAAATTCATACTATCTTTCTAATAAATAATTAATAGTCCATTGTTACTTTTTATGATTAGGTGTTTCTTAATGAATTAATAATTAAGGATTTCTTGACTTGTCAATGACAAATAAAATATTACTAAATTTCAAAGCATACATAATTAAATGATCAATAATAGTTATCATATCTAAATAATCAATATTTATTAGATAAGTATTTCTTTTAAATATCCACTTTAATTGATAGTATTTTCAAATGATTAAGCGTTTATTAATTACCATTAGTATATTTAAAAAATGCGTTTTGGTTAAATTATTGAGAAGTAAATACTACTGTTTGTCCAGTTAATAAATAAACATTAACTTTAAATGATTAATAATCAACAGATTAAGAAATAATTCCCTTCGGGGCTCCCTCTATTTATAATATGTTAGCCTAAGGCTAACATATTATAAATGGAGAGGGAGACAACAGATTAATAATTCTTAATAGATTAAGAAATAATTAACAGAATAATTAACAGATTAAGAAATAATTAACAGAATAATTAACAGATTAAGAAGTTAATAATTTTTAAAAGGTTACTAGACAATTAAGAGGTTAAGAATTATTAAGAAACATTAAGAGGTTAAGAATTATTAAGAAGTTAAGAATTATTAAGAATTATTAAGAAACATTAAGAGGTTAAGAATTATTAAGAAACATTAAGAGGTTAAGAATTATTAAGAGGTTAATAAATAATTAACAGATTAAGAATTATTAATAGGTTAAGAAGTTAATAATTCTTAAAGGTTAATAGATAATTAAGAGGTTAATAATTATTAAGAGGTTAAGAACTATTAAGAGGTTAATAATTCTTAAGAGATTAAGAGCTTACTAAATAATTAAGAGGTTACTAATTATTAAGAAATTAAGAGGTTACTAATTATTAAGAGATTAACTGATTAAAAGGTTAATAATTATTAAGTGATTAAGAGGTTAATAATTATTAAGAGGTTACTAATTATTAAGAGATTAACTGATTAAAAGGTTAATAATTATTAAGTGATTAATAATTATTAAGAGGTTAATAATTATTAAGTGATTAATAATTATTAAGAGGTTAAGAAACAATTAAGAAGTTAATAATTATTAAGAGGTAAATAAACAATTAACAGATTAAAATTTATTAAGAGGTTAATAAACAATTAACAGATTAAAATTTATTAAGAGGTTAATATATAATACCCTTCGGGCTTCCAAGTTAGGTCTTCGGTCTAACAGAAAGAGACAATAGGTTAATAATTATTAAGAGGAAGCGACTTGCGCGCGAATAATAAACAATTAAGACGTTAATAATTATTAAGAGGAAGCGACTTGCGCGCGAATAATAAACAATTAAGACGTTAATAATTATTAAGAGGAAGCGACTTGCGTGCGAATAATAAACAATTAAGAGGTTAAGAATTATTAAGAGATTGATAAACAATTAATAGGTTAAGAAACAATTCCCTCCGGGGCTCCCTCTATTTATAATATGTTAGCCAAAGGCTAACATATTATAAATGGAGAGGGAGACAACAGGTTAAGAATTATTAAGAGATTGATAAACAATTAATAGGTTAAGAAACAATTCCCTC
>Ga0272448_1005698_pt1 | contig 13681 bp, 17 predicted proteins | sample YNPCB0191_FD_202220 | JGI IMG/M metagenome (GOLD analysis project Ga0272448, IMG submission 202220) | Hot spring sediment microbial communities from Yellowstone National Park, WY, United States - YNP-CB-019-1 | ecosystem: Environmental > Aquatic > Thermal springs > Hot (42-90C) > Sediment...
CTTCGAGTAATCAGCCCCCACACTGTATGCCAGGATGAAGGATATTAGGAACATGAACACGAAGTAGATGATGAGGGGTATGGCGATTAGAAGCACATCAAAGGGTATCTGCACTATATAGTCCCCCTTCAGGCTGAACATCACCACGATGGTGAAGAGGAGCGCCATTAGTGTCAGGGGGCTTATTCTTGGGATAAACCTGGTATCGTACCACTCAGAACCCTTCCTTATCCTGAGGATGTGCCTGGTCAAAAATCCTGCAATGAATGGTATTCCCAGGTAGATGAAGACGCTCTTTGCTATCTCGAATATACTGACATCGATAGCAGTTCTCTGAACCCCTAAGAGTGGCGGTAAGAGGGTTATGAAAAACCATGCATATATGCTGTAGAAGAAAACCTGGAAGAGGCTGTTGAATGCCACAAGCCCCGCGGCGTACTCCCTGTCGCCCATAGCCAGTTCATTCCAGACTATCACCATCGCAATGCACCTTGCGAGTCCTATTAGTATGAGACCGATCATGTATTCTGGATGGTCCCTCAGGAAGACAATGGCAAGGATGAACATCAGTATAGGGCCAATGATCCAGTTCTGCAACAGTGAAAGTCCAAGTATCCTGAAGTTTCTGAAGACATCAGGGAGGTCCTCATAATGAACCTTTGCAAGGGGAGGATACAGCATCAGTATGAGTCCAATGGCAATGGGGAGGCTTGTTGTATCCACCTGGAACATGTTTATGAACTGACGGAATTCAGGAAAGAAGTATCCGATTGAAACACCTGCCGCCATTGCAAGGAAAATCCAGAGTGTCAGATATTTATCGAGAAATCCGAGCTTTGATGGACGGATATCCCCATCTAAACTGCAGGAATCACCGGTCAAGATACCACCTCAGTAATCACTTGCTTCAATCACTTGCTTTATCATTGATGGGAGGTCATCACTGGCCAGACTATAGTGAACCCATACACCGCGTTTCTCCGCCTTCAGGAAACCAGCCCTCCTGAGTATGTTCAGGTGGTGTGAAACGGTTGGCTGGGGCTTTTTAAGGGCCGCCATTATTTCACATACGCAGAGTTCACCCTCAGAGAGGAGGTGGATTATGAGGAGGCGGGTTGGATCTGCCAGGGCCTTAAGGGCTGCTGCTTCCTTCTTTATTTTATCCTCATCCGGGAGTCCAGCAAGCCTTTCATTCAATCTCTCAATCTGCTCGGGGTTTGGTCTATCAGCGTTACATGAATTCATGGTATTACCTAGCATTCAAGTTTCTGGCTGTGGACCACAAGTACAGGTACCCTGGAGTGTCTTACAACCTTTTCTGAGACACTTCCAAGGAGGAACCTTTCAAGGGCATGTTTTCCTGATGCCCCTACAACTATGAGATCCACATTTTCTTCATCGGCGACTTTCAGAATTGTTTCTGCAGGTGAACCATCCACCATGATTTTACGGATCTTAACAGGAGTATCGAGACTCACTGCAAGGTCCTCGACCTTCTGGAGGGCCTCCTCTGATTCTTTCCTGAAGAGTTCCGTCACCTTGCGCGTGAGTTCCTCCACAGGAAGATTCTTTAGTGGGTAGGTCTCTGTGACCGTGAGGGCCAGAAGTTCGGCCTGGTTCTGTGCTGCAGTTTCAATGGCGTATCTTGCAGCATGCATTGAACATTCGGATCCATCCGTTGCAAGCAATACCTTTCTGTACATTTCATACCTCCTAAATTCTTCTGGGAATATTCCTGGAATGGAGCTTTACTGCCACCACTGAGAATATCGCTGTGAATATGAGAAGCATGCCCATATCCATGGCAAGGGGGTAGTGGTGGTATCCTCCTAGGGAATACCTCACAGCATCCATTAGATATGTGAGTGGTGAGATGGATGCTATCAGGAGACCCCAGGGGGGCATGGCTTCAATGGGCACGAATATTCCGCTTATAAACACCAGGGGGAATTTTATCAGTGAAGCCAGCATCATTATGTTAGATGGGATATTTGTCTTTGGGGCTGCCATGACCATCCCCAGAGCTGAAAAACATATGGCTGATATCAGAACACTGAGGAAGAATATGGGGATATCTGTGATTGTAACTCTGAGGATCATTGTGAGTGCCAGGGGAATAAGTGTTATCAGGAGACTGAATATAACCGAGGAGATCACATCTCCCATTAAAAGTGATGCTGTGGATATGGGGGACACGATGAGTCTCTCGAGGGTGTTCATCTGGGCTTCCCACGGCATGATGACAGGGGAAACTGAAGTGGCCGTGAAGAAGACTGTCATGGAGGTGAGGCCGGCCATCAGGAATGATAATGGGAGATCTTTACGCCCCATTATGAATGCGAGGAAGAAAAATGCCGGGATAAGGACTCCGAATATTATTACCGGCCCCTTGAGATAGTATATTACCATGTTCTTCCGGACAATCGTCATTGAACGGCTTAACTGCCCCATATTCATCCCTCCGAAATTTTAAGGAAGACCTCCTCGAGGGAGGGTGTTACGGTGTTGAATGAGCGAACCTTTACCTTCCCCTTGGAGTCCATTATAAAGGAGCTGATTCCTGTTAAAACCGGATCAAGATCCTCACATTCAACTATTACCTTTTCGCCTTCGACTTCATCCACCTTGATGTATCCCTGAAGGTCTTCAGGAGAGATTTTTTTATCAAATAGGATCTCAACCCTTCTGAGCCCCTCCGTTGTTTTCCTCAGCACATCTGGCCTGTTAACTGTGATGATCCTTCCTCTGTTCATAATTGCTATTCTTTCACAGAGTTTTTCGGCTTCCCACATATTATGGGTTGTTAAGAAAATTGTTTTATCCTCTTCACTAAGTTCCTTCAACTTATCGACTATTATGAGACTGCTCCTGACGTCAAGTCCACTGGTTGGTTCATCAAGAAAAAGGAATTCAGGGTCGTGAACAAGGGCCATTGAAAGGACTAAACGCTGCTTCATACCCTTGGAAAACCCCTTAACCTTCTGGTCCCTGCGATCATATAATCCAAAATCCTTCAGGACCTCAGCAGATTTCTCCTCAGCCTCCCTGCCGGTGAGATCATAGAGGCCACAGGTAATCATCATGTTCTGCCAGGCTGTCATATCGATGTAGGGGTTCGCATTCTCAGGGACAACCCCTATTCTCTCCTTGACCCTTATAGGGTCCTTCTTCATGTCGTATCCAAGTAGTTTGATGCTTCCACTATCTGGCTTTATTATCCCTGTTAGCATCCTTAGTGTTGTAGTTTTGCCCGCACCATTTGGTCCGAGGAAACCGAATATCTCACCCCTATTGACACTGAAACTGATGCCGTCTACAGCCACCAGATCCCCAAATTTCTTGCTCAGATTCCTAACCTCGAGGACCATCTATTTCCCCTCCCTGAGACCAGAGTACAGCGTTTTAAGCCTTTCCCTGTAGATGGCCCTTATATCATCCTCTGCATCCGCCAGGGGCTTCACAGGTATGAGGTCCATGACCATATCCCTGTTTTGGTGTGAATAGAGGGCCTCCACTGCACCTGATGCCATCGAATGCACGGCGTTTGCAGCCTCCTCAGGGGCCATGCCGAACTCAACGGCCAGTTTTTCCAGTTCATCCAGCTGGAACCATAGGTATGTCGGACCCATTGCAGTTATAACGGCGTATGCTTCAAGTTTGTCCTCAGATACCTCTGGAAACTCTCCGAGAGGTTCAAATAGTGATTGAAGTATTTGCCGGTCAGTGCCGGTGAGTTCATCTGCCGCGCTGAAGGGATTGTAGCCCCTGTTAACAATGGAGGGGGAGTTGGGTATGACCCTTGCGACCTTTGGGTGGTCCAGTGCCTGCTGTATCTCCCATATTCTGATCTTGGGCGCCAGGGACACTATCAGTGATTCAGGGGCAGGGGACTCCATTTTGTTCATAACATCCTTCAGGACTGGCGGGTGAACTGCAAGGAATATCACATCTCCTTCCATGCTGCTGCAGTCAGCTGATGTTTTAACCCTGAATTCATCCTCAAGGAGTCTGAGGGAATCCTCATCAGGGTCGCACACCATCACATCCCCGGGTAGTTTACCTGCCCTCTGGAGGCCCCCGAGGATTATTCTAACGACCCTGCCCCCTCCCAGGAATTCTATCCTCATCTACATCACCTCATCCTTTTCTCACAGTCCATGCAGTACTCGGTGTCCCTGTCGGTTTTGAATAGTTTACCGCAGCCCTTGCAGTTGACGTACCTCAGACCTGACTTCTTCTTCTCAAGGATGCCTGTCTGGCAGGCGCATGCCCTTGATGAGATCATTGCCTTTATCTTTCCATCAAAGCCCTTTTCTTCGTCTTCGACCATGGTCATCACCATGAAAATGAGGGGGTTCAGGAGAGGATCTTCTTGATCTCCTCCTTTGAGGCCACCCTGCCCATGATTTTAAGTTCACCATCGACTGCCAGGCCAGGTAGGGCTGTGAGTCCTGCCTCCAGTATCTGGTCCATTTCCTTTACCTTTTCGAATTCAGCATCGATTCCAAGTTCTTTAACTGCTTCTCTAGCGTTCTTTTCGAGCATCTGACAGTTTGCACATCCTGTACCGTATATCTGTATCTTCATCTTTTCACCTCAAATTGATTCCAGGTTGAAGCTGTTAACGTGATGGGAAGGTTTTTCTGATTTCCGGTGTTCTGCCGGCTTATCATGACCTGTTAGATTATCAGGTTGAATATGTAGCCTGTAAGTGTTATTGAGACTGCCAGGATTGCTATGAATGTGGCGAGTAGCTTTGGCTTCATAACCTTCCTGAGTATTATCATCTCAGGGAATGACAGGGCGGTTATTGACATCATAAGTGCCAGTGCGGTTCCGGCAGCCATTCCCTTCTCTATGAGGGCTGATATGAGGGGTATTGTACCTGCAGCGTTTGAATAGAGCGGAACTCCTATCAGAACAGCCAGTGGCACTGCAAATATATTGCCGGCACCAGCATATTGAAGGAGGAAATCCTCGGGAAGATAACCGTGTATCCATCCTCCGATGGCTATTGCTATGACTATGTAGGGTGAAACACGGCGGAGTATATCCTTCATCTCATTCCTGGCTATCATGTACCTCTCCCTGAGGGTTGGCTGTGGCAGTTCCACATCGACTGCTCCCAGGGCCTTCATCTTCTCCAGTGTCTCGTAGACGTAGTCCTCGAGTTCAGTTTCCATTTTAAGTTTTCCTATGAGGATTCCGCCAAGAACGGCTATTATGAAACCTGATAGTATATAGAAGGCGGTTATCTGCCATCCGAACAGTCCAAGGAGCAGTATTATTGCTATCTCATTTATCATGGGGGAGGATATGAGGAATGAGAAGGTCACCCCCAGGGGTACGCCCGCTTCAACGAAGCCTATGAATAGCGGGACGGCTGAACATGAACAGAAGGGGGTGATTATACCAACCAGGGCTGCTATGAAGTTACCGAAGTATTTATGCCTTTTCTCAAGTGTTTCCTTAACCTTATTGGGGGGTATGTATGTTCTTATGAATGATATGACAAATATGAGTGTGGCGAGAAGTATGAATATCTTTATGGTGTCGTATATGAAGAAGTTAACGGCGCTTCCGAGGTGGGAGGCCGGTTCAAGGCCCATGAGATTGTATGTTACATAATCCGCGAATTCCTGTAACAACCTTTTAACCTCCAATCAATATATTCAAATTTATGGATATGTTGGTGTACTGGTATATATAACTTTTCCCTGGTTCAATGAAGGCACTTACATCTGATGGTGGAACCATTAAATGAAGAATCAGCTGTATGATGCTATAAACCTGATTTATTGATCAAAACTTAAAATAAGTTAATATGGGGTCTTAAAAGTTAATTATAGGAGTCTTGCACGGTCATAGACGTTCTTGAGGGTCTGCATATCCACGCTCGTATATATTTGTGTCGTTGAAAGGTTTGAATGGCCCAGAAGCTGCTGTATGGCCCTTATATCCACACCGTTCTTAAGGAGGTGGGTTGCAAAGGAGTGCCTCAGGATGTGGGGTGTGACCTTCTTCTTTATCCCGGCCTTCCTTGCATAGTTCTTTATCATCATCTGAACGTACCTCGGGGTGAGGGGGTCCCCGAAACGGTTAAGGAACAGATACTCGCTTTCATGGATCCTTCTACTGAGGTACTCCATGAGGAGATCCCGGGTGTTCTCATCAAAGAGGACTATACGATCCTTATCACCCTTACCCCTGATCCTTATGGTCCTCTCATCAGGGTCTATGTCATTGATCCTGAGTGAAACCAGCTCAGAGACCCTGAGTCCAGATGAGTAGAGGAGTGAGAGTATAAGGCGGTCACGGGTCTTTATGAACCTCCTGATGACGGAGCCATCATCGGCAACCTCAACGGCGTTGATGAGCCTCATGACCTCGTCCTCATTCAGGGACTTGGGGAGGGACTTTGTCCTCTTGGGGGCCTTTACCTCCTCAAGGCAGTCTATGCCACTGAACTCAAAGAACTTCTTAACAACAACGGTGACAAGGTAGATATAGTTCTGCGTAACCTTTTTCTCCCTTTTAAGGTACTGTATATACCTCTTGAATGACCTGAGAACCCTCCTGTCATCGTAGAGGTCATCCTCCTTCATAAGAAACTCATAAAAGTTTTTAACAATCGATTTGTACGTTTTTATCGTGTTCGGAGAGTAATTCCTGATCTCAAGTTCAATGAGGTAATCCTCAATGAGCTCTGGAAAATTGTAACGTTCAAGAAGACCCTGCTTTTCCTCTGACTCCCTGTTCATATTCATGGTATCTACCATAAATATCCACTTAAATCTTGCGGATCACGCGGTCATGGATTAAAGCTCATGAGGAACTGTTACCACTACATGTAGCTACGGTCTATGTTCTCACTGCTGTATCCATGCTGTGACATCCTCTGGGAGCTTGATAGATCCTTCTCAAGGGCCTTCTCATAGCTCTTGTATCTCCTTATGATCTGATCCTCAACCGAAACAGCCTTCCTTATGGCGACCTCCATGTGCCGGGTTTCAATGTATTTGCTCCCATCCATAACTGCAAGGTCGCCGGCCATCCTCACAACCCCTCCGAGGTCCCTGAGACGGAGTGTGAGGGCGTCATCGACATCATCCACGGCCCTGGCCCTGCGTTTAGCCTCCTCAATGAGGAGTTCAACAGCAGAGGCACGGGCATGGGGTATCTTTCCATCCAGCTCTATCTCCTGTGCAACGAACTGGACTATTTTTGCCCGGTTCTCGTCGGTATCGGGCATCGTGGTGTTTAAAAGAAGCTCATAACCCTCCCCCTGGATCCTTGATCTCAGAGGTGGGAGTATGTACTGGAGGTCTGCTATGTTGCAGGCACCGACAAATATGAAGTCACATGGAACCTCATCCACCTTCACGGAACTTCCAGCGCTCTGGGGGTTCCTACCGACTATCGGAAATGTTTTATCCTGCATTGCGCTGAATATGAACCTCTGAAGGCCTGCAATGTGAACTATCTCGTCTATGAAGAGAACACCCTCATGGGCCTCATGGATGGCCCCCGGGACGACACGTTCATAGGGCTGGGATCCAAGGTCAGGGTGACCTCCGTAGGGGTCATGACGTACATCCCCCAGGAGTTCGGTTTCACTCGCCCCCGTAGCCTGAACAAAGGTCTTTCTATCAAGGGGCACTATCACGTTCCTGGGTTTCTCCTCAACAATCTGCCTACGCTTTTCGAGGGCCCTCTGGTCAAGGACCTTAATCTCCTCACCACCAACCCGCTCATAGATCACAACCTCCTCAACACCATCAATGATGCGGGTCGTTGTCACCCTCTTCTGGGGAACGCTGAGGCTCCCTGAACTCATCTCAAACATTCCAAGAAGGTCGCCGATATGTTTTCTCCTGGCCTTGATATGTGAAAACTTGTCCCCGCCACACCGCGGGCAGATACTGTTATATGCGCTGCTGTATTCACCGCAGTGGATGCATTTGAAACCCAGACGCTCTGCAACAGCATCCGGGACGCTCTGGGGGTCTATGAGTTCCCCCTCAGCCCTTTCGATTTCAAGGATTTCATCCTCTATCTCCTTGCGGTTTTTGACCTCAACGAAGGGCCTCTCAGGCCTTTCAGGGTTATGAACGACGGTTATCTCCTCAGATGGTTCCGGGAGATGAAAGGATATCGCCTGGGCGAGGAGCGATTTTCCTATGCCCGGCGGTCCAACAAGTAGCAGATGTCTGCGCTGCTTCGCAGCTATCTTTATCATTGGCATGACATCTTCATGCCCTATAACCCTTTCAAGGGGATCCTCAGGTATCTTAACGTCTTCCGTGGTGTTTATATCCTTCAGATATTCACGGTTCATATCAACATACATTTTTGATGCCTTCTGTTAATTCAGGTGTGACCGGTTATAATCTTGAGGTTGTGGGGTTTCTTCACTATATCCCCGCTTCTAACGGCCACAAGGTATCTGAGTCCCTTCTCGAAGGAGAGGTCAACCAGGCGCTGTGTTATAACACCATCAAATACCACAGCGTAGGGGTGGTTGTTGACCCTGCTCAGTTCATCGTAGAGGTTCTCGACCTTAACCTCCCTGAGTATGTTCAGGGCATCGTCGAGTATCTCGGCGTTCCCGGTGCCCTCGAGCTCCTTCAGAATGTTACGAAGGAGCACCATCTTGTCCTCTGTTTTCTTCTTTTCCTTCTTCATTCCAAGGTCATGGTAGAACTGTTCAACAGGCACCTTGTTCCGGAGGGCCATCATTATCTCGTCCTTCTCAAGGTCCTCAACCTCCTTGCCCCTGGGGGCCCTGGTGACGTAGTCTATCTCACCAACCTGGAGGAGTTCCTTGAGTATGAGTTCACCGCCCCGGTCACCGTCAACGAAGGCTGTAACAGTCTTTTTTCTGGTTAAATCAGCCACTGTTTTCGGTACACTGACACCCTCCACTGCTATGGCGTTCTTTATACCGTACTTGAGGAGGTTGAGGACGTCGGATCTTCCCTCAACCACCAGTATGGCGTCTGAGGTCTCGACGTTGGGGCCGGCCGGGAGTTTCTCCTCACCGTACTCTGTGATCTCATGGACACGCATGGCCTCCTTGACCTCCTCGATCATCTTGAGGCTTTCGGGGGTAACCTCCTCCATCATGCTGGCGTAGATCTCCTTAGCCCTTTCAACGACCCTTTTACGTTTAACGGCCCTTACGTCCTCAACCTTTGTGACCTGGATGTAGGCCTCGCATGGTCCAACACGGTTGATTGTTTCGAGGGAGGCTGCAAGTATGGCGGTTTCAACACGGTCAAGGCTTGATGGTATTATTATCTCCCCCTTTGATTTACCACCACGTGATGTTATGTTTACCTTGATTCTACCGATCCTTCCTGTTTTCTGGAGTTCCCTGAGGTCCAGGTCGTTGCTGAGGAGGCCCTCAGTCTGTCCAAATATCGCCCCCACGACGTCTGGTTTCTCTACGATTCCATTAGCGTTAATTTGAGCGTGAATGAGGTATTTAGTTGTACTTATCTCTTCTTTTCCCATGTAAACCCTCCTTTTGAGGAATGACTGGTTATCAAATTGAAGTGTGATGATAACAGCATTCAGATATTATCAAGGGGGTATGGGCACACCTCCAGCTTCAGCCTTTCAATGTATGAAGGGAGACTCTGTATGTCCTTGATGTATCTGCGCGTCATCCCCATTAGTCTGCGCCGTATCCTGAGGTCTGGATCTGCTCCTAGACTCTGCATGTCCCTGTAGAGTCTTTTTGCAAGTTCGCTGCCCTTCCTGTCAAAGTCTGTTAGTATTATGGCCCTCGATGACCTGGATGCAATAAGGGCGATTTCAGAGAGGCTAAGCCTGGAGCCTGAAACCTTTATGAAGGGGCCGTTGATGCCCAGCTCCTGCAGGGCTTCTTCATCCCTACGGCCCTCAATCAGTATGGGTATTCCCTGCTCTCCCTGATATTTAAGTTCCTCTAACTCCTCCGTTATCTGCTGAAGCTTTATAAGAGACATAGGTAGCCCTTTATAACCTGATAATATCTATATCTTATATGACGATACTGATATATAAAATAATCAGAGACGTGTTTCTGGGCTATATTTAAATATTCATGTTATCATAATACTATATCATTTTAACAGATTCATGGAGGAAAGATGGTGGCTAAGGGCCTTATAAGAATCGTTCTGGATATACTGAAACCCCACGAACCCATAATACCGGAATATGCAAAGTATCTGAGTGAACTGAGGGGTGTTGAGGGAGTTAACATCACCCTCATGGAGATCGATAAGGAAACCGAGAACATCAAGGTGACCATTCAGGGAAATGACCTGGATTTCGATGAGATAACAAGGGCAATAGAGAGTTATGGTGGATCCATCCACAGTGTTGATGAGGTTGTAGCTGGAAGGACCATGGTGGAAGAGGTCACAACTCCCCAGGATTGATTGGATGGCCAGGAGAGGTATGAAACCAATTGAACGCCTCAGGAGACTCAGCTCACCCGCGGATCCTGTCAGGCTTTTATCAGGGATATCTGCGCCGCAGATCTCAGATGCCCTCAAGGGCGTGACAGGTGAGGTGGGCGTGATACCCTCAATAAAGCCAGTGAACAACCTCCGTGTCTGTGGCAGAGTGGTCACAGCCAGGACGTCCCAGTACGACTGGGGAACATCAGTCATGGCCATTGATGCTGCATCACCTGGGGAAATTATTTTTATAGGTGCTGACGGTGATGAGAGGGCAGTGTGGGGTGAACTCACCTCAAAAACCGCCCTGAAGAAGGGTATAGCAGGGGTCGTTATATATGGATCCTGCAGGGATATTGACGCTATCCTTGAACTTGATTTTCCTGTATTCTCAAGGGACTATGTTCCCTGTGCAGGAGAACCCCGAGCCGGGGGGCAGCTCAATGTAGAACTGGAGTGTGATGGTGTCAGGGTTAAAAATGGTGACCTGCTCCTTGGTGATGAGTCAGGTGTGGTTGTGGTACCATCGGAGGTTACAGCGGAGGTCGTGAGGGCCGCCCTGAAGGTGAGGGAGAAGGAGTCCTCAATAGTGAAGGGTGTTGAAGGCGGAATTTCACTTTCAGAGATCCTTGGCCTTCGGAAGTAGTTGGTTTCCATGGGAGAGAGCAGCGTATTTGATTACATAGGAGAGAACAGAAGGACCATCGTTCTCTCATTCATTGCGGTTGCTGTTGTAATATTCCTTATAGGTTTTTTCGCAGGTTTTGGTGATATTCTGAGGGCCCTTGAGGGGACCAGCCCATATTTTCTTGCCATCAATTTCATCCTGGAGGCCATCATACTTGTCCTGTGGACCCTGCGGTGGAGGCTCATCCTGAACGTGGTTGATGATGCTCCATCCTTTCCGAGGCTCATGATGCTTCTTTTTACCAGTATCTTCGGGAACAACATAACGCCGGGGGCTGCCGGTGGTGAGCCACTGAGGGCCTACCTCCTGCGGGAGGTTGAGGGCACACCCTTTGAGATTGGCTTCGCATCATCCACGGCAGACAGGGTATTTGAGTTCATACCCTTTGCCATGATCTCCATCCTCTCTGCGGTCCTCATAATGACCTGGGATATATCCATCTGGACCAGGATAATTGTGAGTGTGCTGATCCTTGTGACCATTACAGGGTTCTCCCTGGCGGTCTATGCAGGTATGAACAAAAAAATAGCCCAGAGGATAGCCCTTTCTGTCACAAGGAGGCTTGTTTCATGGTTCTCCAGGTTCATGGAGGGGGATATCCATTTATCAGGGATACACGAGAAGGTCATATTCTATATAAATCGATTCAATGATGGCTTTTCAACTGCAATAACCGACAGGAGGGTCTTTGTTATCGGATTCTTCATATCACTGGGGATGTGGGCCCTTGATGTCTGCCGGCTCTATGTCTGCTTCCTGGCTGTGGGTGTCTCACCACCCGTGGTTCCACTCATAATAATCTACACCGTCGGGATCTTAATATCCCTCCTTCCGATTCTTCCAGGGTCCCTTGGATTGAGGGAGGGAATACTTGTGGCTTTATTTGCTGTTGCAGGGATAGGCGCCGATTATGTCATGGCAGCCAGTGTTGTTGATAGGCTCGCAAGCTATATTGCACCGACATTGATAGGCCTCATGGCGGCAATCTACTATGGAAAACAGATGACAGCATGACCTCCAGCCTAATTTTATATAAAATTATCGAAACATTTATATACTAGTAGTTAGAAAATACAGTATATAAAATTTTCGGTGAATCATGAAGGCTTTAGGAAATATTTCACATGTCTCCAACAAGGGAAGGATCATAGCACGTTCAGATAGAACACCGCAGCTTGGAGCACCTGTTTTTACTTCCAAAGGGAAAATGATAGGAAAAGTGCACGATATCTTTGGACCTACAAGGAATCCATACATATCCATAAAACCACTTCGTGCAGTAAACCCTGAAAAGTTTGAGAACCGAGTTGGAGAGACTTTATACGTGGGTATAAAGAATGTGAAAAAATGGGGGCGAAGGAAACGAAGGAGAAAATGAGGTCTGATGTTTCTGAAATAGAGAGGGAAACAAAATGCCCTGAGTGTGGCTCCGATGACCTTAGGGGCGACTACGAGAGGGCTGAAATAGTCTGTGGAAAATGTGGTCTTGTCATAGACGATAACCTGGTTGATATGGGTCCCGAGTGGAGGGCCTTTGACCACGAACAGAGGGATAAGAGGACAAGGGTAGGTGCACCCATAACCTACACCATACACGACAAGGGTCTATCAACAATGATAGACTGGAGAAACAAGGACATATACGGAAGGGACATACCTGCAAGGAACAGGGCCCAGTGGTACCGTCTGAGGAAGTGGCAGAGGAAGATAAGAATATCCGGCGCCACCGAGAGGAACCTGGCCTTTGCCCTGAGCGAACTTGACCGTGACTCATCAAGGCTGGGGCTCCCACGGAGTGTCAGGGAGGCGGCCTCCATGGTATACAGGAGAGCCGTTGAGAACAAACTCATCAGGGGAAGAAGCATCGAGGGAGTGGTTGCAGCATCACTCTACGCCGCATGCAGGAAATGCAACGTTCCAAGGACACTTGACGAGATTGCAGAGGTCTCAAGGGTGAGCAAGAAGGAGGTTGGAAGGACCTACAGGTTCCTGACAAGGGAACTCAACATAAAGCTGCCTCCAACATCTCCGGTGGATTACGTGCCAAGGTTTGCAAGCGAACTCGGCCTCTCAGGGGAGGTCCAGTCCAAGGCCATTGAGATCATTGAGATGGCAATGGAGAACGGCCTCACATCAGGAAGAGGTCCGACGGGTGTTGCAGCAGCAGCCCTCTACATAGCATCTGTCCTCCTCGGGGAACGCAAGACCCAGAGGGACGTTGCAGAGGTTGCAGGTGTAACAGAGGTAACCATAAGGAACAGGTACAAGGAGCTCACAGAGCAGCTTGACCTTGGAGTGACCCTCTAGTTACACATACCTTTTTTCTTGGATAAGTATAGCTGTTTTGCGTGTTAAACACACTTTTTTCTATTATCTGCAAATTTTTTGACCGGCATCTGTTCCTGCCACTTCACTGATTCTTTGATTCTGGAGAGGCCCCGGTTTTCATTTAAATATTTAAAAATAGCGATTTTTAGCATCCCCCGGAGCACTCATCTATTGTCCTCTTAAGGGCTTCTATGATCTCGTTGTTACCACCATC
>Ga0272448_1005701_pt1 | contig 13669 bp, 11 predicted proteins | sample YNPCB0191_FD_202220 | JGI IMG/M metagenome (GOLD analysis project Ga0272448, IMG submission 202220) | Hot spring sediment microbial communities from Yellowstone National Park, WY, United States - YNP-CB-019-1 | ecosystem: Environmental > Aquatic > Thermal springs > Hot (42-90C) > Sediment...
AAACCGTATCTGCGCAAGAGACGACGCCCAGGGCCCTGCCGGCGCCGATTACTGCTTCAACGAAATGGGCTGCAAGACCGCTTTCATCGTCCAGGACAAGACGACCTACGGACAGGGTGTTGCGGATGAATTCAAGAAAGAGTTTGAGAAAGTCGGAGGACAGGTGCTGGGTTATGAAGGAATTACCCAGGGTGAATCGGATTTCAGCGCGGTTGAGGAAAAGATCAGGGCTGCGAAACCGGCCGCGGTGTATTTCGGCGGCATCTATCCCGAAGGTTCGCTGCTTATGAAGCAGTTGAAGGATAAGGGAATTGACGCCAAGTTCATTGGCCCTGACGGAATGGATTCGGCGGAAGTTATCAAGATCGCCGGCGACGCCGCAATCGGTACTTCCTACACATCCCTGGCCGCCGATATTTCCGGCACGCCAAGCGGGAAGGCCTTCGTGGAAAAATATACGAAACAGTTCAACAAGCCTCCCGAAGCTTATGCGTCATATGGATACGATGCGATGAACGTAGTGCTGAACGGTATTTTAGCCGCCGCCAAGGAAAACGGCGGTAAAAAGCCCACCAAGGAAGCGGTGGTAAAAGCCGTACGTGCGACCAGCGGCTTCAAGGGACTCGCGACCAATGTCACGTTCAACAAAATCGGAGACAATACGGAAGCCACCATTTACGTCCTGACATTCAAGGAGGCTAAATATCCTCCGGTTGTCTCGAAACAGATACCTGCAAAGGGATACCTGAAGCAATAATATCCTTAAATAAAGAGAGAAGAAACCGTACGGTTTCTTCTCTCTTTTCAATAACAGAAAGGTAGATAAAAGTATGGATCAAGTTGTTCAAATGCTGCCGCAACTTTTAGTAGACGGGTTGACGCTGGGTTTTGTGTATGCCATTGTGGCGCTGGGCTATACGATGGTTTATGGAATTCTTGAATTCATAAACTTTGCGCACAGCGAAATTTTTATGGCCGGAGCCTTTGCGGGGACAGAGGTTCTTTTGTATTTGCAGAGCACCGGGAATCTGGGAAGGATGCCCGCTCCGGTTGCTCTTCTTCTGGCCTTGCTGGCCGGGACGGTTTTCAGCGGAATTTTGGGAGTGGTTGTTGAAAGGGTTGCGTACAAGCCGGTCCGCAGTGCGCCGAAGCTTGTCTGTTTTATTTCCGCCATAGGCGTTTCCTTTTTCCTGCAGGATGCAGTCAGGCTGATCGAAGGGTTGTGGAAGAACGCCTTTTACCTGTCGACGCCCAAACTTTTTACTTCGAGCGTGACGATTGCCGGGACGATGAAAATCCCCACGAAAGTGATTTATATAATGATTATTGCCATACTCATCATGTATTTCCTCCACGTATTTGTAAGCAGGCACAAGTGGGGGAAGGCAATGAGGGCAGTGGCGCAGGACAGGGACACCGCCGCCCTGATGGGCATAAATGTGGACGCGGTGATATCTCTGACGTTCCTTCTGGGAGCGGGGATGGGTGGAGCGGCAGGTACGCTTTTTTCGGTGCAGTATTCGCTCATACACCCTTATGTGGGTTTTATACTGGGCATGAAGGCTTTTACGGCCGCAGTTTTCGGAGGCATCGGGAGCATACCCGGCGCAATGCTCGGGGGTATGCTTTTGGGAATGATTGAAATATTCAGCGCGGCGCTGCTGGGAGTGGCGACCAATGGAGTGATAGGCGGAGAATACAAGGACGTTTTTGCCTTTGCGATACTTATCATTATACTGATATTCAAACCCAGCGGGCTGCTGGGGAAACCGGCCGGAGAGAAGGTGTAGGGATGGCGGAGATTAATAGAATGCTTCAGGAATGCTTTAAGAAACAGATTATCCAACTGGTACTGATATTTATTTCACCGCTGCTGCTGTCCATTTTCAGCAACAACGGCATAGCGTTTATCCTGTTTTTGTTATCGCTGTATCTTGTTTACTCGGTGAAGCTTAATATATACGTCAAGATCGCGGTGGCGGCGGTGGACCTGCTGGTGGTCATGCCGCTGGTAGGCTTTGCGAACAGCTACTTTTTGGACGTTGTTACGCAGATAGGGATATATGCGATACTGTCCATAGGCCTGAACGTAGTTGTGGGATTTGCCGGTCTGCTTAATCTGGGGTATGTGGCGTTTTATGCGGTGGGCGCATATTGCTATGCGATTTTCGCTACGGCGCAGGCAAATAACTTTATTCCCGCGACGTTTATCAGGTTTCCCGTATCGGGCAACTGGTTCTGGCTGTTTCTGCTGGTTGGCATAATTTTCTCGGGAGTCGTCGGATTCCTGCTCGGACTGCCCGTACTGAGGCTGAAGGGAGACTATCTGGCCATTGTGACTCTGGGGTTCGCGGAGATCATCAGAATTATCTTCAACAACCTGGACAAACCTGTCAACATAACGAACGGGCCGAAGGGACTTACGCCGATCCAGCCGCCGGCAATTTTCGGGATCACCTTGAACCAGCCCATACATTATTACATTCTGGTTCTGGTGCTGATGCTTCTGACCATAATCGTAGCGAGCAGGCTGAACAACTCGCGGATAGGGAGAGCATGGACCGCGGTGCGCGAAGACGAGCTGGCGGCAAGGACGATGGGCGTGCCGGTGGTAAGGATGAAGCTTCTGGCGTTCACAATCGGAGCGGCGTTTGCAGGGATGATGGGGGTTGTGTTTGCGGCGAAGCAGACATTTGTAGACCCGTCGAGCTTCGGATTCATGGAGTCAATAGGAATCCTTGCGATGGTGATCATGGGAGGAATGGGCAATATAACGGGAGTGATTGTAGGAGCGCTTGCAGTGGTGACCCTGCAGCTGCACATTCTGAAGGAATTTTCGAACTTCCTGAGGCAGCTGACTGTGGCGGGCGTGTTGAACGTACCCTCGCAGCTGGACCCCGCGAAGTACGAACGCCTTGTTTTCGGCCTGATACTGGTGCTGATGTGCGTATTCCGGCCGCAGGGCTTTTTGCCTGCGAAGCGCAGCGTAACATATATATTGAACTATTTGAAGAAGACGAAAAAAGGCGAACCAAAAACCGGAGCGATATCGGAGTGATAGATGGCGCGGCAGGGGAGTCATGGAGGTAAATAATATGGCATTTTTGGAAATCAGGGGACTGACAAAGACTTTCGGCGGACTGATAGCAGTGAACAACGTGGATTTCGAGATGGAAGACAGGGAGATAGTCAGCGTAATAGGGCCTAATGGGGCGGGGAAGACGACATTTTTCAATGTGATCAGCGGGTATTACCCCGAGCATGGGGGAACAATCAAGTTTGACGGGCATGACCTGACGGACCTGACGCCTGAGAAGGTGGCGTCGTTCAGGATAGCGCGGACATTCCAGAATATCAGGCTTTTTCCGGACATGCTGACGGTGGAGAATATACTTGTGGGGATGCATCAGCACCTCAAGGCAAGCATGTTCGACATCATATTTCATACCGGGCGCATGAAGGCGGAGGAAAAGGAGGCGTACGACAGGGCGATAGAGCTTCTGCGCTATGTGGGGCTGTACGGGAAGGAGAACGAGCTGGCAAAGAATCTTGCGTACGGAGAACAAAGGCGGCTGGAAATCGCGCGCGCGCTTGCCATAAAGCCGAGGCTGCTCCTGCTGGATGAGCCGGCGGCGGGATTGAATCCGAGAGAAACCGAAGAGATGAAGAACTTTATCATAAAGCTCCGGGATGACCTGGGCCATGCCATTCTACTCATCGAACACGACATGAAGCTGGTGATGGGGCTTTCGGACAGGGTAACCGTTATCAACTACGGAGTGAAGATTGCCGAAGGGACGCCGGACGAGATAAAACACAATCCGGAAGTTATCAAAGCCTACCTGGGAGCCGACGTGGAAGAAGATGAAGTGGCATGAGGAGTGAAAACACATGGAAAAGGTTATACTGGAAATGAAAAACGTCAATACCCATTACGGGAAAATACATGCGCTGAAGGGCATCTCGTTCGAGGTCAAGGAAGGGGAAATAGTGACGCTGATCGGGAGCAACGGAGCGGGCAAGACGACGACGCTGAAAACGATATCGGCGCTTTTGAGGCCCTCGAAGGGGGAAATAGTATTCAAGGGGCAGGTAATAAGCCGGTTTTTCGCGCACCAGGTGGCAGATGCGGGGATAGCGCACGTGCCTGAGGGGAGGAAAATCTTCCCGAAGCTGACGGTTGAGGAAAACCTGGAGATGGGGGCGTTCCGGTTTAAAGACCAGGGCAGGATAAGGAAGAATATGGATTATGTGTTTGAACTGTTTCCCCGGCTGAAGGAAAGAAGGAAACAAAGGGGAGGCACATTGAGCGGAGGGGAACAGCAGATGCTTGCGATGGGGAGAGGGCTGATGAGCGACCCGTCGATACTGCTGCTGGATGAGCCGTCGATGGGGCTTGCGCCGATGCTTGTCCAGACGGTATTCGACTCCATAAAGAAGCTGAATTCGGAAGGCATAACGATCCTGCTGGTTGAACAGAACGCGAGGAAGGCGTTGAAAATCGCGGACCGGGGCTATGTACTGCAAACCGGAAGCATCGTTCTGCAAGGCACCGGACAGGAACTGCTCAAGAACGACATGGTGAGGGAAGCTTACCTGGGATAGAAGGGATAAATCTGGATAGAAATCATACTACAACAGGATTTAGAGGGAATTACGACAGGGTTGTTGCCGAAATCGACCTTGACGCAATAGCTTATAACTTTCAACAGATAAAGAGGCGCATTGATTCCAGAAGTGAGATTATACCGGTTGTAAAAGCTGATGCTTACGGGCACGGGGCGGTCGAGGTGTCCGGAACGCTCCTGGAAAACGGTGCAACCAGGCTTGCGGTGGCGATTATCGATGAGGCCGTCCAGCTCAGGCAAAACAATATAGATGTGCCGCTGTTGATACTCGGCCATACTCCCGAAAGGCATCTGGAAGACGTCATAAGATACGATCTGACTCAAACCGTTTTTACTTACGGCATGGCCGAGGCTCTCTCAAAAAAGGCTGCGGACTGCGGTAAGAGAGTTAAAATTCATATCAAGATTGATACGGGAATGGGAAGGATAGGATTCTTCCCCGACCGGGACGCAATAGAAGCGCTTAAGTCGATTCAATCCCTTCCGAATATCGAAATTGAAGCAATGTTCACACACTTCCCTTCCGCCGATGAGGAAGATAAAAGTTTTACATATCAACAGATACGTACGTTTTCGCATTTCAAGGAAATGCTGGCCGGTGAAGGGGTTAATATCCCCAAAATGCATGCCGCCAACAGCGCCTGCATCATTGACATCGAAGAGGGATATTTTGATTTTGTCAGACCTGGCTTGATATTATACGGCCTGTATCCTTCGGATGCGGTCCAAAAATCAAGGCTTCCGGTAAAACCGGCGATGGCGTTAAAGTCCCGGGTCGCTTTTGTAAAAGACATGGAACCCGGGATGCCTGTGAGTTACGGAAGGACATTCACTACCCGAAGAAAGAGCAGGATTGCAACAATTCCGGTCGGTTATGCCGACGGTTATTCGAGGGTGCTCTCTTCACGGGGAAAGGTGATAATCCGCGGCATGTATGCGCCTGTCGCAGGGCGGGTGTGCATGGACCAGTTCATGGCCGACGTGACCGACATCCCCGGTGTAAAAACAGGCGATGAAGCTATCCTGATGGGAAGCGACGGGAATTTATCGGTCCCCGCCGAAGAGATCGCCGCCATACTCGGGACTATCAACTATGAAGTAGTATGCAGGGTAGGGAAAAGGGTCCCCAGGGTGTACATAAAAAATGGAAAGCCTTTGAAATAATCTGTCAGTTTTGATAAAAAAGAAGACCCCGAGGGGCTTCTTTTTTATCTCGCGTGCGCGCGGCAAAGTTCGATATCAGGCAACATATTTACCCTGGGAACCTGCACGGAAAGTCGGTCTTTTGCAATCTTGTGCAGGATGAGCAATCACTTTTTGCATTCGGATCACTGCGCGTGCAGTTTCTGATGTCCCGACTCGTTCTCATGCGGGCGCGGTTGAGTCGGCATCCATGCCTCCACAACGCGCGCCTGCGCCATCCGCGGCGCAGGTTGTGGTCCCTGTTGCCGCATTCGATCATTGCCGGGACAAAGAAACTGCAACTGCTCGTTTTACGAATGCATTCAATGATCGCCCATCCTGCAGGCCGCCTTACAAACCTTACCTTTCCGTGCAGACTCCTAGAATCGCCTTAAGGTCGTCATCCGGCGTGCTTATGGGCTTTATGTTGAATTTCTCGACCAGAATATTCAGCACATTTGGAGAAATAAACGCCGGAAGCGACGGCCCAAGATAAATATTCCTGATACCAAGGGCAAGCAGGGTCAGGAGGATGCACACAGCCTTCTGCTCATACCATGACAGGACCAATGTCAAAGGCAGGTCGTTCACTCCGCAGCCAAATGCTTCTGAAAGCGCCACTGCCACCTGTATGGCCGAATAAGCGTCGTTACACTGTCCCATATCCATTATCCGAGGCAGTCCCCCGATTTCACCGATATCGAGGTCGTTGAAACGGTATTTGCCGCAGGCCAGAGTAAGAACTACGGAATCGGACGGCGCCTTTCGTACGAACTCCGTATAATAATTCCTTCCGGGTTTGGCGCCGTCGCACCCTCCCACCAGGAAGAAGCGCTTTATCGCTCCGCCTTTTACAGCCTCAATTACCTTATCTGCAACTCCAAGCACGGCGCTGCGGGCAAATCCGGTCATAAGCGACGAGCCGCCGTTTATACCGGTGAAATGCCTGTCTTCCGTCCACCCGCCGAGTTCCAGGGCTTTATTGATTACAGGGGTAAAATCCTTTTTGCCGGCAGCATCAGGGATATGCTTCAAGCCGGGATACCCGACAACCTCCGTGGTAAATACCCTGTCGGCATAGGAAGCTCTCGGAGGCATAAGGCAATTTGTAGTAAAGAGAAATGCGGCCGGTACGGAATCAAACTCCTTCTGCTGGTTCTGCCATGCGGTACCGAAATTACCCTTCAAATGCTTGTATTTCTTTAATTCCGGGTAAGCGTGCGCAGGCAGCATTTCTCCATGCGTATAGATATTCACGCCTTTATCCTGTGTCTGCTCAAGAAGCTGCTTCAAGTCATGCAGGTCATGACCGCTGACCACGATAAAAGGTCCTTTTTCAATATCGGTTGTCACCTTCACAGGCACCGGATGCCCGTACGCGGACGTATTTGCCTCATCCAGAAGGGCCATGCATTTGAGGTTGACCTGCCCGAATTCCATCAGGAGGCCAAGCCACTCATCCATGGTGTGCTCCTTCCCTATTTCACGCATGCCCTTATAAAGCCATGAAGTGACTTCATCACTCTTCTTGCCTAACAGGTACGCATGCCAGGCGTAGGCTGCCATCCCGCGCATGCCCAGGAGCAAAGTCCAACGCAGGGAAACCGTATCGGCATCCCCGCTCCAGAGAGCAGCCGGAGCCGGGTCTTCGGCACCGCCAAGGGCCGATTTCTGTTCGTGTACAAGCCTTTTCAGCTCGTCGATGCGGACCGGATCGAAATTTACATTGGTAACCGTGGCGAAAAGACCCTGCATCATGAGTTCATCGGCCGTGCCGCCGGGTGCCCGTCCTTCGGCGGCACGGGCAAGACCTGTAAGCGCGCAGGTCAGTTCGTCCTGCCTGCCCGCAACTTCCGGCTGCTTGCCGCATACCCCCACTTTTGTACATCCTTTACCTCCTGCCGTCTGTTCACACTGAAAACAAAACATGTCGCTCATTTGACACCCTCCATCTTATTGCCGTTTCAATCAGATTGTAATAAAATGATAATGAAAATTCGGTAACCATAGTTACCGAAATCAGAGGTGATTGAATTGTTTGAAAAATGGCTGGACCTGCTCTCAGACTGCATGCTTTTCAAAGGAATACCGTTTGGGCAGCTGGGCGGCATGCTCTCATGCATTGAGCCGAAGGTGAAAAGCTACACAAGAAATGAATTCATATCTATTGAAGGAGAAAGGTTTAACGGGATAGGGCTCGTGCTTTCCGGCAACGCCGCAGTAACAAGGGAAAATGCTGCCGGAGAGCGTGTTATCATGTCAGTTCTCGAACCGGGTGAGCTTTTTGGCGAGATGGCGGCGTTCCTTGACAGCAAGACATGGCCGGCTACCGTAGTTGCCCAGAACAAATGCAGCATAATGTTCCTACCTCCGGGAAAAATTGTGGGACAGTGTGAAAAGGTCTGCGACAGCCACAGGATGCTCGCATTGAATATGCTGCGCATATTGTCGCGGAAAGCCGCAGCTCTGAACCGCAAAGTGGAATACCTAGCCATGGGGAGTCTTCGCTCGAAAATTGCGGCGTTCCTGCTAGAACAGGCGAAAAATGCAGGCACTACCACTTTCCTTCTGCAGATGAAGCGAAATGAGCTTGCAGACTACCTGAATGCCAGCCGCCCGTCGCTTTCGCGCGAAATGGGCAGGATGAGGGATGAAGGAGTGTTGGAGTTCCACAGGTCGTCCATCCGCATCAGGGATATGGGCAGATTGAGGGAAATGACCGAATAATCCTCCTTCAAGCTCCATACGCCTGGCGCGCAAGGTATGAAGCGTGTTTTCCGTACTATCTCCACGTATCCATTCTGACTGTCCCGCATTGAGGGCAGATATTAAAGATAGGCTTCCTCGGGGTTGCAGTTTTTGTCCATATAGTGAAAGTTGTTGATTACCTTGATAAACTGGTCCTCACCATATTGACAACATCCATGTACCAATGGTAATATTAACTAAAATATTTCGAAATCGAATTATTCCAAACCGAAGCAGGTGAGATGTGTTGGTACGGATAATTGAGCTGCTGGGTCAGATAAACGGCATTCTTTTAAGGAGTTTGAAGCCCATAATGCGCGAAGAGGGTTTTTCATACGCCGAAATGATCATACTGTGGGCAATAAATAAGAGGGGGACATGCAGAATAACCGACCTCGCGCGGGATGTAAGCATCCCTTGCAGCACGTTTACCGGAATGCTTGACCGGCTCGCCGACAGGAAGCTGTTGACCAGGGAGCACGATTTAAAAGACAGGCGAAGCGTTCTTGTCAAGGGTACGCCGGAACTGCAGGAGCTTATAGGGCGTATTAAATCTGCAGCCGAAGCCAGAATATCCGAGCTTTTCGAGCTGATGCCCGAAGAATTGAGCCGGAGATTTCTGGAAGACCTGCAGCTTGTCCACCGGTATCTGATGGAGAAGGGGAGTGGCGGCCAAGGTGGGAAATGATCCGGGAAACGGACTGAAGAACGGGATTCAACCCGGTCAGGGATGGGGAATTGCGGTTTTTGTAGCAATCATAGGGGCATTCATGTCCATGCTCGACGCAAGCATCGTAAACGTGGCAATTCCCACCATAATGCATGTGTTCAATGCGGATACCGGCTCGATCCAGTGGGTTGCGACGATTTATCTGCTCGCCTTGGGGACGGTAGTCCCTTTAAGCGGCTGGATGGGAGACAGGCTCGGCTTTAAGCGGTTGTATATTATTTCGCTTGCTGTTTTTACATTGGGGTCTTTGTGCTGCATGTTGAGCTGGAGCGTCACTTCGCTGATTGTGGCCAGAGTGCTGCAGGCGGTTGGCGGCGGTATGATCATGCCTACCACGATGTCGATGATTACCCGGATTGTGCCTAAAGACCGTTTTGGAAGCGCAATGGGCTTTTTCGGCATCGCCCTGATGATGGCGCCGGCAATAGGCCCGACATTAGGCGGTTATCTTGTGGAGTACGTCGATTGGCGGTGGATATTTACCATCAATCTGCCGGTGGGCGCTATAGGAATTTTTCTTTCTTTTTTCTTCCTGCCGGAGTTCGAGTCGAAAAAAGCGGAGAAATTGGATCTGGCCGGAGCCGTATTCTCATCGACAATGCTTTTCAGCATACTGCTGGCTTTGAGCGAGGGGGAGGACTGGGGCTGGACATCGGAAGCTATTGTGCTGCTCCTGTTTGCGAGTTTCATATTATTCATATTGTTTATCGTCACGGAGCTGACTGTAAAAAATCCCCTGCTGGACCTGCGGATTTTCCGCTACAGAACCTTTACGATGGCGAACCTGATGAGCGTAGTCACCAATATCGGCCTCTACGCCGGCATATTCTATATCCCGCTGTTTCTGCAAAACATTCGCGGGCTGGGCGCGATGGAAACCGGACTGCTTATGATGCCCGGGGCTTTGGTTTCGGGCGTAATGATGCCTGTTACCGGCAAGCTATATGACCGGATAGGTCCGATGCCGATGGCAGTTACAGGTAGTATATGCGTCGCGGTGACAACCTATCTGTTCCACAATATAGATATCAACACGCCTACACCGGCCATAATAACCTGGATGATGATACGGGGTGCGGGAATGGCTTTTGCCATGATGCCCGCGCAATCGGCCTCGGTAGGTGCGGTGCCTGTGGAGGTCGTAGGGCGTGCCTCTGCAATATCGAATATCGTAGGCCGTGTGGCTTCGGCATTTGGTCTGGCTGTCCTGACTTCCATACTCAATACGCGCATGGGTTTCCATACAATGCTGATGACCAGCCAGGCCGGCATGTCAAACCTGGGGACAGGCAGCTTTTTCCAGCGGGTTGCGGCATACCTGGGGGGTGGGACGCCGGGACTTCAGCAGGCTAAGGTTCTCGGCGCCGCCTATCTTAAAGGCCTTATTTCCCAGGCGGCTTTCGTAAAAGGAATAGACGATATATTCCTGATTGCATCGTTCATCATGATTTCAGGAGTTCTGCCGGCATTTTTCCTGAAAAAGCACGACGCAAAAGCAGGGAGCATTACAACAATGGAATGAAATTTAAAATTGTCGATATAAATGTCCGGCAAAAAATAAAAATCTTTATTTTGAGGTGGTATCGGAATGAAAAAACGCGTAATAGTTGTAATAGTGCTTATTGTGGCATTAATAGGCGCAGGCGGCATAATTGCTTATTACAGCTATCAAAACAGTCACTATGTCAGCACCGAAGATGCGCAGATTTCAGCAAACCTCGTTACCGTGACCCCCGAGATTACCGGGAAGATCACGGAATGGAACATTAAAGAAGGGGATGAGGTAAAGGCAGACCAGCCCATAGGGCGCCAGGATATAAATTCCGTAATAACGAGCAGTGCAATCAGTTCCCAGGCTCTTACCACATCTGCCGATTCGATTGTGTCGAAGGCGGAAATCAGGTCGCCTATCAGCGGCAGGGTAATCCAGAGCAGCGCCGTTGAAGGGCAGGTGGCCGCGCCGGGGTCAAGCCTGGCTGTCATCGCCGATACGTCCGACCTGTATGTAAATGCGAATATCAAGGAAACCAGTATAACAAGAATCAAGCCGGGACAGGCAGTCGAAATAAGCATTGATGCCTATCCCGGTAAACGCTTCACAGGTTACGTGGAAAGCGTCGGACAGGCGGCAAAGTCAGTATTTTCGATACTTCCGACGCAGAACGCCAGCGGGAATTTTACAAAGGTCACCCAGTTGATGCCTGTAAAGATAAGCATTGAAAAAACCCCCGGCATTACTCTTATGCCGGGAATGAACGTCACGGTGAAAATCCATATAGGATAACGGGAGGGAACGTCATGCGGAAACGGATTGGAAAGCGGTTGGGCATTTTTATGATTCTGTCGCTGGCTGCATGGATTACAGGGTGCGGAAGCCAGACAGCGGGGAACTTTAACGTTAATGCAGGCGGTGTGAGTGCCAGGGTCGTACAGGCCAAAAAGGAAAAGCTGGAAACCACGGTTGATATAGCAGGGGTTTTAGTGCCCTCGAAGGTAGTAAACATCAGCGCGAAAATGCTCGGCCAGGTAAAAACCGTCGATGCAGAGGTCGGCGACAGGGTAAACGCCGGCCAGACCCTGGTGCAGCTTGAGACAAAAGAGCTTAACGCCCAGCTTCAGCAAGCCAGGGCCGCGCTGCAGTCGGTCGAAGACCAGGCGGTTCAGGCGAGGATCAACCTTGACCTTGCCCAGAAGTCCTATGACCGCGTAAAGCAGCTGGCATCCAATGGAGCGGCGCCGCAAAGCCAGCTGGACGACGCCAAAAACAAGCTTGACCTTGCCCAAAAGCAGTATGATATCGCCACGGGCTCCGGCCATAATCAGGCGCAGGCGGCGGTGGATTCAATACGGGTACAGCTGGAAAACGCTGTTATACAAAGCCCTCTGAACGGAGTGGTAATCAACAGGAACGTCAATGCGGGCGAAATAATATCGCCCGGGGCCCCGGTTTTAACAATTGCGGACACTTCGGTGCTGAAGCTGAAAAGCAAGGTTTCGCAGGAAATGCTCCCTGTTTTGGGCGTCGGACAAAGGGTAGGCATTGCCATCGATATATATCCAAATAAGAAGTTTGAAGGCCGGATATCACAGATTGGTCCCCTGGCGGTCGGGACCGGAGAATATTTTCCCATAGAAATAAGTATGGACAACGGGGACGGCATAAAAGCAGGCTTGACCGCTCATGCCGGTATTAAGATAACTTCGGAAGACGGCGTACTCATACCTCAATCGGCGGTTGTCCGCAATAACGGCGAGAACTACGTGTTTGTGGTCAAGGACGGCAAAGCCTCAAAACGGATGGTTGTTACAGGCTTGAAGAACGACAGTGAAATCGCTGTCCTGAAGGGGCTTGAAAGCGGGGAACAAATAGCGGTGAGCAATGTAAACACACTCCGCGACGATATGGAGGTTAAAATCGAAAAGTAGGACATTAGAAGTTTAATAAAGTCTCGGCAGAGGCATTGTCCCTGTAAACGAATAGATTTTTCGTGCATACGGGAGATAAATATGGGAATTACCAATTCACTCAAAAATTTTTTACATGTGTTTACCGGTATAAAAAATATTGCTGATAAAATCAGGTTTTCAAACTTCAACCTTCAGCAAAGAATACTAATCTCTTTTATCGGCTTGATATTTGTTCCTACGTTAATTATTTTATTTTTTGTGTACAACTTATATGTAAACTTTATGAGCGAAAAGGTAGAGATTTACACTTACCAGATGGTTAAGGAAATCAACAAGAATATTGATTCAAATCTTAAGATATATGCCAATCTTTCCATGCAGATATATACGAATAAAAATATTATAGAAGATATGAAAAAGGTGCATAAAGACTTTAGTGAGCAGTTCGAAATTGAGAAGTCGATAAGAGAGGTGCTCAGGAGCCTTATAAACTATGACAATTATGTGATTTCTGTCTATTTAATCACTTCGGACGGTACAAAATATGTGGACGGCATTGAATTTCCGGATAATAACCAAAGGATTGAATACGCGGAAATGGCAGCAGCCAAAGCGGAGGGAAGGCTGGAGTGGATACCGAGTGAAAAGATGAAAAGTTATTTCGGGAAAGACTATTTTATATTCAACGCGGTCAGGGAAATTAAAACTGTTGACGGCACAAAAGTCGGTACCTTAGCTCTAATGCTCAGAGAGGACTTTTTTGAAGACATATATAAAGATGTGTATTTTGGGGATAGCGTAAAGAATATGATTGTGTCAAAAGGGCTGGTGGCCGCTTCCAGTATGGATAAAGATATAGTAGGGAAAAAGCTGGACTATGAGTACTTGAGAAAAGCAGTCGCAATGCAGGAAGGCGCGTTTATTCAAAAAATCGGAGTTCAAAAATACCTTATTGTATTTTCCACTTCTCGGA
>Ga0272448_1005702_pt1 | contig 13667 bp, 9 predicted proteins | sample YNPCB0191_FD_202220 | JGI IMG/M metagenome (GOLD analysis project Ga0272448, IMG submission 202220) | Hot spring sediment microbial communities from Yellowstone National Park, WY, United States - YNP-CB-019-1 | ecosystem: Environmental > Aquatic > Thermal springs > Hot (42-90C) > Sediment...
TCGACGAGCGCCACGGCCTCGTCGGCGGTGAAACGGGGCTCGGGACCCCGCCCCGAAGCCAGGTCCATGTCCCAGATCTCCGGCTCGGCGCCGCCGAGCTTGGGCCGGATGCGCTCCATCTGGAAGCGCTGGTAGTCAAAGTAGAGGGGAGCTTTGGCCTCGATCTGGGCGTAGAGGTTGTCCACCTGGCTCCGCGTCAGGTACCGGTCGAAGAGGCTTTCGTGGTAATAGGTGGGGAAGCCCCGGAGGGCCGCCTCGGTGTTGAGGGCCCGCATCTCCCGGAGGAGGGCGAAGCCCACCAGGTCCCGGATCTCGGCGAAGGCCCCGTAGTAGGCCTCGTACGCCTTTCGCCGGACCTCCCGGTCGGGGTGGCGGATGAGGGTCTCGAAGTCCCGGTGGACGTTGAAGGTCTTCCCGTCGGCGGAGATCTCGGCGAAGGCCGTCCGGTCGAAGACCCGCTGGAAGAGGGCCGGCGGCCAGGCGTGGAGGTCGGGGTCCAGACGGCTGAGGAGGGCCTCCTCCGGCGCCGTGAGGGTGTGGGGCCCCTTGCGGATCCGGTCCAGGAGCTGGTACCGGAAGGCCGCCAACCCCGGCTCCCGGGCGATCATCCCCTCGAGGTCCGCCGGGGTGAGGCCCTTCAGGGCCACCGACAGAAAACTGGTACGGGCGCCCGTCTCCGCCTGGAGGGCGAGGTAGGCGTCGTAGGGGCCGCGGTCGGCGGTGTTGACGGCCATGCGGAACTCCCCGTAGGCGTAGAGTTTCACCATCACGTCCTCGAGGTCCCGAAGGGCTTCCATGGCCGACAGGAGGGCCTCGGGGGACCCGGGGATCCGATCCCGCCGGGCCTCCACCGCGGCGGCGAGCGCCCGGGCCTTCTCCACGTCGGCCTTCCACGCCGCCTCGCCGGCGTACATCTTGGTGAGGTCGAAGCGGTATGCCTGGCGCTGGTTCCCCGGAAGGGGATCGAAGGCGGCGGCCGTCACGGCCAGTCCCAGCAGGGCCAACGGGAACAGCATCGCTTTCATGGCTTCCTCCACGCGAGCGCGATTCTAGCACGGGAACCCGCCGGCCAGAATCCCCTTCCCCGCCATGGATGGGCCTTGCCTTTCCGAGAGGGAAGGGGGTCCCCTTCCCTCTCGGCGCTCGGCCGGGCAAAGCCCGCCGCGGCGGGAGTTTTTCGCGGGCTTTCCCGCGGCTTCGGCCTCGCGGCTCTCCCATCCCCCCTTCGAAGCCGCCCGCGAAAGAAAAGCCGGCGCGAAGCCGAATTCATTTCGGCGGAAGCGCCGATCCCCCGCGGGGGGGTCAGCGAGCGGTAGCGAGCGCCGAGGGGGGGCGGAGCCCCCCTGGGGAGCAAGCGGCCCCGGAAAGGTGCCCTCCGAAGTCTTCCCGGGTGGCTCGCCTCCGGTTCGCCCGCCTCGTCCTCCAAGCCCCGGGGCCAGCCCAATCCTGCGGCCCGCCTTTCACCCTCCGCTCCGCTCCGGGTGAAAGGCGGAAAACCTCCCCGCTTAGGATTAGTGAAAGTAAACAGTAAAAAGAAAAAGTGAAAAGAAAGACTCCCGATCTCTCTGATCTCGTTGTTGAAACCTTGGGTTCTTCTTCATCCCCTCATTGCGAGGGCCGCCGTCGTGCTACACTTCCTCTCCTTCGGAGGTCCTCATGGACACGGCGGTCCTCTTTCGACCCTTTTCGTTCAAGGGCCTTTCCCTCCGGAACCGGACGGTCATGGCGCCCATGACCCGCCGCTTCTGCGACGAGCGCTCCGTCCCCACCGAGGCGGTGGCGGAGTACTACCGGAAGCGGGCCGAGGGCGAGGTGGGTCTCCTCATCTCCGAGGGGATCGCCGTGGACCACCCCTCCGCCGCCTTCGACCGGCGGGTCCCCGCCCTCTCCACCCGCGAGCAGGTGGAGGGGTGGCGGAGGGTGACGGAGGCCGTCCACCGGGAAGGCGGTCTCCTCGCCGCCCAGCTCTGGCACGTGGGGAGGGCGCGGACGCTGAAGAACGCCCCCTTCCCCGAGGCCCCCACCCTCTCCTCCACCTCCCAACGGTGCCGGGTCCCCTCTTCCCTGGGCGTCCCCTACGCGCGGCCCCGGGCCATGACGGTGGAGGAGATCGTCGAGACCGAAAGGGCCTTCGGCCGCTCGGCGGCTTTGGCCCGGGAGGCGGGCTTCGACGCCGTGGAGGTCCACGGCGCCCACGGCTACCTGGTGGACCAGTTCCTGTGGGCTGGCGCCAACGACCGCACCGACGCCTACGGCGGGAGCCTCGAGAACCGTGTCCGCTTCGCCGTGGAGGTGGTGCGGGAGATTCGGAGGGCCGTGGGGGAGGACTACCCCATCCTCTTCCGCTTTTCCCAGTGGAAGCTCGACGACTACGGGGCCCGCCTCGCCGAGACACCGGAGGAACTCGGCCGGATCCTCCTGCCCCTGAAGGAGGCGGGGGTGGACCTTTTCCACGCCAGCCAGCACGACCATCTGGAGCCGGCCTTTCCTCCCTCGCCCCTCAACCTCGCCGGCTGGACCGAGCGGCTCACCGGCCTTCCCGCCATCGCCGTGGGGAAGGTGGGGCTTTCGGTGGCCTTCACCGACAGTTACCGGGGGGTGGAGGGCCCCGCCCGCTCCCTGGACGGCCTCGTGGCCCAAATGGAGCGCGGAGACTTCTCCCTGGTGGCCGTCGGGAGGGCCCTCATCGCCGACCCTTACTTTGTGAGAAAGGTCCGGGAGGGCCGCTTCGACGAGGTGGTCCCCTTCCGGAAGGAGATGCTCTCCCGGCTGGACTGAATCCGGGAAAAACCAAGGAGAGAGCCATGAAAATCAAATGGATCCTCGCGGCGGCATCTGTAGGGCTCGGCCTTTCGGTCCTCGGAGCCCAGGGAACTTCTCCCGAGGGCTGGACCTTCCTCTCCACCACCACCATCGGCGCCCGGGACTTCCGGCAGGCGCACCCGGAGTGGGACGGCCGCGGGGTGCTCATCGCCGTCTGCGATTCGGGGGTGGACCTGGGCCTGCCGGGGCTGACCCTTACCTCCGACGGCCAGCCCAAGATCCTCGACGCCCGCGTCTTCATCGAGAACCGTAAGGTGAAGCTGGAAAAGGCCGAATGGGGCGAGGACGAGCACGGCAAGGCCGTCCACGGAAAGGACGGCAAGTGGCTCTATGGCCTCGGCGAGGCCGGAGCCAAGGTCCCCGCCGGCCAGGACCTCTGGGTGGGCTACTTCCGGGAGGAGGACCTCCAGAACAGCGACGCCGAGAACGGCGACCTCAACGGCGACGGGGACACGAACGACGTTTACGGCCTCGTGGTCTTCAAGGCCGAGGACGGCCGGTGGACCGCTCTTCTGGACACGGACGGCGACGGAAGCCTGGCGGGGGAGAAGCCCCTCCACGACTTCGCCGAGGGACGCGAGACCTTTGCCCTGGGGGGCCGGGACCTCCACGGCCAGGCGCCGGTCATGGGCTTCGCCCTGAACCTCTGGCCCGACGAGAAGAAGGCCGCCCTCTACATGGCCGACGGCTCCCACGGCACCCACGTGGCGGGAATCGCCGCCGGCTTCCGCATCGACGGGAAGGACGGCTTCGACGGCATCGCCCCCGGCGCCCAGATCCTGGCCCTCAAGATCGGCGACAACACCCTCTCGGGCGGCGCCACCACCCCCGGCTCCATGGTCTCGGCCTGGCGGTACGCCGTGAAGAAGGCCGAGGAGCTCGGGATGCCCCTGGTGATCCAGATGTCCTATGGGGTGGGATCGGAGATCGAAGGCACCGCCGAGGCGGAAAGGCTCCTCGACAGCCTGCTCGAAGACCACCCCGGCGTGGTGGCCACCGTCTCCGCCGGAAACGAGGGCCCCGGCATCTCCACCGTGGGCCTGCCGGCCTGCATGGAGCAGTGCTTGGCGGTGGCGGCGGTCCTCAACCGCGATTCGGCCAAGGACCTGTACGGGGCCGACCTCGCCCAGAACGAGATCTTCTCCTTCTCCAGTCGGGGGGCCGAGATGGACAAGCCGGACATCGCCTGCCCCGGCTTTGCCCTCTCCACCGTGCCCAACTACGAGAAGGGGCGGGCGGTCTTCCGCGGAACCTCCATGGCCTCGCCCCAGGCCGCCGGGGCCGCGGCCCTCCTTCTCTCCGCCGCCCGGGCCCAGCACCTGCCCATCCGCCGCGACCTCGTGAAGGCGGCCCTCCAGCGTTCGGCGACGGCCATTCCGGGTTACGGCCCGCTGGACTACGGCGCCGGTCTCGTCAACGTGCCGGCGGCCTGGAAGGTGTACGACGCGCTGGCCCGGGGGAACGAGCGGGTCCTCGGCTTCCGCGCGGAGACCGAGTCCCCCGAACGGCCCTCCCGGAAGGGCCCGGCGGTCCACTGGAGGGGGAGCTACTACCCCGCCTCCGACCGCCCCCAGACCGTCACCGTTCGCCCCGCCTTCCCGCCGGACCTCTCCGCCGAAGCGAAGGCCCGCTTCTTCGCCGCCTTCGACCTGGAGGCGGTGGGCGGATTCTTCCGCGTGGACCGCACCTCGGTCTTCATGAAGGCCGAGGAACCGGCCCGCTTCGCCGTTGTCTTCGATCCCGCCCGGCTCAAGACCCCCGGCCTTTACCAGGGCGAGGTGCGGGCCTTTCCCAAGGGCCAGGGAAGGGACCTGGGGCCCGCCTGGCGGGTGCCCGTCTCGGTGGCGGTGCCGGAGCCCTTCTCCGACGGCGCGCTCCGGCGCCGCGTGGAGAACCTGGCGCCGGCCAAGGTGGCCCGGATGTACCTGCGGATTCCCGCCAACTCCGCGGGTCTCGCGGTGCGGATGGAAGCTCCCGCCGGCCAGAAGGGCGCGGCGGCGGCCACCCTCTTCGACCCCGAAGGCCGGCAAGTGGCCTACGGGCTTCTGCGCCCCGAGGCGCGGAAGGCCGACCTCACCGTTCCTTCGTCCCGCCTGGAGCCGGGGGTCTACGAACTCACCGTGTACGCCGCCTACGCAAACACCCAGCCCGTCTCCCTGGAGGTCAACGCCGTCACCGTTCCCCTCCTGAAGCCCCTGGCCGAGAAGGTCTCCCTCAAGACGGCCCAGGGCAAGACCCCCACCGCCGAACTGGAGGTCTTCCCGGCGCTGGATTCGGTCCTTCGCGGGAACGGTTCGGGCCACATCGTGGGAACCCTCACCGAACGCACCCAGAAGGTCAGCGGAACCGAATGGGAGCGCACCTTCTCCCTCGCCCCCGGCGAGGCTTCGGCGGAGTTCCGCCTGAGCCTCTCCCCGGAGGACTACGGCAAGTTCACGGATATCGCCGTTCAGATCCTCGACGCCGACGGAAAGGCGCTGGCCTCCGACGGCTTCTCCTACCGCTTCGCCGAGATCGCCCTGCGCAAGCCCGGAAAGCCCGGCGAAAAGTACACCCTCAAGGTCCGGGCCGCCGCCGCCGACCCGGAGGGCAAGCCCTCCTGGAGCCTCCAGGTGGAGGAGCTCCACCGCTTCGCCGAACCCGTAACCCTAAACGTCACGCAGGGCAAGGAGAAGAACCTTGTCCTCTACCCCGATCGCCGGACCGCCCTCACCCTGGAGGCCGCCTCGGTGCCCCCGGCCCTCCCCGACGGCGCCCTCTACCTCGCCACCGTCACCGTCCAGGATGCCGAACGCGAGGCCCTGCGCCTGCCCCTGGAAATCCGCCTGGGCCCTTGAGGACAAAGAGGCGAGGAGGGGATGAGAAAAAAATGAACAAGGAGATCGGGGAGACCGGGGAGGGGTTTCCCCATCTTTTTACCTTTCACTTTTTACTTTTCTCTTCTCTCCGCGGGCGGGTGACGGCGGCGAAGACGAGGAGGCCCAGGAAGGCGAGGAGACCCACGCCGGCGAAGGCGTACCAGAGGTAGTGGGCGTGGGCGTAGGCGGCGGCCAGGGCTTCTCCCGAGAGCCCCCGGGCGGCGAGGACTTTGGGGTCCGGGCAGAAGGCCTCCAGGAGGTAGCCCGAGAGGGCGAAGCCGAAGAGCCAGGCGAAGAAGGTGTTGAGGTGGGCGTAGCCCATGTACAGGCCCTCCTGGCCGGGGGGGGCCTGCCGGGAGGCGAATTCCAGGTAGCGGGGGCTCAAAAAGCACTCCGCCAATCCCTGGAGGGCGATGCCGGCCACCATGAGGACCGTCACCGGGTGGAGGGAGGCGCCGCAGAGGCGGACGGGCCCCGCCAGGTGCCCCGAGAGGGACATGAGCAGGGCCGAGAGGGGGATGAGTCCCAGGGCCACGCCGATGGAGGCCACGGGGCTGATCCTCCGGACCAGGTGGGTGACGGGGACCACCAGCAGGACCACCACCAACGGGTTCACGTTGGCGTACCACTCGGGGCTGGCCTCGGGCCCCACGAGCCGGAGTACGTACTTGGGCATGGAGGCGTACAGCTGGCCCTGGATGGCCCAGAAGCCCGCCGTGATCAGGATCAAGGCCAAGAAGCGCCCGTTCCGGAGGACCACGGCCAGGCCCTCCAGAGATTGGGCGACGCTCCGCGGCCGCTCCTCGCCGTTCTCCTTGGGGAAGAAGAGGAAGGCGGTGAGGAGGAGGGCGGCCAGGGCCGCGAAGGCGGAGTACAGGGGCACCGACCCCACACCCAGGAGCGCCCGCACCGGCCTGGCCACGGTCTTGCCGGTGAAGGAGCCGATGTTCACCATCATGTAGAAGATGCTGAAGGCCCGGGCCCGGCTGGCGCTGTCGGACGAGCGGGCCACCGTTCCCGTAATCACGGGCTTCACGAAGGCCCCTCCCACCGCCACCAGGGCCAGCGAGAAGGGGACGGCTCCCCGGGTGGGGAAGAGGGCGAGGCCCCCGTAGCCCGCGGCGAGCAGGGTGAAGGCCAGGAGCAAGGAGAAACGGAAGCCCAGCCGGTCGGAGAGGGCTCCGGTCACGAAGGGCAGGAGGTAGATGGAGGAGGAAAAGGCGGCCCCGATCCAGCCCGCCGCCACGTCCCCGAAGCCCACCACGTCGGTGAGGAAGACGGCCAGGGCGATGAAGGTGCCGTAGTAGGCCGCCCGCTCGAAGAGCTCCACGGCGTTTCCCGTCCAGAAGGCCCGGGGAAAGCGCCAGGTGGGCCGGCCGGCGCCGGGCCCGCTCGTGGGGCTCTCCACCCCTACGGCTCCTCGGGAAAGACCACGACGGGCTGGAGGGAGGGGCCGTCCAACTTGGCCAGGGCCAAGAACCGCCCGTCGGGAGCCACCACCTTCACCATGCCCTCGTGGCCGTGGAGGGGCTTGGGCGCCGGGACCTTCTGGCCGTTCAGGAAGAGCCGCTCCTCCCGGGAGGTGGCCTGGAAGACGGGGAAGCCCAGGTCCAGACGGTCCAGGGGAACGAAGCCCGGTTCGGCGAAGGGGTCCTCCAGAGAGTTGGCGCGGTGGACGGTGAAGGGGCCCACCTCCGTCCGGCAGAGCTGGAAGCAGTGGGCCGGGCTCCCCACGGCCGCACCCAGGTCCCGCGCCAGGGCCCGCACGTAGGTCCCGGAGGAGCACTTCAGCCGGAAGTGGAGGTCCCGGGCGTCCACGGGGGAGACCTCAAAACGGTACACCTGGACCGAGACCGGGGGGATCTCCGGCTCCTCGCCCTTACGGGCCATCTCGTAGGCCCGCACGTGCTTGATCCGTTTGGCGGAGAAGGCGGGGGGCCGCTGGAGGTAGGCCCCCACGAAACGGTTGGCCGCCGCCTGCCACTCCTCGGGGCGGAGCTCCGGCAGGGGACCAGTGGCCGTCACCTTGCCGTCGCGGTCGAAGGTGTCGGTCCCTTCGCCGAAGCGGATGACCCCTTCGTAGGTCTTGTCCATTCCCTGGAAGAACCGGGCCAGCCGCGTGGCGTGGCCCAAAAGCAGGATCAGAAGGCCCGTGCAGAAGGGGTCCAGCGTTCCCCCGTGGCCCACCTTGAACTTCCGGGGGCACAGGCGCCGGAGGGCCTGCACGCAGTCGTGGGAGGTCATCCCCGACGGCTTGTCCAGGAGGATGAGCCCGTGGGGATTGCCTTCGGGACGGTTCATGGGGTCTCCCCTCCCTCCTTTGGCTTCAGCGACTGGAGGAGGTCTTCGATGCGCTGGGCGGAGTCCGCCGTCTCGTCGTACTGGAATCGGAGCTCGGGGAGCTGGCGAAGACGCAGGTTCGCCGCCAGGTACCCCTTGAGCGCCTTCCGGTTTTCCTCCAGGGCCGCTTCGGCGCCCTTCCGGTCCAGGCGGGGGGAGACGACGGTGAAAAAGACCCGCGCCACGCTGAGGTCCCGGTTGACGTTCACCTCGGTGACGGAGATCCACCTTAGCCGTTCGTCCTCCACCTCCTTGAGGAGGGCGTTGGAGATGCCGTGGCGCAGAAGGTCGGCTACCTTGTCCGATTTCGCGAACCGCCGCATGGCGTCTTCTCCTTCCAGGCCGGAGGAGGGTCAAAAAACCTCTTCCACCGCCTCCAGGACCTCCACTTCGTAGGTCTCCTCCAGGAAGGCCACCGCCGACCGGAGGCTTTGCCGGGCCACCGCCCCGCTCCCGGAAACCGCCGCCAGCGTCAGGGAAGCCCGCTGGGGGTCCTCCTGCCGGGCCGTCTCCGCCACCGCCAGGCCGAAGCGCTGGCGGGCCCGCTCGCAGAAGGACTTCACCACCGACCGCTTGTCCTTGAGGCTCGCGGCGGCGGGGATCCGGAGTTCCACCCGGGCCACCGCGACGACGCCCCGAACGCCAGGATGGGCCACGGAAGCCTCCCGAAGGCCGCGCCGCCCGCTAGAGCGTCCGCTCCTGAATGTGGATCTCGAAGGCCTCCAGGACGTCGCCGGGCTTCACGTCGTTGTAGTTCTCCAGGGAGATGCCGCACTCCAGCCCTTCCTTGACCTCCGAGGCGTCGTCCTTGAAGCGTTTGAGCGAGGCGATCTTACCCGTGTGGACCACCACGTTGTCCCTGAGGACCCGGACCTGGGCGGAGCGTGGAATGCGTCCTTCGGAGACCAGGCAGCCGGCCACCGTCCCCACCTTGGAGACGCGGAAGATCTCCTTCACCTCGGCGTGGCCCAGGACCACCTCCTGTTCGATGGGCTTGAGCATGCCGGTGAGGGCCTGCTTCAGCCGGTCGGTGAGGTCGTAGATGACGGTGAAGAGGGCGATCTCCACCCCCTCGGCCTTGGCCATCTCGGCCGCCTTCCGCTCGGGGCGGACGTTGAAGCCGATAAGAATGGCGTTGCTGGCGGAGGCCAGCAGGACGTCGCCCTCGGAGATGGCCCCGACGCCCTTGTGGACCACCGAGACCTTGACCTCGTCGGTGGAGAGGTCCTCCACCTGCTGGGCGATGGCCTCCAGGGAGCCCTGGACGTCGGCCTTGAGGATGATGGAGAGTTCCTGGATGTCGCCCTGCTGGATGGCCCCGAAGACGTTCTCCAGCCGGACCTTGGTGGACCTTAAGGCCTTCTGCTTCTCCTGCTCCTTCCGGAAGGCCGCCACCTGCCGCGCCTTGGCCTCGTCGGCCATGGCCTGGAAGGTGGAGCCCACGGCGGGAACCTCGGAGAAGCCCAGAATCTCCACCGGCGTGCTGGGCCCCGCCTCTTCCACCCGGTTGCCCTTGTCGTCGAAGAGGCCCCGGACGTGGCCCACGGTGGAGCCGCAGAGGAAGAAGTCGCCGATGCGCAAGGTTCCGTCTTGGATCAGGACGGTGGCCACGGGACCGCGGCTCCGGTCCAGCTTGGACTCCAGAACCGTGCCCATGGCCGGGGCGTCGGGGGAGGCGGAGAGGTTCAGCATGTCGGCCACCAGGGCCACCATCTCGAGGAGTTCCTCGATGCCCTGGTGGGACTTGGCGCTGACGGGAACCGCCACGGCGTCGCCGCCGAAGTCCTCCGTCACGATGCCGTGCTGCATCAGCTCCCGCTTGACCCGGTCGGGGTCGGCCCCGGGCTTGTCCATCTTGTTGATGGCCACCACCATGGGGACGTTGGCCGCTTTGCAGTGGTTGATGGCCTCCACCGTCTGGGGCATGACGCCGTCGTCGGCCGCCACCACGAGGATGACCACGTCGGTCACCTGGGCGCCCCGGGCCCGCATGAGGGTGAAGGCCTCGTGGCCGGGGGTGTCCAGGAAGACGTACTCCCTCTCGCCGTGGCGGACCTTGTAGGCGCCGATGTGCTGGGTGATGCCGCCGAACTCCTTGGAGGTGATGTCCACGTCGTGGATGGCCTCCAGGAGGCTGGATTTCCCGTGGTCCACGTGGCCCATGACGGTCACCACCGGCGCCCGCGGGAGCCGCTCCTCCTCGGGGACCTCCTCCTGGGTGAAGGCCATTTCGTCCTCGAAGGAGATGACCTCGGCCTGGAAGCCGAACATGGACGAGATCTGGATGGCCACCTCGCTGTCCAGGGGCTGGTTGATGGTGGCCAGGATGCCGCGCATCATGAGCTTGGCGATGATGTCCTTCACCTTGACGTTGAGCTTCTCCGCCAACTCCTTGACGGTGATCCCCTCCCGGATGAAGATCGCTTCACCCTTTTCGGCGCGGGCTTGGGCCTCTTGGATCTCGTGCTCCAGCCTCTCCTGGCGGTCGGCCCGGGCCTGCATCTTCTCCATCCGGCGCTCGCGCTTGGTCTTGCGGCGGACCTCGGGAGGAGCGGGACGGGCCGGAGGAGCGGCGGGCGCCGGCCGGCGCGTTTCGGCCGCCGGGGTGGCCGGTGCGCCGGGACGGGGCGCCGGAGCGGGCCTCGGACCGGCGGCGGGCTGGGGTCGGGCTGCCCCGGGACGCGGGGCGGGGGGCGCCGGTCTGGCGGCACCGGGACGGGGTGGGGCGGGCCGGGGGGTCGGTCCCCCAGGCCTTCGGGTCGGCGCGGCGGGCTTTGGAGAGCCGGGGGGAACGGCCGCCTGCGGAGGCCGGGGGGCCGGCGGCGGCTGAACGGGCGTGGCGGAGGGCGGCGTGTAGGGCCGCGTGTGGAGCATGGGGGGACGTTTGAGGACCGTTCCCGGCGGGAGCTTGACGGTGAGCGGCACGACCACCGCCCCCCCGGATTCCTGGGGAGCCTCCGCCTGAGTGGCGGCCGGAGGGGTTTCCGGCGCGGGAGCCTCCGCCGGAGTTTCCGTCTTGGCCTTGGGGGCCGGGGGCTCGGCCGGAGCGGCCGCCGGCGGCGCCGGTGGAGCGGGCGGGGCCGGAGCGGCGGCCTGCGGTGGGGCGGATGCGGCCCTGGGAGCCTCCGGCGGCGGGGCGGGCCTGGCCTCGGCTTTGGGGGCGGGGGCCTGGGGCGGAGCCGCTGCGGGCGCGGCGGGGGCCTGGGGCACGGTGGTGACGGCCGGGGCCGGTTCGGCGGGGGCCGCGGGCTTGGGCGGCGGCAACTTGGCGCCGATGGAGGAGGCGGGGCGGTGGAGGATGGGAACCGGCTTGGGCTTGGGAGCCGGTGGAGCCGCCGGCGCCGCGGGGGCGGCGGGCGGTGGGGGGGCGGCCGCCTTGGGGGCGGCGGGGGCCTTGGCCGGAGCCTCCTTCTTGGGGGGCTCCGCCTTGGCCTCGGCCTTCCGGGGGACCGCCTTGGGGGCGGGCGCGGCCTTGGCTCCCTTCAGCCGGTCGAGGATGTCCTCGTCCACGGCGCTGAAGTTGGAGGAGACGTCCACCCCCTTCTCCTTCAGTTCCTGGAGGAGCTGGGCCGCCGGGACACCGATCTTCTTCGCCAGTTCGTACACGCGGATCTTCGCCATCGCTCAGACCTCCCCCTCCTCCGAACCTTCCGTACCACCGGGGGAAGCTTGACCTTCCTCGGTGCCGCCCTCCGCCGGCCCATCCGAAAGGTCCCCCTCGGGGGCCCCCTCCGGAGCGGCTTCCTCGTCCATTCCCTCTCCGGCCTCCCCGGACTCCCCTTCGGCCTCCGGCGAGGAACCCATCATGGAGGACATGGCCGCCAGGATCTCCTGCTTCTTGTCCTCCTCGGACTTCACGTCCAGTTCCCACCCCACGAGCTGGCCCGCGAGGCGGATATTCTGGCCCCGCTTTCCGATGGTGAGGGAGATCTGGTCCTCGGGGACCACCACCTCCATCCGCTTGGCCTCGGGGTCCACGATCTGCACCCGCGTCACGGTGGCGGGGGCCAGGGCGGCCTTGACCATCTCCTGGAGGTCCTCCTTGTAGGGGATGATGTCAATCTTCTCGCCCCGGAGCTCCCGGGTGACCGCCTGGACCCGCATGCCCCGCATACCGATGCAGGCGCCGATGGGGTCCACGTCCCGGTCTTTGCTCATGACGGCGATCTTGGTACGCTCCCCCGCCTCCCGGGCGACGCCCTTGATGACCACCGTCCCGTCGTAGATCTCCGGGACCTCGGCCTCGAAGAGGCGCATGACGAACTCCCCGCGGGAGCGGCTCAGGATGATCTGGTTGCCCTTGGCGTTCTCCTTCACCTCCACGATGAGGGCCCGGATGCGGTCGTTCTGCAGGAAGCGCTCGCCGCGGCTCTGCTCCGACGGGGGAAGGAGGGCCTCGGTCCGGCCGATGTCCACGATGATGCTGCGCTTCTCCAGGCGTTTGACCACGCCGTTGATGACGGTCCCCACCCGGTCCTTGTACTCCTTGTAGATGATCTCCCGCTCCGCCTCCCGGATCTTCTGCGTGAGGACCTGCTTGGCCTGCTGGGCGGCGATGCGGCCCATGTTGGGCGGGGTCTCTTGGGGAAACTCGAGGATGTCGCCGGGGAGCACGTCCTTCCGGTACTCCAGGGCCTCCTCCAGGGACATTTCGATGGCGGGGTTCTCCACCTGGGGCCCCTCCACCACCCGCTTCACGGTGGCGATGGTGAACTCGCCGGTCTCCCGGTCCAGGTGGCAGACGAAGACCTCGGGGGACCTCAGGACCCGCTTGGCCGCGGCGGCGTACGCGTCTTCCAGGGCGGCGATGACCACTTCCTTGTCGATTCCCTTTTCGCGGCCCACGGCCTCGATGGCTTGCAGAAGTTCGTTGGACATGCGGCTTTCTCCGATTTTTCTTTCTACGGGAACTCGAAGACGAGGCGTGCGCTCTTGACCCGATCGAGGGGAATCCTGCGCACCTCCTCGCCCACCTTCACCAGGACCGATTCCTCCTCGCCGCCCTCCGAAAGGCCCTCGAGGGTCCCTCCGGGCTCGCCGCCGGCGGGGGCGAGGACGAGGTGCACCTTTCGGCCGCGGAAACGTTCGAAGTCCCCCGGCCCCCGCAGGGGGCGCTCCACGCCGGGGGAGCTGACCTCCAGCTCGTAGGCGTGGGGGACGACGTCCTCGGCGTCCAGGCTCAGCGAGAGCCGCCGGGAGACCTTCTCGCAGTCCTCCAGCGTCACCGGCCCGTCCAGCCGGTCGAGGGTCACCCGGATCCACCACCGGCGGCCGGCGGCGCGGCTCTCCACATCGAAGAGCAGAAGCCCGCAAGCCACCGCCGACTCCTCCGCCAGGGTCCGGAGTCGGTCCAACCAGGGTCCCGCCATGGGGGTCCCTCCAACGAAAAACGTGGGCTATGGAGCCCACGTTTGTAGAAAGAATAGCACTTTTTTCACAAAGTTTCAAGGTCCCTCAGGTGCCCCAATCCCGCGATGGGAACCGAACAGGCGGTGCAAGTCCTTGATAGCCTTGCCGATTCCAAGAATAACCCCATCACCTGCCAAGGGATTGGGGGCATTCGAGCCGAAGGCGAAGAAGGCGTGAGGGGTGGGGTGAGGCTCCACGGGCTTTGCCCGCGGAGCGGGGAGGGACCCCGAAGGGCCC
>Ga0272448_1005717_pt1 | contig 13643 bp, 13 predicted proteins | sample YNPCB0191_FD_202220 | JGI IMG/M metagenome (GOLD analysis project Ga0272448, IMG submission 202220) | Hot spring sediment microbial communities from Yellowstone National Park, WY, United States - YNP-CB-019-1 | ecosystem: Environmental > Aquatic > Thermal springs > Hot (42-90C) > Sediment...
AGACAAAGGACCTCCTCGGAGCCATGGGAATACCCTGGGTCCAGGCTCCATCTGAGGGGGAGGCTCAGGCTGCGTTCATGACGAGGCGGGGGGACGCCTGGGCAACCGTCAGCCAGGACTACGACTCTCTGCTCTTCGGGGCGCCCAGGCTAGTGAGGAACCTGACAATATCTGGGAGGAGGAAGCTCCCAAACAAGCCAGTCTACATAGACGTCGAGCCGGAGATAATAAGGCTGGACGAGGTCCTCCGCGCCCTCAACGTGAGCAGGGAGCAGCTCATCGACATCGGTATAATGCTCGGGACGGACTTCAACCCTGATGGCTTCAAGGGAATAGGACCGAAGAAGGCGAAGAAGATGATAGAGGAGTACGGTTCGCTGAAGGCTGCCATAGAGAGGGGGGCTATAGAGGTCGACCCCCACATAGATGTGGACGCGATAAAAGAGATCTTCCTGAACCCGAAGACAACCGGGGAGTACAGGCTCGAGTGGAGGGAGCTGGACGGCGAGAGGGTGAAGAAGATACTCTGCGAGAACCACGACTTCTCTGTGGAGAGGGTGGAGGCTGCCCTACAAAGGGTCATGAAGATGAAGAGAGAGGTTGAGAGGCAGTCCAGCCTGGAGAAGTGGTTCGGCTGAGATGCACCAGCGCAGAAGGATGTTAATTGCGCGCTTTGGGACTGACAAAGCCTGGCTGGATGCAAAGTCGAGGAGCAGAGTGATATCGAATATTGAGCATTGAGTACTGAACATTGAGTACTGAATGTAAATTGTGCGCTTTGAGGATGCTGCAGCCAGCGAATGCGGCGATTGAACCGATTAATACGTGGACCAACCGTATTTTCCGTAGAGGGGGACGAAGACGCAGCCCCCGCATGTGTACTCGTTGAATGAGCCCCCCTTCCGCTCCACGAGTATAAGGTCCTGGATGGAGTACGCCTCTCCCACAGGGATCACAATCTTTCCCCCGTCCTTGAGCTGAGCCTTTAGGGGCGGTGGGATCCTGGGGGCGGCAGCGGTCACGAGGATCCTGTCAAAGGGTGCGGCATCGGGATAGCCTAGAGTTCCGTCTCCCTCTATGATCGTCACGCGGTCGCTGTATCTCGTCCGCTCAAGGTTTCTCCTCGAGAACTCCACGAGCCGGCTCAGGCGCTCTATGGCGTAGACGTGACCGCGCTCCTCCGGGGGGGCTTCGAGCGGCGCCACTATCTCAGCGCAAACCGCGGCGTGGTAGCCAGTCCCAGCCCCGACCTCGAGTACCCTCTGACCTCTCCTCAGGTCTAGGAGCTCGCACATCATCGCAACCATGTGGGGGGCGGATATTGTCTGCCCCTCGAGCGTTGGCAGCGGGGAGTCTATGTAGGCGTGCTCCCTGAGCTCCTCCGGGACAAACTCCTCCCTCGGTACCCTCAGCATAGCCCTGATCACTTCTGGCTTCTTGAGGATCCCCTCCTCGATCAGACGCTTGACGAGCCTCTCGCGCTTCTCGGCAAAATCCACAGAGTTCCCTTCCAAAGTTTTATTTGGGCGCGGCTATAAAAAAGTCTTGGTGTTCACGCTGAAGGTAACGTTCTACGCCTGGGGCGACCCGCTGATAAGAGCCACTCACAGGACAACAATTGAGGTGACAAGGGAGCCCCTCAAGAGCACGCGCGGGGACTGCGTCGTCGCGACCCGCTCGGAGCTTGCTCTCAGGGACCTCCCGGAGGATTTCAAGAGGATGGCAAAGGACGAGGGGGCAATGATCGGTTTGATAATTGAGGCTGGCGGCATATCGGAGGAGGTCTGGGGGCATGGTCACCCTTCTCTGATCTTCGAGAGCGGCAGGGACATGGTTGCGAGGAGGAGCGGGTACGTATGCGGGAGGACCCTAATGGTTTACTCGGACAAGGCTGCGGCTGATCTGAGCAGAGATCTCGTGGAGGCGCTGAGGGGAAGAGAGACTAAAGTAAAGTTGACGCTCATAGTCGAGTGATTATTCCCAATTATGAATTAAGGGAAAAATAAAAATAAAAGCAAAAACTTAAAACTTAACCGAAAACAAAAAATAATAAATAAAAAATTAATTTGAATTTATATTAAAAACCAAAAGCAAAAAATATTCGATCCTGTCGGGAAATGCCTCAGGGCGTCAGCCGAGCGTCTATTACAACCTGCCACTCCCTCGGTGCCACTGGCTTGACCACTCGCGCGCCCACAATCTCGCAACCTTTCACCAGTCCGCTCACTCTGCTATTGAACATTTCCTTTGCGCTTTGGATCGGCTCCTCCTTTGAAAAGAGATAGATGTGAACCGTGCCGCCGCCTTTCTTGAGCAGAGAAACTGCAACGTCAAGGTAGTCCAGGGATGAGGAGGGCAAATTCATTATAACTCTGTCGGCGACCCCGCTGAGTTGAGGGGCGACGGCTCTGACGTCACCGCAGATGGGCACGATCTCGCCTTTGAGGCGGTTGAGCCTCATGCTCTCTTTCAGCAAGGCGATGGCATTGGGGTTGATGTCTATGGAGAATACCCTCGCCGATGCTCTCTTCGCTATCAGGATGGAAAATGGACCGACCCCCGCGAACATGTCCACAACAACTTCGCCGTCACGGACCATGGAGGCAACCCTGTGGTGCTCTGTTGCGAGGCGGGGGGAGAAGTACGCTTTTGACAAGTCCACCTTGAGCCTGGCGCCGTACTCAGTGTGAACGGTCTCGTATCTCTCCTCCCCAGCAAGCACGTCCAGGCGCGGAATGCGAAGATCCCCCTCGACCTTCCCGGTCTTCAGCAGGACCGTTCTTATCCTCGGGTGGACCTCCATCATAGCCCTTGCAAGCGCTTTCCCGTGAGGGACGAGCTCCGAGGCGAGGTCCTCAATGATCGCGATGTCGCCAACGATGTCAAAGGAGCGCGGGAGCAGGGCAAGGAGGTGAGGGGGCAGGGTGCCGTCCAGTGCGGACATAAGATTTTTCGGTCTTTTCCTCGGAGGAGGGAGATCTGAGCGAGTGACCTCCAGCCGAGATATTTCGCCAAGAGCCTTCATCTCGTCCGGCGATGGATTCCTGACAACAGGGATGAGAACAGAGCCTTCGCTCGGCGTTATGCTTCTGGAGTGATCGAGGATCCCGAGCCTCTGGAGGGCGCGCCTCAAAGCCTCAGCCTTCTCGCGGGGCACCCTTATGCAGAGATCTGAGTTTGCACTGGACATTTTTGATCCTCTGATGGTTATTTCTATCTGCTATCATTAGGTCGGTTCGATTTGATGTTATTGTTTGTCTCCGAGTCCATATTTACATATATTCCCGTTTCGTCCATGAATTTTGGAGGTTGAAGTGCAGGAAAGTATATTCTCATGCTTTGCACGCACTTTTTGTGTGTTGCCTTTCAAGCATCATGGCTTCAATGGCTTCTTCCAGCATCATTGGCTTTGACTCCTTTAAAATGTTGGAACACATGCTTACATCGAGGGATGAATCCTTCGGTCTCTTCGCCTTCCACTGTATCTCGCTCATCTTGGCTGGCTTTATTAAATCGGAGTCTAGCTTGAAGACATTTGCGAGCATCTTTGCGAACTCATATCTGCTTACTCTGCTTGCTCCAGCCGTGTGGAAAATACCACAAAGCCTTCTTTCGGCAATCTCAATGAGCATTTGAGCGAGGTTTGTGTTCAGCGTTGGGGAGACATATTGATCGACCAATACCTTAACTTGGCTTCCTTTCTCCAAATTCTCTATGAGGTAGGTCGAGAAGTTTAACTTTTACCCCCCAGCCGTAGATAACGCTTGTCTTGGCTATGCACCAGCTTTTGGCGTTTAGCCTCACGAACTCTTCACCCATAAGCTTTGTGTAGCCATAGAAGTTTATTGGGTTTGGTGTGTCCCCCTCTTTATAGAGTCCTTTTTCTCCGTCGAAAACATAGTCTGTAGAGAAATAGACAAAGTGGGCGCCGTCGTCGTGACGGGCGGCGAGCCGACGATACATGAGGATCTGCCGCTTTTCCTAGAGAAGCTGAAAAGGAAAGGCTTCGCCGTGAAGCTGGACACGAACGGCTTCAGGCCGGACGCTTTGAATGCGTGCCTTCCATGGCTCGACTGCGTGGCGCTCGACGTTAAAACCTCTCATGAGAAGTACAGGCTTCTTGGAGCGCCAGACCCATCACCTCTAATCGAGTCAATACGGGTCTTGAAGGAGTGCAGCGTCGACTACGAGTTCAGAACCACAGTTGTCCCAAGCCTAGTCGACGCCGAAGAGATTCAAAGAATCGGCGAAGTCCTTAAGGGCACTAAACGCCTCGCGATGCAACAGTTTACTCCGGAAAACGCATACAGCGCAGAATACAAAGCAAGCCGTACGACGCTGAAACCATCCGCCACTTCGCCGAAACCCTGAAACCCTACGCGAAAACAGTTCTGTGCAGGGTCTGATCCTCAAAAATTCGCAGGATATGCCCCGTGACAGGCTCCCACTTTTGACGTAAAAGTGGAACTTTTCTGACGTTTTTCGGCTGTTTAAGCGTGGAAAGAATGCTAAATAGGGCTTCTTCTGATGCCTTTAATTAAAACTGGAGCTTTTCTGCGTGGGATGTCTCAAGTTTAAAAGATTTGCGTTGTTTGATTCAGGTTTTCATGGTTAACTCTATTAGCCGCTTTATTAAGGGAATTCTCGCTTTGACGTCTTCTGTTTCAAGTTTTGCCTCGTGGAATCCTTATACATGCAGGTGGTTTGTTGCATCCCAGCCGAGCTGAACGTCTATGCCTATCTTGTCGGAGAGTTTTCTTACGGCCCTTTCAAGCAGGGTAACAGTCCATCTGCCCTTCTCATCAGCATCCTTTACTTCTGGAAGCCTGAGGCGCTCAGACAACGCTTTAACACACTCCTCAGCAGCCTTATAGAGTTTCTCGGAGGATTGGACAGTATCTCCCTTCACCAAATACCCCCTCAGCCTCGACAAAAAATGGCTAATGAACTGAACCCTCTTGGAGGCGGCCATGATTTACCCCTATGCAGATAGTCCAACAAGCCATTTAACGTCGCTCAAAAACCTATTCCTTTCTCTTTTCCGCTTCGCTTTTTGTTTCAGTTTCGATTTCATCTATTGGTTTTGGGGACGGCGTTGTCGCCATTGTCCAGCCTATCCACGCGCCGATGGCCATTATGGCTGTGAAGGCTACGAAAACAGGGATGGCTAAAGTCCAGAACTGAACTACTGCGGAATTGGCGTTCACGCCAAGAACTGAAAGCCATTGGGGATAAAACAGCGTGACCGCATATAGTACGGCAAGGGCTACGCAGACAACAAATATCGCTCCACCTACTGCTTGATCCTTGCCAGCCATGCAACCACCATACACGGACCAATTTCCCCACGCTTTCCTTTTCAAAGTTTACCATGTAACGCTCGCCTCTTAGTTGGTTATTAGATAATTAAAGTGCTGGTGGTTGCTGTCATTTTATACCAAGCGTTTTGGTTATGATTTTTGCTGATTTTTCTCCTACTATTTCCTTCTTTGTTTAGGATTTTTTAGTATTCTGATAAGAGTTATATAGGTTGCGGATCCTATGGCGACATATAGTAGTAGGAAATAGTTGCTTTGTAGTAGTTGCTGTGCTGCTAATACTGCGTTGGTCACTATTGTGGTGGATGCGATCACACCTCTAAAAGTTATTGCTGAGATTAGGTAGCTTGCTGTGCCTTCGCCCCTCCCTTCAGCTCAGACGAATTTTGCGAGTGAGGAGCTGAACCCAAGGTTTGAGAAGATCTGGAGGAAGGTGACGAGCAGCGTTAAAACAGCTAATGCACCAACATCAACTTGGCTGACGCTCCTCGTAAGGAAGGAGTAGCCTAAAACACCTATGACCGTTGATAATATGTTCTGAGCGGTGAGGTAGAAGTAGCCGAAGGCGACAACCCTACCATCAAGGGCCGTATCTTTATTAGTCATATCGTTCGTAGCGAGAAGCTTTACTCGGTGGCTTATGCAGTCGGACTCCTAACCTATTAAGCCGTACCTAACCCATAACGTTTAAAGCCGTAAGTCAACAACTACCTACATCAACTATCAAAGGCCTTTCTCCAGCAATCTCCGAATAGCATATAGACAATGCGATGTAAACTCTTCATATCTGATGATGGATTATGTTACGATGAGTTGTGTTTATGTAGGTGGATGTAGATTCGCTATGTATGAGCTTATGTATCTGGTTATCGTAACATCATCGATAGAGCGATACTAAAATAGCTTCTACATATTTGCTTACGTAGGAGTCTGACTTGTTTTTGATTCTTCCTTAAGCTTCTTCCAGAGAGAGTTGAAGGCTACATACGGTTTAACGCCTAAAGAGTTTCGCATACAAACTCTATTACCGGAACACTAATTTTATGCTTGTATGCGAGCACCTTTATTATTTCGGCACAATTTCTCCCTTTAGCTATAAAAGTGTAATTTGGGATGTTTGTGAGGTTTTTTGAAGCCAGTAACCCGATCAAGCGATTACGACTTTTAGGCTAAAAGCTGTTGTTACTAGGTCACCTAAGAATGCTGGACCAAAAAGCGTCTCCATTTTTGCCTTAAAAACATCAGTGCCAATCCTTATGCCTTCTTCCACATATTCGGTGAATATTAAACCTCTAACATTATCACCTAAGTCTAATCCATCTAGCACTCCAATAGCGATAGCGCCTATGTTTTTCGATATTCCTCCAGCTTCAACCCCCTCCAAGTCTTCTGTAACTCTAACAAGGAAATATCTATTTTCTAAAGCGTCGCGAAATATTGTGGCAGTTGTTTTCGATCGGCAACCCAGAATACTAACGGTCGGCGCATATTTAACTATTTCAATAGCAAAGTTCGGTCCTGAAAGCACAGAAATTTTATCTTCCTCAATTTGTAATCGATCCATAAGCATCCTTGAAATTGTGCACCCAAAATCAACAATCATGTCTTTTGCTACATTAAGCCAATATTTCTTCGATATTGTCTTGGATTGTGAGGGGGAGGTGTACTCCTTTCGGTATTGTTATTCGTATGCTTGGCGTTGTATAGTGTAACTGTTTTCTTATGTTCATCTATTATGTAGGTGATTCTGTAGTCTCCAATCCTTAGGCTCCATTTGCTTGAGAGTTCCCCTGGAAGGGGCTTTCCGGGGTAGGCGTTTCTATTTAGACTTCAATATTTTGGGGATAATTTCTTTTAATGCCTTATTGTAATCCTGTGGCGTATCGATCTCTATCCACGGTAATCCGTTGGTATAAACGGCAAAAGCATTTATTTTATCTAAAATGTAATTTATAGCGTTTTCATACCAGATGCCCGTTTTTCCTTCCTTCAGCAATTCTCTCATACAACCAAAAATTACACTGGCGTGTTCTAAACCGAACTTTGCATAACCTATATATTCGCCTTGCGCAACCTTCGGGTCTATTTCTTTACCAAATTTAAGTATTTTATCATCCTTTATGAGAACTTTCATCTCCTCTCGGCCAAGCTTCTTGAAATTATCTATAACAAAAGTAGTCTTGTGATTTGAGTTTACTAATGATTCAAAAATTCTGCTGTCAGCAAGCGTATCTCCATTGAACAGTATGAAATCATCGTCTATAAATTTACTCGCCAGATAAAAGCTGTAGATGTTGTTGAACTCATTGTATTTTGGATTGTAAACAACATTTACACCAAAATCTTTAAGGTAATCCAATTTTTCGATTTTATGCCCTCCGATAACATAAATATCTTGCAACCTCAATCTGCCAATAGATGTCAACAGCTTTATTTGATAGTCTACGATTGTGGTAGTCCCTAGTTTAAGCAAACATTTAGGAACATCCTTAGCAACTTCCCTTAAGCGACTGTTAACACCAGCGGCTAAAATTACAGCTTTCATTTTGCAGTATTTCATCTTTCTTGCTTAACCATGCTTTAAATAATTTACTATCAGCCAATTACCTACCAATTTCAATACAGCTCTCTGTTATTAATGGATAAAACGAACCATCGTCCATTGCGCGCCAATCTTTTTGAGGCACTTTCCATCCTTTCCCATACAGGTATCTAAGGTAGTCCTCGACGGGGGAGGGAACGCCAAACTCCATCCCATAGAGTTTTATTCTATCGAGTCTTTCAAAGTAATATTTTGGCACCTTATTGTAGTAATAAGATTTCCATCCTAAAAGCCATCGTACAGCATAAGAGTTAGGCATTTTCGATTTTGGGGGAAGAACGTCGAAATGATGTTTAATAAGCTTCGTAAGTGGACTATTGGCGTTTCTAACATTCTTTCGAATGAATTTTGGTGGCGGAAGCGCGTAGTACAAGAACCTTACAAACTTTAATTTCATGTCCCCCCATCGGTCATGAAGGTCTATGGCATAGTTACCTAAAATTTTGTAAATGGAGAGATCTACATAGACACCGAATCTGCAAAGCTTAGCCGTCTTAAAAATGACATCGTTAACTTTAAATTTTTTTACCCTTGATTTAAAGCCGCTCCTATTAAACTCTTGTAGAGAGTGAACAAACTTTTCCCAATCTTCATCCAACATACCTAAATCTATGTCTTGCATATGCTCTGCTAATTTTCCCTCTCTTATCGCTCCAAGCAGTGTTCCGAAATCGAGCCAAAACCTAATATTGTACATATCAAAAATCTGTTTGACTTCAATAAGGTTTTTCAACGCCCGGTTTTCCCACATTTATTCCACCTCAATCTTTTTCTTAGATATTTCAAATCTACTTACAAGCAGGGATGAAGCAATCAAAAGTATAATGCAAACTATTACCCAAGGAAGCAGAGCACGCATATGGTCCCATTCGTCCCAATACACTAATGGTTTGTCGTATTCAACATCCCCATTATAAGTGAAGCTTCTAGCCCAGCTGTAAACATCTGATATAGGAAGAATGAAGCTAACAGTTCCCGTAATATTCGCGGTCATGGAGTTCCGTAACCTATTAAAGCTGGGTTTATTATACGGCTGGAAATCTTTAAAGGTGGCGTGCCCGGCAACTCGAATCTCTGGTTCTCTAAGGTAGGCTGATAGAGTATTATTACTGTAAATAAAAAGTTCCTTCAACCCTCCAATAACAGTTAAACTTCCATTATTCAACTTGATATACGCTGTAATGTTAGAACCAGTTATGGTCAACTGACGATCCTTTACTGCTACATTTGAATAAAAGCCTCTTTCCGGCAGCATTTCAACTTTATGTGCAAAGACCTTTAAGTTGCCTTCGCCGACGAGGCTAATCGATAATATGTTTTCGAACTCTTCTCTAATGTTTTCATCCTTATAGCCAATTGCAGTCACATCACCTTCCAGTATGACGCTTGAAGATGAGAGGGTTATATTGCCATCAAGGGAAGACGACCTAAATGCGACGGTAAATTCATAAAGCCAAGAAGTGTTTTCAGAATACTTTGGAAGATTAATCCTAGAAGCGTTTAATAAATACCCTAAGACAGGGAAGAGTTTTCTTCCTGCTCCTTCATCCGATTGTATGGCACTAATCAGAGGGTAAACGTTTACGTATGTTATCTCGTGCCCGTTATATTGACCCCTAACTGCTAGGGGGATGGAAATATTTTGTTCACACTTGTAGAAGCTTATCACATTGGATGGATTCTTTGGTAAAATTGGTTCGACGAGCACATTTAAGGGAAGCTCTATGTCATAAACACCTTTGATCGCTGAAGCATTTATAGTATTTGCGGATACAGAAGTCCTCTTAAAATTCTCGTTTTCTAAAATAATGGAAGTGTTGGTAGAGTTGGTCTTAAGCGTGTATCTGAAAGAACCCGTAAATAGGGAATCAGCAATGGCACCATATCCATTGGTATTAATCACTATAATATCTTTGTCGCCTAAGCTCCTTAGAAGCTGGTCTATATCAGATGCCCCTTGCGGATCGTATGGTAGAATTATAACATCACCTTTGTAAATGTTCGGGTCGTTCATCAACATTGTCGTGTAATCATATCGGCTTAAAGAGAGGACATCGTAGGCGAAAAAGTAGTTCGTGTTCGTTTCATCGCCAGGTAAGACTAAAATGGTCTTACTTTCCAATGATGGAGGAGTACCATTTGGCAAGCTGTAAATTTCTGAGTATCCGTCATCATATACCTTTGGTATGAACCTAAGTAGATGAGAACTTACATATCCCCCGTATTTGCTGGAAAGCAGAGGCTTATCGCTATTCGTTATGAGGATATAAGGCGTGGGGGACCAGTTGTAAAGGTTAAGTAACGGGCGCTCTGGATATGCTTCACTGAAGGAGATTCTTCCACCAGTACCGACTACATAATAGCTTCCAGTAAACTCGGCTACACCTCTGGATCTATCTGATATTGTGAATATAGGAGAGCCCATAGAATTTTCCTTTAATGCCTCGAATAGAAAAGAAGCTACATTCATTTCAACATTGCTGAGGGGGCTTTGTTCAGTGAGCGAGGATCTATATTCGACTGAAAGGAAAGTGGATGACATGCCGCTTACAACTATAAGTCCAATAATCATGGTTGCCAAGAACTTGTTCCTAGTCAGAATCAATTTATTATAAGCTTTAAGTAATGGGATGGGGGCCAACGCTGAAGCTGCGGCAAAACAGTGCACAATAAGCCTTCTTTCCCAATAGCCCGTGTCGAAGTAACTATTGTTAACAAACGACACCACCTTCCCAAAGGCTATCATGAAAATGAACATGTACACAAACAAGCAGATTGGTTTATTAAAGTATTGTTGGTACTGGCTTAAGCTTATTATCGCCAGCAAACCTATTACACCAAGGATGACCGGATAAAGCAACCAGGGAACAAACTGTGTACTGCTAACACGCCATACAGAAAAGTCCATTGAAGATAACCACTCAAATAAAGCGGAGGCGTAGAAAATTAGCAAGAAGAGGCTAAGAAGTTTCACCAACACCCCGCTATATCTAAAGTGGAAACCTTTCCACTTGAAAGTCAAGAAGTAGCAAAGTAAAGTTAAAAGCGTTACTATAATCAGATAGTTGTAGTCGATAGAAAATACAATACCCCAACATCTAAGGACGATTGAAGAGAGTAGTGCTAAAATAGTCCCTAGAGTTGTAGCCAACAACATGTCATGTAACCTAGGAAGAATTCTTGGTGAGATTATAGATAAAAATGATAATATTCCAACAAATACGACTAATTCGGAGAAATGCGCAAACACTAAGCCTACGATTAACATTATAGACAATGACATAAACATACGTTTAGACATACCCTCTTTTCTGAGGAGATATATTATGATGAAAAGAAGTGTGAAGCCGACTGTCAGCGGCCTATACCAAAACCATATGCTCTGTCCACCTCCGTATCCTATATCCCAAAAACTTTTGTCCTCAACAATTCCTAACACTTTTAAACGAGAAAACGTAGAATAATCTATCTGCCCAAGCAAATTTAGCCACCCAAAACCTGAGAAGAACATCCAAAAGCCAGTCGCAATTACGGGGAGACGCTCGTCGACATCTTTTAAGTAAGCTCTAGCCATCACATAGAACGATGCCATAGGCAATACGCCCAAAAAGGCCAAGACCGCCTGATACACCGGCATGTAGGAGGAAAATACATTAACTTCTTGCGATGGTGCAGATAATATAATTACCATGGCTTCTTCAAAATGGAACCAAGGATAAGCAGATTTTAGAAGACTAGGGTTTATGGCCGCAACCCATGCGCTTGAGAAGTGCTGGACAATGTCCAGACCCGGATTAAAAGCCGTTTTTGGATACATATTCAAAATAGCGTAAATAAAGATTATAATGTAAATAGCTAATAGTAGGACATCAGCTAACCTGCAAGTTACATTATTTCTCGAGCCCTCCAGTCTTATATGACAGATAAAACGCTTAATTAAATACGCACCGGAAAAGTAGAAAAGATACACAAGGAGAATCACCATCCTTCTCTCAAAAACGGTCTCAGTAAAAATAGAAGTGAACGTATAAATGAAGCCATTAACAACGAAACTGAGAGCAAAACTCATGCTCAACTTGAGGAAGACACTGTTCGAGCTTCTATCAAAAAGCCACATGATAACATAGCCTGGCATAAAAAATACAATCACAGCGGACAGTACAATATTTATTGTTGTGTGATATATGCCGGCTAAGTTCAGCAATAAAAGCACACAAACAACCGTAAGAGGCATAAATTCTATTAGTGTAGTATCGCCAACATAGGATACTTTCACCTTATAAGAAGAGCTAAAGTTTTCCGTGAAAAAGAATATTAACAACGTGCTAACCAGATAGAAGAAATAATTCATTGGATAACTTATAAGCCATAAAATAGGCGTTGAAATCAAGGCGGCTAGAAAGATTAAAGATAAACTACCTCTAAATCTTTGAAAGTTAAACATCTGCCTCCTCAATTAACTTCATTCACTTATTAATGGTGCTCCATGCGCGTACTTTCAGTATACAAACCAGCTTTATATCCTCTTAGACCATTGGTCAGCGAAGAAGCCAACCTAATCCAAACTGCGCTAGGAAAAGGGTTAGGGAAGCCGAGGACAAATAAGACTTTCAATTTATCCGCCTTTTCTGGTTAGACCTTTTGCCTTGGTAGTTCTTGAGCTAGTAGGTTTGACAGGAGATGCATGCCAGCTACATAGTCCCCAGAGACCACTTGCAGTGATTCCAACAATGCGTGCATGTTGGATGTTCCACGTATCTGATCATATGTGATAGAGTCATTGAGGGCTTTTGACGCTAGATGTACGTGGGCCGAGGTACTTATCAGAAGCTAAGTTTTCAAATATACGGGGGTCCAACGGCTCAAATATTGTGGGTAGCTCAGATGGTGTGAGGCGTTTTTCTCGATCGCCTTCATCGTTTGAAGATGATGTGCTTCCTTCAGCCTTCCCCTGCAGTTTCTCGACGATGGAGACGATGAATGAGAGCGCTGTTACTTTTTGTTTTATTTGCTCAGCGTTTTCCTTTACGATTTCGGCGAAAGTTGTCACCTGCGGATGTAAGGATGGGTTAAGCGAAGCTTCCATGAGCATCCCTTGGAAGCGTGGATCATTTTGTATGCCGTCGACAAGCGCGTCCACGCCATATGAGCACATCTTAGCGAGTAGGGCGTTGTTCATATCAGCCTTTCCCAACAGTTCCATATCTTTACTCAACATTTTCGCTGTGGTTTTTCTCACAACCTTTAGGGCGTGAGCTTCCTCCGCAATTTTTCTGTTTTCAGTTTCTAAATTTGAGTTCTCATCCCTTAAATTCTTGACCTTAAGGAGGAGCCTGCCTCTCTCTTTCCAGAGTTCTTCAATTTCACTCTTTATCCTTCGCTTCTCTCCATGAAGAGCGTCCAAGTCCAACAGGGTCTGGAAGTGCTCCGCTACATACCAAGCTAACGTCTCTGGCTTCCAGCCCACTTTTGCCATCTGCGAGACGAACTGCCCCGTAGACTGAACCTGCTCTACCGTCAACCCGAACCTCTCCTTGGCAGTTGCAAGTTCAGCTATGACTGGAAGCATCCCATCGAGCGGTACATCATACTTCTCCTCTATGGCGTCTTGCCACCTCTGATATTCGAGACATCTGCCCTCCATCTGCATGAGAAGTTTTTTCTGTTCCTCGATCTTGTCAGATAGCGTCAATCCGCCGATTGTTTTCACGTAGTGAGCCTTA
>Ga0272448_1005720_pt1 | contig 13635 bp, 17 predicted proteins | sample YNPCB0191_FD_202220 | JGI IMG/M metagenome (GOLD analysis project Ga0272448, IMG submission 202220) | Hot spring sediment microbial communities from Yellowstone National Park, WY, United States - YNP-CB-019-1 | ecosystem: Environmental > Aquatic > Thermal springs > Hot (42-90C) > Sediment...
AGAGTTAACAGAATTGTTAACTTTGTGGGAACAAAAAAGAGTAGAGATAAAACAGATAAAAGAAAAATATAAAAATTTTAATGGTAAACTTGTAGTTATCTCTGATTTACATATACCATTTATTGACTTAAATGTTTTCAAAAAGTTTCTTGAGACAGAATTAAAAGGTGCAAAATTGTTAGTTATAGCAGGCGATTTTGTTAATTTTGATAAGTTTAGCAGGTTTATCCATATAGATGGTATTGTATCAGCAAAAAAAGAAATTGATTTAGCAAACAAGTATTTAGAAACTTTATGTAGTTATAAAATACCAATAATTTATTTAACAGCAAATCACGAGTTAAGGTTAGAGAAGTTTTTGTATAGAAGTTTACCAAATGATGTTGCAACAGATTTAGTTGATTTAGGGTTATCTTTAACAAATTTTTTTAGATATAAAAATCTGATTTTAGTCAACAACTGGTTTTGTCAGATAGGTGATGTTATTGTTGCACATCCTGAAGTGAACTCTATTGTTCGTGGTAGAGCGGTAGATTGGACAATAGAGTATTTTGAGAGTAGGATACTTGATTTTAATTGTGTTATTATAGGACACACACATAGACAAATAAAGATGTTCAGGAAAGGAAAATTAGGTATTGAATGTGGTTCAATGTGTAAGACACTTGATTATACTGTGGACAGCAAATTTTCAAGTTATAGAACAGAAACACAATATTTAGGTTATGCTTATTCTATATTGAAAAATGGTAAATATGAATTAAACGATACAGATTTTATAACCTTGAAAATAAATGACAAAATTTTATAAAATTTATATTAGGAGGTAAGTTATATGGAAAAAATAGTTATATACGACTTAGATGGGACATTAATAGATGTTTCTGAAAGGTTGTCTAAATCGCTTGAAGAAGTTGGTATTCAATCTTTAGAAGAAGCAACAAATGAACAATACGATAAGGTTATGAAAATTCTTAATTCTAAAAAATATATTGACACTGACAAACCTAAAGAAGATGTTATAAATCAATTAAAACAAGATGCTGATGAAAATGGTGTTTTTATAATGACTGGCAGAGTTGGTGAAGCAAAAGATTGCACAAAACAACAATTAAAGAAATTTGGTATTCCTTATGATGAAATAGTTTTTGTTAATGAAGATTTAAGAGATATTAAATCTACTGCTGAAAATAAAGCACAAAAAGTTGCTGAATTACAAAAGCAATATGAAATAATAAAATTTGTTGATGATATGCCAGAAAATAGAGAAGCAGTTGCTGAAATTATTGGTGAAGATAAAGTTGTTGATCCATCATCTAATTCTGATGAGGAAAAGACAGAAAAAGAAATAATGACTTCAAGACCTAAAACAGAAGAAGAAAGACAAGAAACACATAGGAAATTATATGGTGAAGAAGCGCCTAAAAGAGGAACTGGTAGAGGAAAGACACCTGAACAAGAAATAACAGAATATGCTATGGGGATGAAAGAAGAATGAAAATATATGGTTATCAACCACTACCTAAACAATTAAAGTTTCATAAGTCAAAAGCGAAATATAAAGCGTTTATAGGTGGTTGGGGTTCAGGTAAGACAAAGGCAGGTATTTGGGAATGTATTGATTTAGCGATGAGGTTTCCTAAAAATTGTATATTAGTAGCACGGAAATATTCTACTGATTTGAGGGATACTACACAAAGAATGTTCTTTGAAGAATGTCCAAACGAATTAATTAAAGAATATAAGAAATCAGAAAGAAGATTAATATTTATTAATGGTTCTGAAATATTGTTTAGAGGTCTTGAATATAAATCAGAAAGAGAAAAAAGAGCGTTGTTAGGTTCATTTAATTTAGGTGCTTTTTATGTAGATGAAGCATCTGATATTGATTTATCATTGTTTAGAGATTTACAGGGTCGTTTAAGATTAAGGATTGTTTCTGAACATTATGGTCTGATAACTTCTAACCCTACAACTGTTGAACATTGGATTTATAAAATATTTGTTGTTAATAATGATCCAAACTATTTTTTAGTTAAATCATCATCATTAGATAATATATATTTGCCAAAAGAATATCTTGAAGAATTGCAGAAATATCCAGAGAGTTGGAAAAGAAGATATTTAATGGGTGAATTTGGATTTTTAGAAGATGGAACACCTGTATTTAAAGATTTTAATGAAAACTTACATATATCTGATGATGTAAATTATATGCCTGGTAAACCTATAATACGTGGTTGGGATTTTGGGTTTCATAGACCTGCTGTTGTATGGTGTCAAATAGATGAAGATGATAGGTTTATAATTTTAAAAGAATATCTTGGTAAGGATGAATATCTTGATACTTTTGCTGATAAAATAATAAAAATATCTAATGAAGAGTTTTATAACGCAGAATTTATAGATTGTGTAGACCCTGCTGGTGCTCATATATCAGATAAATCAAGAATTACATCGTGCGACATTTTAAGAGCTAAAGGAATAAATCCTCGTTATAAATGGATAAAAGTTGAAATAGGGATACAATTAATACAGAAAAAATTAAATACATTAGTTAATGGTAGACCTGCTTTTATTATAAAAAAGAGTGGTTGTCCAAGATTAATAGAAGCGTTTGCTGGTGCTTATACCTATACAAAAGATGAGAATAAAGAAATTCCTTATAAAGATGGTTTTTATGAACATTTAATTGATGCTTTAAGATATATATTTAATGTTTATTATAACACAACATTATATGATACACAATATTATGATTTAGAAATTCCTGAACCAAAATGGTTTAACATATGAAAGATATAGAAGAAAAACAAATAGTTAATAATTCATTACAACTTTGGCAAGAGGCTTACGAAGCAAGAAAACCTATTGAGGTTATATGGCAAAAAGTATATAATTTATATAATAATCAATATGATTTTTCTAAAAAAGCAGAATGGCAATCAAAACAATATTTACCTAAAATATCTAATGCTGTAAGAGCTATAGTAGGTTTTGTTAAAAAAGCGTTAACTCAAGAAGGTGATTGGTTTACTGTTAAGTTTTTAAATGAAAAATTTGTTGATTATGAAATTGTTTTGAAAAGATATTTGTTATATTGGTTAAATATAAATAAATTTAATCAGATTTTTGATGAAGCTTTAATTTGTGGTTTATTATCAAATTTAATTATTTTTAAAGTTTATTGGAAGACTTCACAAACTATAGAAGGAACTACTATACCACAAAAAAGTATTGTAGCTGATGTAAAAGAAGAGAAAGAAAAAACATTGAAAGATGTTGTTTTAGAAAGTTTAGGTGGTAGTTTTGCTGAAGCAGAAAAAGAGTTTTTATCAATGTATACTGAAGAACTTAAAATTGCTGTTGTAGATCCTTTTGATTTCTTTATAGACCCAACTGGTAGATATAAATATGTTATTCATAGAATAGCAATGGATTTATCAGATTTGAAAGAAATTGCTGAAAAATCAAATTATAATACAAAAGTTGTTGAACAAATTGAAGAAGATTATAGAAAACAAGAGTTTGAATATAAAGAAGCAGTAAGGAAAGGGATGTCAATTACTAAAAAACCTACATTTAGAAAACAAGTTGAATTATGGGAATTTTGGGGAGATTTGTTTGATGAATATGGTAATGTTATATTTAGAAATTGCACTTGGACTATTGCTAATGAAAAATATCTTATTAGAGGACCTATAGAAAATCCGTTTTGGCATAAAAAAGCACCTTTTGTTTGGGGTCCTATTATAAAAAGACCTTTAAGTGTTTATCATAAAAATTTCTTTGAAGATAGTATTGGTTTAGCATTTGTTTTAACAGAATTGTTAAATATGATGATAGATACTAATAGTTATGCAACTGCTAAAGCGTTTGAAATAGATATGGATCTTTTATATAAACCTGAAGAACTAACGACTGGTATTTATCCAGGTAAAGTATTTAAGAAAAGAAGTGGTGGTGCTAATTTACCACTTATTAGAGAAATAAGTTTAGGTCAAGTATCACCACAAATTTTAAGAATTTATCAAGAAATGGATAGAGAATTTCAAAATGCTACTGGAACAACAGAATTTTTATTAGGTAAACCTGCTACAAGAGGACGACCTACTGCTACTGAAGTTGCTGTAAAATCACAACAAAGTTCAGCGTTTATTGAAGATATTGCATCTTGTATAGAAGATAATGTTTTATCACCATTACTTAAAATGATGGCTGTGTTAATTCTACAATATCAAAGAAGTTTTGATGATATAAGATTTATTGAAATACAAGAAAGTATAAAAAATAAAATGAAAATATTAGCTGCTTTACCAGAAGAAGAAAAAAGAAGGCTTATTGATATATTTAATTTTGAAGTTAATGGTATATCAGGGTTAATAAATAAAAAACAAAATATTGAAAAATTGCTTAATTTTTTAGAATTTATAATGAATACGCCAGTATCAGATTATATAAATTTTGGTAATGTATTAAAACAAGTAGCGTCTTTATTAGATTTAGATACTGAAAATTTGTTATTGCCTGAAGAATATGTTCAAAAAATAAGACAATTAAAAATGCAACAAGAATTGTTATTATCTCAATTAAAAGGAGGTAGAGAATATGACAAAAAAAGAAAAACACCTGGTGTTTCCTGAAGAGGCAGTAAAAATAAATTTTTATACATATGGTCTTGATAAAAAATATCTTCCTGAAAAAGAAATAGATTTCAATGTGAAAAAAGAAGTTCCTGATGATGTTGGTGGTAGAAAAAGTGTTAGTTTGAAAGAAATGTATGGAACATTACCAAAAGAAAGAATGAGTGCCGCAAGAGTATGGAATAAAGTAAGACCTAAGGCTACGTCTATAAATAGAGAAAAAGAGCCAAAAAGTGGTAAAAAAGATCCATTTGCTAAAAAATATTAAACAGGAGGTAAATAACTATGCCATTTAAGAGTAAAAGACAATGGAAAGCATTTTTTGCTATGGAAGCAAGAGGTGAATTACCAAAAGGGACTGCTGAAAAATGGGCTAAAGAGACAAAAAAAGCTGGGAAATCATATAAATCATTGCCTGAAAAAAAGAAAAGAAAATATAAAGGTTCGGGAACTTTTGAAGAAGAAGATTTATATAGAGGATATATCAAAATTGGATAATTTTTATCTTTTAGGAGGATTTTATTATGAATAAAGAACAATTGGAGAAACAACTTGTATCAGATATATTTAAAACACCAAAATTGAAAAAAGAGCGTTATACTGGTTCTAAACAAATTAGTAGAGAAGATTTATCAAGGGGGTATGTAAAAATCAATGCAACAAAAAGAAATAATTCAAGAAATAGCTAGACAAGTTGAAGATTATCTTAAAGATTTTTTTGAGGAAGAAAGACTACGTATTTATCGTGATTTGTGTAATTGTGAACCTAATTTAGAAAAATTCTTACAAATTCAAGCGAGGGCGAAAGTATTAAAAGATTTAGAACAACAAATTTTAATAGATAAAACAGGTGGGTAAGTTTGTCTAAACTATTGACAAACTCCACTGAAATTTAATAAAAAATGGAGGAATAAAAGTATGACAGATACAAAACAAAATCCCCCTGCTGAAAGTCAGCAACAGCAGGACACGGAAAAAAAAGAAGTAAAATTTGCTGACAAATTTAAATCTGTTGAAGAACTTGAAAAAGCGTATAAAGAAGCAGAACGTAAAATGCAAGAATTGGCAGAACGGAATAAAAGAGCAGAAGAGTTGTTGGAAACATTGATAGGTCAACAAACTTCTTCTGCACCAACATATGCTACATCAGAAACAAACAATGAAGATTATTATAGTAAGATAATTGAAAATCCAAAGGAAACTTTAGAAAAATTTGCTTCTGATATAGAAAAAAGAATAATTACAAAAATAAAAACAGAACAAGAAATGGTAGAACAGGCTAAAAGGCTAAATGAATATTTTTATACGAAATATTCAGATTTAAAGGGATATGAGCCTATAGTAGGATATTTTGCTGATGTATATCAAAAGCAATATCCTACGGAAAAAATAGAAAATCTGCTAGAAAAAATAGCAGAAGCTACAAGGGCATATATTGCTGACAAAAAATTGAAAAGTCAGCAAGGAGAAAAACCTTTAAATGTAGCCGAACCAAGTTCTGCTAAACAAGGTTCTTCAACAGGAACAGCTTCGTCAGAAGAAAAATTGCTTTCTCCTGATGAAGAATTACAACAATATCTTGAAGAAAGGTCTAAAGAAAGAATAAAAAAATTTGTATAAAGGAGGTATACTACTATGGCAGGACAATATTGGCAAGTTAATACAGCGGGAGGTTATTTAGCCAACCCGAGATTATCAAGAACTATAAGACACGCAGCACAACCTTTAATGAAGTTTAGACAATTTGTGCGTCAAATTGGAGGCGCACATTAAAGGTGGCTATATGCTGGGAAGTCCTAAAGCTTCCATTCCCACTGGAGGAAAAATATGGAAGATAAAACAATGGATAATCAGCAAGAAACTCAAACAAAGCCAACAGAAGTAGAATTAGCTTGGCTTGCGGGCATAATAGAAGGAGAAGGGTGGATTACAATGTCTGCTCATAGATGTTCTAAAAAAGAATGGGCTGGTGGATATATTCTTGCACCTAAAATTGGTGTTTGTAATACTGATGCTGGAATTATAAGAAAGATAAGACAAATCTTTGATAAGTTAGGGACAAATAATTATATTTTTGAATACAGAACTACTTGTCAAAATTTTAAGAGTGGAACTACAATATTAGAAGTATCTACTAAAAGATTAGATACAATTAAAAATATTTTAACTTCTATTATGCCTTATATGGCTGGGCAGAAAAAACAAAGAGCAGAATTATTATTAGATTATGTAGAAAAAAGATTATCACATAAATATGAACCGTATACAGAAGAAGAAATAAATATAGCAAAAAAATTTTTTGAAGAATGTGTTTCAACTAAAGGTAAAAAAAGAAGTAAGGCTTTGTTGAGGTTCTTCAGAGACTTTACGCCACCCCCGACTTTGGAAAGAAATTAAAAAGGACAATTTATAAGTCGGGATGATAAAGTCCGAACTGCATAGAAATATGCAGATTAACAAAATTGCCCGAGCCTGGTTATGGTAAAAATGTTGGTGATAGAATAGAGTTTGTTAGAATATCAAATGTTCAAAATCCAGGTGGACCTTTAGAAGAAACTCAAAAGATACCAGAAACCAATGTTGCTATATCTAAAGGTGCAGTAATTGTTAAAGAATATGGTAATTCAATACCATATACTGGTAAGTTAGAAGCGTTAGCAGAATTTTCTGTTGAAAACATATGGACTGTTGCTTTGAGAGATGATATGGCAAAAGTGTTAGATAAAGTTTGTTATGATGCATTTGTTCAAGCAAAAGTAAAATACACTCCAACTGGAACCGCTTCTTCACCTTCATATCAAATATCAACAAACGGAACACCAGGTGATACTGCTACAAGAGATATCACATTAACTGATATAAAGAATGTGATTGATTATATGAAACAAGTGTTGCAAGTTCCACCTTATGATGGTGAAAATTATGTTGCTATAGTTTCTTCTTATGTTGCAAGAAAGATTATGGATAGTCAAGATTTTATTGAAGCTGCAAAATATGGTGATCCTGAAAGATTGTTCCGTGGTGAGATAGGAAGAATTTATAAATGTAGATTTGTTGAAGAAACAAATGCTTTACCAGTTGTTTTAGGAACTACATCTTATATTGGTGAATGTATTGTATTTGGAGCTGATCCTGTAGTAGAAGGTGTTGTAATACCTGAAGAGATAAGAGCTAAGATACCAGAAGATTATGGTCGTTCTAAAGGTGTTGCTTGGTATTATATGGGTGGTTTTGCTCCAACTTGGGATACTGGTAATCCTGGTGAAGCAAAAATAGTTCACATAACAAGCTTATAATATAAATTTTTAAATATAGGAGGTAATACCTATGGCATATTCACTTGAAAATATAAGGATAATAATACCAGTATTGGTTGACCAATCAGGATTATCTGATGGTGCTGTAGTGTTTACTTGGAAACCTGCTAAAAGAATAAATTTGGTTTCAGTTGGTTTTGTTGTTCAAGAAGCTTGGGGAGCAAAAAATTCTAAAATGTCATTAGAAGTAGATGATGTAGAATTAGCAGAATTAACAATTCCTGCTTCTACTTCTCTTGGGACTGAAATTAACAAATCTGTAGGTATTGATATTCAAGTTGAAGCTGGTTCAAAAATAGAACTTATAGCAAAAGATGTTAATGCTGAAAATGGGACAGGTTATTTTGTGTTAGAATATAGAGAATTGCCGTAAAGCGAAAAAAAACAATAATAAAAGGGGGAGTATTGGTTAATAATATATTTTTATAGGATACTCCCCTTTTTTATCTTTATGAACAATAATGAAGAAAAAGAACTTATATTAGATTTAAAGAGACCATATATATTAAGATGTGATGAATTAGGTAGGATGATATATATCCAAGATGGTAATGTTTTTTCTATAAATGGTAAATTTTTAAGAAAAGATGTTTATGTTGAACAAAAAACAGATTTAGAAGTTGAGATACCAGAAGAAGTTGTAGAGTTAAAGAAGAAGTTAGAAGGTGAATTTGAGTGTCCGATATGTGGTAAAGGGTTTAAAAAAGAAATTACCTTAAAGCAACATATTGGTAAGTTTCATAAAGTTGTTAGTATTAAGCATTTACCAGTATGGAGTAAAAACAAATGAATTTTGGAGAAATAAAAAATGAGATATTGAAAAGGATTAATAGGACAGATTTAGATGATGCTTATTTATCAAATGTTGTTAATGAAGCAATAGAATTTATTGATAGGTTAAGTTTATGGTTTTTTGAAGAAAAAGTTAATACTATAAATATAAATGGTGGTAATTATGTTTTAGGATACGATATAATAGCTAACAAAATAAAGTCAATTAAAAAAATATATTATAATTTGACAAGTTCACAATCAATATTTTTAAGTTTACTTCCTGTTTCTTCTATAGATGAAGCAATAATGTTGATAGGTGTTTATAATACAAGTGGTGATGTTCCTCAAATAAAAAATAAATTATTTGGTGGATTTTATTATATAGAAGATGGTAAAATTAAAACTTATCCACAAATTTTAACTAATGTTTATAATTTATACTTGAATTTTTTTACTTATCTAAATCGTTTATTAACTGATAATGATACAAATTATTTAACAAGTTATTATCCTTCTTTAATTATCAATTATGCTTTATCAAAGATTTATAGAGATTATGAAGTTTATGATGTAGCAGAAGAGTATAAAAAATCGTTTGAAGATGAGTTAAAAGGATTATATTTTACTAATATATCAATTTATAAAGAGGTTAATCCAAATGAACTTTTTAGAACTACAACGGAAAATAGTAAATAATTTAGGTATTAAAGAGACTAATGCTTATGTTTATGCTGGTGAATGGATAAATAATACTTTGAAATATATTAATGATTTAAGGGATTGGTGGTTTTTAAGAAGAACGTATAATTTTACAACAACAGAAGGTATACAAGAATATTCACTTCCTGCTGATTATAAAAACGATTTTATTTTGCTTAAAATAAGTGATGATGGATATAGAATTATAGATTATATTTCGTTATTAGATGCCTTTAAATTTTATGGAACTGACAAAGGTGAAGTTGCTAAATATTATATAGATAATTCTTCAAAAGGGTTATTATTGTTCCCAACACCAAATAAAAGTTATAATATGAGGTTTTATTATCATGCTAATTTAATACCGTTAACAGATGCGGATGATACTAACATTTTATTAGAAGAATACACTTATTTAATAGAAGCAGGTGCTATGAAATTAGGGTTAGAATTTTTAAGAAGGTATGAAGAAGCTCAATATTATAATGCAAGATTCCAAGAGTATATTAAGGAATTGAATGTTATAGATAATGAGAAGAAACTGCCTGAAGAATTTGTATTTATACCAAGAAGAGATTATTATGCATCAGGTTTAGAAGAAAACACAGTAAAAGCATTATTAGATTATTGGTAATATGAAAAGTAAAAAGGTAAAGGAACATATAATAACAAATTTTTTGAAAGGTGTAATAACCAATGCTGATGATAAGATTATACCAAATGAAGCAATTTCTAATATGTATACAGGTAAAGTTTCCACTTTTGGTATAAATTGTGGTTATTATGTGGAACCAAATAAAGAAACATTACCAGTTTTATTAGGTAAAGATGAAATAGATGGTTGTTTAATATCAAATTTAATAACACCTTTTGCACAATATAATGGCAGATTTAATATAGTATTTGGTAAAGAAATAGAAAGAAATTGGTATAGTAGAAGAATTACTTTAAATTCACAATATTCTGCTAATTATCCTATTTTAATTAGATTAAATTTAGATTTAAGAAGTTTTTATACTAACAATAAATTAAGTGATGATTTTTCTGAATTAAGGTTTACATTAGATGCTGATGGGACACAACATTTGCCACACTATATTTTTACTCATCCTTATCCTAAATATGGTAATATAAATCGTTCACAATATGTAGTTTATATTTTACTTCCTTCTATAAATCAAGGTGAAAATTATATTTATATGTGGTATACTGTAGATGATAGTATTGGTAATTTTAATAGTGTTAAAAATACTTTTAATGTTCAATATGATAATTTAAATAGCACAAATGAAGATTTTCAAAGAAATTTTTTAAGTGAGAATTATAAAGTAATTCAAGGTATTTTTAAAAGTAATGTTTATAATGGTTATAAAGTATGGAGTTTAGGTGGAGCTTATATGGACCATATAATTAAAATAACTCCACAACTCTATACAGATTATTTTAGGTATTATTTTAAATTTATAACAGCAAAGACGCAAACTGGTGGTAATTTTCTTTTTAAAGTGTTTCTTAACGATACATTAAAAATTTATATAAAAACAAGTTATGATGGTATTAATGTTAATTATGAAGTATGGGTAAATGGCGCAGTAATAAGTAGTTTTTCTATACCAGCACAAACAGAGTTAAATTTTGGTAGTGCAGATTTTAATATTTTATTTAATAATCAAAGTATAACTATTTATCGTTCTACTGATGGAGGTTTAAATTGGACTTCACTTTTTACTTTTTCTTATACATTTGATAAAATAGAGTTTAAATTAGAATTTAGTCCTAAATCTAATGATGAATATATACATTTAATACATTTTTTTGGTATTAGTGATTATAGAATTGCTTATTTATCTTCTTATTCAGTTGATACTAATGAAGTCCTTTATGAAAGCACTTATGCAAATAGTTATGCTATAGTTTATAAATCACCAACTAAAGATGATTGGGTTTATAAACAATTAAAGATTGGTTCAGGTTCTTATATGGACAATAGTAATCCCAGATGTGCTTTATGGGATGATAAAATATTTATTACTTCGGCGTCTAAATATCAATCACTAACTAATTTTGATGTTTATGGTGGTTTATATTATATTAGTAGAAAATATCCTAATGAAGGTTCTATAAATTATGTTGATTATTTTTTTGATCCAAATCCTGGGTTTAATATGATACGAGATACTGGTTTAATTGATATAAACATATATAAAAATTTTATGTTTGTATTTTCTCCGATATATATATTTTGGTCTGATTTTAGTAATCCGTTAGTATGGGATAGTGGGTTAGCTGGTAATTCAATGTTAGGTAATTTGAATACTGATTATATTGTTAAGACATTGGTTTATAAAGACACTTTATTTATTTTTACGAAATGGAAGATATATGCTTTGGAGTGGGCTGGTTATCCAACTTTATGGAAAATAACGCCTGTAGTTGAGTTAACAAAAGAGTTTTATGATGCTGTAGTTAGTTCAGATTTTATTTATGTTTTATTGAAAGGTGATTATTTTTATTTATATGAATTCAATGGTTATAGTTTAAAGTTATTGAATTATGAAATTTTGAATAAATGTATTGTAGATGATAATGCAGAATTTTTTATAGATTTTGAAGGTTATGTTCATTTGATAACTAATAGAAATTTGATTACTTATGATCCATATTTAAAACTTTTTAATATCAATGAAAACTTTATAACAGAAGATTATATTAAGAATAAAATGCATATTTCAGAATATTATTATCCAAATCCAGTTTCTGATACAGAGAGTTATGCTTATTATAGTATTAATAATCGTTTTTTAATGAATTTGTATAGGTATAAAGTTGAGAAAGAACAAGTATATGATAAGATAGATTTTGAGACAAAAAAGTTTGATTTTGATGTTCCTAATTATAGTAAGAGGTTGTTGAAAGTAGAAATAGTAGGTGATTGGCAAGGTAGGTTAAATGTTAATATAAATGATAAAAATTTTAATACAGAAAATGGTCTAATTACTTGTAATTTAGTTGACAAATTTTTTAAATATAGAATTAGTGGTGATAAAGTTAGGACTATAAATTATATTAAATCATATTTTGTAGTAGAAGGAACAAGATAAAATTAGGAGGTATAAATTTATGGCTGAAATAAAACCTTTAGATTTACCGAAAGAAAACCCTTTTGTTGTAGAACCTGAATATTTTTATCCAAAAGAAGAGTTGCAATCAATATTTGCTGGTTATTTTTCTATGTTGCCAAGATTATCTGATATTTTAAGAAGAGGGATAACATCTCCGACTTCTTTACCTGGTTATGAATTGTTATCAAAAGCTGCAGAAGAAGAGACAAAGAAGTTAGGTTCAAGTTTTATAGGTGCTGGTTTAGGATATACACCTCAGTATGTCACAGGGTTAAGGGACATATATGGCAATATGATGAGGAATGTATCAGATATTTTTTTAGAGAGACAATTAGATTTAGTAAAATCATTAACAGGAATGTATCAAATGCCGATGCAATTAGCTGGTCTTACTATAAGTCCTGAAGTATATGTTCCTTCGCCTACTACTACAAAGGTTGTTCAAGAAGAAAAGAGAGAAGCGACAGCTGCAGAATGGTTAACTGCAGCAGCAACTCTTATACCTGTTTTAGCTAAAATTTTAGGTTTACCTATATAATAGGGGGTATAAACATATGCCTATAAGAGAGATAGGACAACCAACTACAGAATATAGGACTACAGTTAAAACTGGAACAGATCCTTTAGAATTATTAAATATAGCAAGGACTAGTGCAGCGTTTTCTGATGATGTGTTAGATATATTGAATAAGATTGAAGAGCGTGATAAGAAGAGGCAGGCTGAGGCTATAAAGGATTTAAGGAATATATTAGTTTCAGAAAGGACTGCAGATCCAAGTATATTATTTCGTGAAGAGTTTATAGATGATATAGCTAAAGCGTTAAAGAAGCCAGAGAAATATGTTAAGATGAAATTTGAAGAGGCTAAGAAACAAGGTAAAGTTCCAGAAAGTTTGGCTTTAGAATTAAAATCAGTTCTTGGTTTAACACAACCTGTTGGTTTACCATATCCTATTTTATCAGAAGAGATGGTTAAACCTTCTACGTCACTTGAGGTAGCTTCTTTAGGTGAGATGAAGATACCAACACCAAGTGGTGCGGTTTTAACTAAACCTGCTGGTATGACACCTTCAGAATATG
>Ga0272448_1005722_pt1 | contig 13634 bp, 16 predicted proteins | sample YNPCB0191_FD_202220 | JGI IMG/M metagenome (GOLD analysis project Ga0272448, IMG submission 202220) | Hot spring sediment microbial communities from Yellowstone National Park, WY, United States - YNP-CB-019-1 | ecosystem: Environmental > Aquatic > Thermal springs > Hot (42-90C) > Sediment...
TCTCTAAATTTTTATCAATTGGGCTCGAGATCCCACCGCTCTTCTCTTGAAAGGCACTCTCGTCAACCAAATCCAAAACTTTATCCTTTTTTTCCTCAAGGGCATTATCAACATTATAAACAATCTGCCTATTAGTTGAATTAAAAGATAATTGCCTGGTTATTAAAGGAAAAGAGAAAGCAATCTGATTTTGGCTAATAAAAGTTTGGGAATTTTTATCCCCTCTATTTTGACCATAATAAATGAAGAAGTAGCCAAAAAGACTTATAATCAATAAGCTAGTTCCAGTCACTAAATAACGCAAAAATTTCCCCATCCTTTTCCTTATATTTCAAAATTATCTGTTTCTCAGATCTTGATGGAACTTCACCTATATAATAACCGACAAAATTTCTTCTGTCAAACTGATGTCATGGTTCAATACATAGGTAACACATATGAACTTTTAAAATCGTTAGGAGAATTGCAAATAATGGTATAAGTGAAATAATTATTGCAAGACGATGTTAGCCCATATAATCAGCTGAAATAAAATTCAATTTCACAGTAGTCTTGTACTTATCTTTTGAACCATGACATTTATAAACACTAGGCAACAAGGTGTTACCTATGTGTCTGGACATCCACAACTGAGGAAGTGTCTTCGATGTGCCTTAAATCTGCTACTTTAAAATAGACAAAATCGGCTTAGACTAATTTTTCCCATAAAAATTTGGTAATTTCGGAAATTTTGATTCTTTCTTGCTTCATCGTATCACGATCGCGGATTGTGACGGTGTCATTTTCTTCTGTCTCAAAATCAATCGTAGCACAGAACGGGGTGCCAATCTCATCTTGGCGCCGGTGGTGCCTGATTCATTAAAGATGACATTAACCTCATCGGATGAGGCCTTTTCCTCGATTTTCGCCGTTCCATGGTAGTCGGAAATATCAATAATGGTGTTGTTGTATTGTGCTCGGGGAGAATCCGGGCTAAAGCCCGAACTACTACCAACCGTAGCCCCACGCTTTAGCGTGTTTCCTTCCAAGCTAAAGCTTGTACTACTGTCGGATTTGATATCATACGCTTTCAAATCTACCTTAAACACTATTCTCTGCAAATTGCCATTGGGATTAGCCGGCAAAGAGAAGGTTTGCTTTTGGACAATTTGTTTAGCTTTGCCTTGACCTTTGGTTTTGGCCTCGAGCGTCGTCGAGAGGTTGGTGTCATTGGCCAGCCTTTCCGTCGCTGTCAGTTCGAGGTGGTCTTTATCAGCGCGGGTGATAGATTCTTCGTGCAAGCTAAAGCTTGGACTACGATTTTCTCGTAGACCAGCATTTAGCCTGTTAGCAAGCTGAAGCTTGAACTACGGATATTTTGTAGATCACCCTTTAACGCCTTATTCTATCTTCACCAACTTGGCCTGCAAAATAAATAACGGTTATGGTTAAGGTAACGAAACCCGTATCGTGAGGCGGCTATGTCCAACGTCAGACGCCTAACCAAACGGGCTTCCTAACCGCTTAACGCTCTACGCTATCGCGGCTTCAGAAGGCGTCCCTACAATTAATCTACCGTTATCTTCCCTGTTTCCTTGGGATGGAGAGCGCAGTGATAATTATAAGTTCCTTTTTTGTCAAACATATGGGAGAAAATGTCTTTCGGCGCCATTTTACCGCTTTCAAATCCATCGAATTTTAGTTGATGATCTTTAACATCCTCATTGATCCAAGTCACTCTGGTTCCCTCTTTAACCGAATAATATTTGGGGTCAAACTTGCCATCTTTTATCGTGATCGTATTATTTCCCGCTGGATTTTCTAAAGTGTTCGTCTTAGTTTGTTTTTTAATATAAATACTGTAGCCAGTGTACCCTAACCCGGCAAGCACGATGATCGCCATGCCGATAATTAAAATCAGCTTTACTGGCTTCTTCTTCTTGATTGTTTGTGTTTGTTCGAAATTGGTGGTCTTTTCGTCATTCATCTTTCCTCCTTTTATAATATAAATAATTTCGTAAATTTTTAGCGAGGATGATTCAGATTAAAAATCCTTCGCCAAAATAAAATATATCATAAAGTAAGATGATTAACAAGATTGAGGGCAGGGACAAGCTGAAGCTTGGATTACGATTTTCTCGTAGACCAGGCTTTAGCCTGTTAGCAAGCTGAAGCTTGAACTACAACTTCTCGTAGACCAGCATTTAGGCTGTTTTCCGGAGACGGGCTAAAGCCCGGACTACTTTTTTCTTGTAGCTCACGATTTAGCGTGTCTTCCGCCCGGACGTGCTTGCCCAGTGAACCTTGCCTCATTCTATTCGAGCGAGCTTGGCCTGGATTACTAGCCGTTTCCAATCATCTATTAAATCCTAAATTCTAATCTCTAAATCCTAAACAAATTCTAAATTTCAATGTTTCAAACTATTTTGCCTTCTCGGCAATTGAACCATAAATTTTCATCAATTCGTTAGTTTCTTGAATCAATCTGGTCTTTTCTTTTAATTGACTCTTGTTGGGTTCACTTAGTCTTAACCAATAACGACTTTCCTTGGCTTCTTTTTTGCAAATCCTAATTCTCATAAAAAAATCTTTTTTACCCAAGGATTCATTCGCCTCAATATAGTTTGAACCAACAGAACATCCCGATCTGATTAATTGTTTACCAATTTCGATATTGCTAACAGTTTTAGGCAAAGCTTTAACATATTTGATGACATCTTGAGCATACTTAAAAATTCTTTCTTCTAAATCATAATATTTATTGTTTGTTATTTGATTCATTGTGATTTGTTTAGAATCTAGTATTTAGAATTTGGTCATTCTATCCGAATAAGCCGTGCTTGAAGCACGAGTCTTTTCCAATCCGTATACGGCGGGTCACAGGTGTAGAAGGTCAGCAACCAGTCATCGGTTGGGCCAAAAAGCGAAGTATCTTTGGGTGAAACTGTCTCTTTTTTAAAAACTTGATAATGATAATTTTTCCCTTGATAACTGATTGTCACTTCATCGCCAATCTCAACCAGACGTAAACTGATAAAAACTCGGCCGTAAGGATTTTCCGCATCCAAATCAAAATTGTGACCGGCCAAAACCACATTGCCTTTTTGATTCGGCCAGACGGATTCCGGATGATGGCCAATCCCCTGTTTTAAGGCCCCTTGGTCAGTGCCTTCGACAATCGGGGCATCAATATTGACTTGACTATTCTTGAGATGAAAAGAGGCTGCTTGCTTGGCCGCGTTGGCATCGTTATTTGCTTGAGGTGCGGTGGTATTTTCCGAAAGCACTTGACTGGGCGAGTTGTTTTTAATCACTGTTTTAACCCAATAATCCAACCATGGTTGAGTAATAATTGCCAAAACCGTCACTACCCAAAAAGTTAGGACTACTTGGAGAGATTTGTAAAATAAAAGCCAGTATTTTTCTGGCGGATTTCTCTTAGACGACACGGGTTTCTTGGCCGCGCGATAGATTGTATCAAATGATTTCATACATAAAACTACCAATTATTCTAATTTCTAATTGACCCAAATATTGAAAATTCCAAGCACCAAGCATCAAGCTCCAAACAATATCTAAGGTTCGAAGAGCAATGTTTTAAACCTTAAAATTTTGGTCATTGAAATTTGTTTGTGATTTGGAATTTGGTTATTGGAATTTTCCCTAATTGACCCAAATATTGAAATTCTAAACACTAAATCCGAAACTCTAAACAAATTCTAAATTTTAAATTCCAAAAGGTGTTTATGATTTGTAATTTGTGATTTGTTTCCGATTTCGGATTTCGGATTTTAATAATTAGGTTAATTAGGTCAATTACTATCGTATTCTCTTACCAATAAGATAACGCGCGAGAATAAGTAGTCCCAACACTCCGCCTCCGGCTAATGGTATTTCTGGTCCGGTTTTGGCCGCTGGTGTTCCGGTGCCTGCCCCGGCCCCAGGAGTCGGCGTGGGTGTGGTCGTCACCATGGCTGTTGGCGTGGGCGTGGGTGTTGAGGTAACTGAGACTGAGGGTGCCGGCGTGGGCGTCGAGGGCTGGGGCGAAGGAGAGACGCCTGCCACTTTAATATAAGCGTTATAGAGAAAGACGGCTAAAGCGGCCCGGGAGAGATTATCATTCGGACAGAACTTCAATTTTCCCGTGGCTGGATCAGTTCCGCAACCCTGAGTATAACCAGCTTGATAAATAGCTTCGACTTCTTTGTAATATGAATCAGTAGTGGCGACATCCGCAAAGGTGGGCGTTGCCGGAGCCGGATCCAGGGCTAAACCTTTGGCTCGGGCTAAAGCCACAGCAATGGTGTAACGATAAGCGATTTCATCAGGTTGAAAATGGGTGGCATCATAGCCGACCATATAACCTTTGCTCTTGACATATTCAATATATTTGTAAGCCCAGTGCGAGGTTGGCACATCAACAAAGGTCGGCGTGGCTGGCCCGGCGGGGACAGCCGCATCAGAACCGGCATCAGCCCGAGCAATCCCCACGGCCACGCTGGCTCGGTCGGTGAAATCATCGGGCTTAAAAACCGGCGGATAGCCAGAGATGGCACCAATGGAATAACAATATTCGATATATTTGTAAGCCCAATAATCAGTGGCGACATCAGTAAAAGTTTTGGTCGTGGGCGTGGGCACGGCGGCATCGCCTCCTGCCTTAGCGCGCGCGACAGCGGCGGCAACATCGGCTCGGGTGGCATTTTGATCAGGTTTGAAAGTGCCGTCTGAATAACCGCTCATCAGATCGTGCTGATAGGCATAGTAAATAAATTTAAAGGCAGCATCAGTAGTCGCGACATCACTATAGGGCGATTCAACATTATTACCTGGATCCGGCACATTGGCTTTTCCGCCGGCAACAGCGCTGGCAATAAAAACAGCTAAATCGGACCTGGTGGCGGCTTGATCTGGCTTAAAGGTGCCATCCGGATAGCCCTCAAGCCAACCCGCTTGTTTGAGACCTTCAATATATTGATAAGCCCAATGGGTGGTGGGTACGTCCGAAAACGATGGCGTCGGATTATTATAGCTTTTGCTGTAAGCCTTACCAATGGCGGCGGCGACATCGGCCCGGGTGGCATTTTCGTCAGGTTTAAATTCATGATAACCAACCATATAGCCGGCTTTATTGACGGCTTCAATTTGAGTGAAGGCCCAATAAGTTGGTCCAACATCAGCAAAAGTCTGGGGCGTCGGCGTCGGTGTCACCTCGGCCTTGGGCGTGATTTTACTGGTTTTATACATCCACCAAAAAAATACCCCACCGGCAGCCAGGACAACAACTAAAATACTAATATAAATCCAAGTTCTTGAACTCATCTTCCCTCCTTATAACCAATAATAACCCGCCTTGATGCGTTTATATATTTATCATAAAAAAGTGGATATAAAATGTCAAATAGAATAAATGCAAAATGCAAATCTCAAAATTCAAAATGACAATTAAAAATGTAAAATGAGCAAGTCATGTACTTCTCAAAAACTAAATCGCGGAGCCCGGGCGCACGGTCAAGGCGAGGGCGAGCGCTTAGACCCCAAATTCCTCGCTGGGGAATTTGTAGGGTCGGTAGTTTTGACGGGTACAGACGAGCGATATTAAAACTAAACTTTTTTCCGAATCGCTTCTTCAATTTCTTTGGCAATTTTCGCGTGTTCCTTCAAAAATGCCTTGGCTTGCTCCCGACCTTGACCCAACTTTTCATTCCCCACCTGATACCAAGAACCCGATTTCGTGACAATACCCAATTTGGTTCCCAAATCCAATAAATCACCTTCCCGCGAAATACCTTCACCGTAGATGATATCGAATTCCGCGGTTCGAAAAGGCGGAGCCACTTTGTTTTTGACGACTTTGACCCGGACATGATTGCCAATTGGCGTTTCCCCTTCTTTAATCTGTTCGGTCCGGCGGATGTCCAAACGCACCGAAGCATAGAATTTCAACGCCATCCCGCCCGGGGTTGTTTCGGGGTTACCGAACATGATGCCGATTTTCATCCGGAGCTGATTGATAAAAATAATCACCGATTTAGAACGGGAGATGGCTCCGGTTAATTTTCTTAAGGCCTGCGACATCAATCTAGCTTGCATTCCCACCATGGCATCGCCCATTTCGCCTTCAATTTCGGCTCGGGGAACCAAAGCGGCGACGGAATCAACCACAATCACATCAACAGCGTTGGAGCGGACTAAAGTCTCAGCGATTTCCAGGGCCTGTTCACCCGTGTCGGGCTGAGAGATGAGCAGTTCTTCAACATTAATGCCTAAACGCTTGGCATATTCCGGATCAAAGGCGTGTTCAGCATCAATAAAGGCGCCGACCCCGCCTTCAGCTTGGGCTTCGGCAATCGCGTGCAAAGCCAAAGTGGTCTTGCCTGTCCCTTCTGGACCGAAAATTTCAATAATTCGGCCGCGGGGGAAGCCGCCAACTCCCAAAGCCAAATCCAAAGAAATTGAGCCGGTGGGAATGGCTTCGACTTGCAAACCAGTTTTTTCGCCAAAGCGCATAATTGCCCCGGAACCGAATTGCCTTTCAATTTGACCTAAAGCCATCTCCAAGGCTTCTTTTTTTTGTTTGTTTGGTTCAGCCATTTTTCTCCTTTACCCCCACCCCGCCTTTGGCGGGGAAATTCTAAATTCTAATATCTAAATCCTAAACAAATTCTAATGTTTTAAATTCTAAATTTCAAACAAGTTTGTAGAATTAGGAATTTGTTTAGAAATTCGGATTTAGGATTTGTCATTAAAATTCTGCCAGAATTTTAATCACTTTGACGGTTTCTTTTTTCAAACGATTAGTCGCGCGAATCTCAATATTATTCAAGCCCGGCTGGAGTTTGACTGTTTCGTGAAAATTACCTTTCTCATCAATTAAAATTGTCTGATCGTTAATCTCTACGGTCACGCCTTCATCAGTTTTGCCAACCACCTCAACCTGATCTTGGCGAATGACCTGATCAGCAACGGGCGAGGAAATTGCCAAATTCGGCGGCGAGGTAAAATTCCTGACTGAATAAAAAATATAACCTAACAAGGCGGCGACAAATAAAATCACCAAGCCCAAAATAATCGTTCGGGGCGAGAGATAGATTTTCTTTTCTTCAAGTTTGATTTTAGGAGAAAATGAGCCCATATCGCCGGCTGTTCTCCGCTCCTGGCGATAAAGAAGAATGAGTTCATCTTTGGGAGCACCCAAAAAATCGGCATATTTTGATAAAAATCCGATCGTGTAAACATCTTCCGGCAATTGGCTGTAATCTCCCTTTTCCAGCGCGGCTAGGTATTTTAAACGAATCTTGGTTTCTTCTTCGGCTTGCTCTAAAGTAAGGCGATTACGTTTTCGATAAGCCTTTAACCGCTCGCCTAAGGTTTTAGGACTGGAAAGTTGTCTTTTGGCAAATTCCTTCACTTTTTCATTAAAGCAAAGCCGACGCAATAGTCAAATAACTGTCTTATTGGCTGAAATGATGTTTAATTTTCTGCCAATCATCCAGATTGAGAGAACCGGCGGTTTCCTTTTGACCCGCGGTAGTTGCCTGAATGATTTTTGCCCGCAAAAATTTGACGCTAAAAAAACAAGCGGCGCTAAAAACCAGTACCAATAAAGCGACGATTAATTTTTCATGGGTATCTTTGATCATTGGGTATAAACCTTCAAAGTGAGGGTGGCGGTGGTATCTTTCGCCAAGCCCTGCTGGGAAGCCAAATTAAAATTACTCACCTCCACAAAATAAGGCAGATTTTCCAAGTTTTTTAAAAAGAGCGTGCAACTGGAAAGGCTACCTTTTAATTCAACCGTATGTTCCATCGACTTGGGAGCGACCGCGGCCCGAGTGGCGCCGGGTAAATTGCTGACAGTACTGGCTTGAGTGGGAGCAAAATTGACCGAAATTTGGACCCCGGCGGCTTGGGCGGCCTGCTCCAAAGCCTGCTGATAATCCAAAAGATTATCGGCAGAAGGAAGAGCCGCTTTGATTTTGGCCTCGAAGGGCGCGACCTCTTGCCAATTATCCTGAAGATGAGTGTTAAAAGTATTATTCTTAATCGCAGTCATCAATTGATTTTGCCTACTCTCCAAAATTGACGCTTGCTGATTTAATCTTGAGGTTAGATAAAAAATCAGTCCGGCAGTAATGACTAAAGTCAAGATAATAATCAAGAAAGATTTTCTAATTTGTCTTTTAATCATCAATTGCGGGTCTTCAGTATAAAGTCGCAACCGCTCGGAAACAACAATCAAATTGGGATTGGGATTGCTTTTCATTTTTTCGTGATCGCCTCTTTTTTAAAAGTAATGTTAAGAGTAAAATTAACTAATTGCTCTTGACTAAAGTTAGTTGATGGCAGCTGAACCGCCGCCACCAAATCCAGTTTTGAAATCGTGTCGCGAAAATTCGCCAGCGCCTCGCGGGACGCGGCTTGGCCAATAATGGTTAAAGTTTCCCCCGTGCCGGGATAACTAATTGAAGTCAAAGTCACCTCTTGGGGCACCTTTTGAGCAATTTCCTCAATTGGCCCCGACCAAAAAGGCAATTGGGCTTCAATCTTGGCTTCCTGTTCAATGTATGGTTGCAAATCATTGAGATTCTTCTGGATGGCCTTGGCTTCGGGATTAAGACTTTGACTTTGGGAGAGTTTGGCCAACTGGCCGTCGAGATTATTGCCTAAATAGTTTAGGAAGATTAAACCGCCAACAAACATCATAACCAAAAGAACCGATGACGCCACAACCATATTGGCGATTCCGCCATAAAAAAGCAGAGTTCTTTTTTCTTCCGCCGCTTCTTTGGCACCAACAGGCAAAAGGGACAAATTATTATCATCTTTAACCTCAATTAGACCGCGGAGGCCGGCGCCAACCAAAGGTAAGGTTTGCACCTTAAATCCAGCAATTTGGAAAACTTCGGACGCGGTTTTGACTTCCAGATTAAAAGCGCGACTTAAGGCTTGAGCCAATTCCGGTTTGGCGCCTGAACCATCCAAAATAATGCTGTCAATTTGCTTTTGATTTTTCTCAACGAGATAAAAATTCATCACCCGTCTTATTTCCGCGGTCAGATTTTTAAACTGTTGATCGCCAGCGCCCGTAATGATAAATTCCCGAGCCAATCGGGGAAAGCCGGCGCTGATAATCACCGAAGTCAAAATCTCGCCTTCGATATTTAACACCAAGATGTTACCAGTTTTGCCAAAAGCCCTGCCAATTGAACAACTTTTGGGCTCAATCGCAATCGGCACAATCCCGGCGCGATCAAAAACCCGCAGATAGTCACCCAGATCTTTTTTGGCAATTGAGGCAATCATCACTTCCTCATCAACCTTCTGCCAACCCCAAGAATTTTCTTCAATTTTCCCCGGTATGAGAGTTGCCAGATTAATTTCCACTGCTTCCTTCAAATCTTCTTCGGCCAGATTAGGAAAAGCTTTATAAGTGGTAAAAATAGCTGCTTCAGGCAAGGAAACAATCCAATGAGAACTGGAGAAATGATTCCGGCGCAAGAAATCTCTAAGAATTTGAAAAAAATTTTCGCCATTGGTTAAACGGCCATGGCTAATTAAACCATCGGGCAATGGCGCTTCAGCAATTTTTTTTATAATCAAATTCTGACCAGAATGGCCAAGAAGAATTGCCCGGATGAATTTAGGATTAATCTCTAACGCGGGAATTGCCAACTGCCCCTCCTAATATATTTCCTGCCACTTTTGAATCGTTAAAACTTCATCATTAACATTGACCGTGGCTTGAAGTTGACGAAAAGCCCGGCCCACCTGGGCAGAGGCCGTAATCACCGAAGATGAGCCACTGCCAGTTATCTTTATTGTACAATTTCCATCCTGGTCCGTAAAGGTTGGGGGTTGACTGGTATCAGCTCTAGCCAGCCTGATTAAAGCATCCTCCAGACAACTTCTGGCCAAGACCTCGGCTCGCGCTGCCTGCTTGGCCGTTTGCGAAATGCTAACTTCCGAGGAGGCAATCGTTCCAATGGCCAAAGCTATCGCCAAGGCCGCCGCCGTCATCATCAAGATAGCTACCAGCATACCCTGGCCTTTAGAAATTCTCAATTTACAATTTACAATTTGCATTTATTTCTCCGATTATGATTACAGCCGAGGGGAGCCCCTGACTGAAACGGCGCGAAGCCAGTGTCCTCAAAAGCAAATCGCGCAGGCGAGGCGCATGGTCAATGCCGAGCCGAGCGTTTAGGCCCAAAAACCTCGCTGGGGATTTTGAGGCCGGTGTCTTTTGATGGATACTGGCAAGCGTCATGCTATCTCCCCTCCACCACCGCCGCGGTTTCAAATTCCCGGGTAAAATTATTTTGTTTATAGGTAATTTTAAATCTTATTTGAACACTTTGGGCTTGACCATTAGTCAGAAGATTAAAAATACTTTCTCCGGAATTAATCGGCGCCACTGCCACTTTCTGATCAGTCAGCGCCACTGGCGGGTTACTGGCTTCTTGGTAAAAAATTTGATCATTGACTAAAGAAAAAACTACTGGCAAAGAGTTAACCGTCAAATTTAAATTATTGGCTGGATAGGTTCCGGAAAGAGCGCTGGCTTGGCTAATGGCCAAATTCAACCGTTCACTCAAAAAACGGGCGTTTTGGGTAACTTCTGTTTGACCTTGAGCGGCGGCGCGGTTCTGGGCAATCCGCGCCACCACATCAACCACCACCATCAAAACAATGGCCGTGATGGCAAGATAGATTAACAACTCAATGAGAGTAATCCCGCGGTTTTTTTTAGATTTTAGGATTTTTGTTCTCATATGTTTAATAATGTCTAATTATTCTAATTTCTAATTGACCCAAATATTGAAAATTCCAAGCACCAAGCAACAAGCTCCAAACAATATTTAAGATTCGAATAGCTAATGTTTTAAAGTTTGAAATTTTGGTCATTGAAATTTGTTTGTAATTTGGAATTTGTTTGTTATTTGGAATTTGGTTATTGGAATTTTCCCTAATTGGGATTTGTTTAGAATAATTAGAATAATTAGGTTAATTTTTTTCATTTCATTTAATAACTCCAATTGACTCTTACCCAATCAACCACGGGGCTGGCGGTTTCGTCTTGGGTATCCAGACGGATTTTATAACGCAGATAGCGCGCCGGCGCGGGCGCGGTAGCGGCATAAAGTCCGGTCCAAACATTCTCGCCTGCCGAAGTTACATACCAAGTCCCCGGACCATTTGGGCCCGACCAATTCCAAGTCGCGTTGTCATTATTAGCCGCCAATTGAATCCTGACGGTGGTTTTGGGTGGCAAAGCGCCCTCGAGATTCCAGGAAATTCGATTAAAACCGGCACCGCCAGGATTGCCCGTATCTAAACTGGACGAAATCAACTCTCCCCAAGGAACATAAACTTCGGCTGCCGAAACAATTAAATAATAAGATAAGTCAATAAAACTTAAGTCAGTAAAACTCGCTCCGGAATTGGTAGATCGGGTGGCCAGGGAGTTGACGCCATCCCAATTAAGAGTGTTAAATTCCGCCAAATCGGGATTGGATTCATTAGAAATTAAATAACTTCGATTTGATCCTGAACCGGGCGAAGAAAAATAGAGTCGAAATTGATGGTTGGCGGGCAAGGTCACTGGCGAAGAGAAATTATGTTCTACCCAAGAAAAACTGGTGCCTAAAGTCGCGGTTGTCACATCAATCAAAGTTTCGCTGCTGACTAAATTAGTCCCTGCTGTCAAATCAGTCAGACTGACATATAAATTATCATTGGGCAATTGGTTTGCCGACGAGGCGAGATACAAACCAATGCCCGCCACCTGCCTTTGGGTCGTTAAGGTGAAAGTCTCCCCCTCAAAGTAAGGACCGTAAATACGGCGGCTGGCTCGGGTGTCATAAGGATTTCCCGCCCAAGTGCCATCAGCGAAACCCAAAAGATAAATTGGTTGCTGATTAAGAGCCAGCCAAGAAGTCCCGTCGAACCTTAAAGTGTTCGCCGAAGGATCTTTGTCGCCAGATTGGGGGACAATTAAATTATTGGGCAAACTGGCGCGAAGGTTAAGATAGCGACTGTTACTCGGTGTCTGGCCAGACCCGCTCCACTGGACCACCAGATGATAGACATTGCCAGCCACCAAAGTGGCAGGGTTATCCAAAACCACTTGCTGCCAGCCAGTGGCGCCGAAACTGGCGATACTTGAAGCTAAAAATACCCCCGAAGGGTTACCGCCATTATCGCTCTGGAGCCCATAACGATAACTGACCTGATTGCCGTTGCGTTGACTGTCAATATAAAAGCGCAGTTGCCTGACATTGCCACTTTGTTGAGCCGTAAACCGCATTGAAACCTGTCGATTGGCGGTATTTAAACTGTAAATATAAGTCGTGGTGTTGGCGATAAATAGATTGCCATATTTTGAAGTTCCGGCGCTGGGGATTTTGGCCAAGCGTAGCGTTCCGGCAATGCTGGTGTCAATGTCGCCCGTTGCCTTGAAATTTTGGCTTATTGAAGAATATTTATTCCCACTCCAATCAGTTTGTTGCCAGAGGGAATTTTGCCAGCGAGTTAAATACTCGGTCAATTCAATGCCCGGTGAGCCTGGCCAACTCACCTTGACCGTGATTTTCTGGGTTCCGGGATCATCACGGCTGGGATTGTAGCTTGTTTCAAGGTTACCGGCGCCGTTATCGCCGGTACGCGAAACATTGTCAATCTGGATTTGGCGGTTAAAGGTTATATTGTTAAGCGTAATTGGCTCAACCCCGGCCGCCAACGACCAACTATTGGCATTCTTGAGAATATGATAAGGATAGTTCGGGCCTTTGTTATTGGTTCCCAGGGGACGATAGAGATTATTCCAATTCTCCATCTTTAAAGCCTTGACCGCGACTATGGCTTCTTGGGCCAACAGTCTAGCGCTGTCGGTTCGCCAGGATTCCGCTCCGCCGCGAATCCCGATTAAAAATAAAGGAATAATCCCGGCCAAAACAAAAGCAATGACCCCCACGCCGATGATGATTTCGACTAAAATTTGACCTTTTTTCATTCGATCATTCCTTGAGTATTGATCGTCAAAACTTGCGTTTTGGCGGCAGAACCTGAGAAGGTTATTGTTCCCGTCTTGGTCGGTTGGCCCGACCTGAGCGAAAATTCAAGATCATCGCCGCCTGTCAGATTCCAGCTGAGAGTCGTTTTATTAGGCAAAACCCGAGTTGAATTAGTGGGAGCATTGGCCACGTACCCCGAACCGCTATCGCTAAAAATAACCACTCGGTTAGTCTCCAAATGGACTCCCCAGGGCTTATCGTCAATTCGCGCTTCTGAATTGGCTTGGGCTTCACGTAAAGCGCCACCAACAACCGTCTTGGCCGCCTCAATATCACCGGCTTGAGAGAAGGAAACCAAACTCAAAGAAGCCAATCCGGTCAGGATCGCTAAAACACCAACGACAATAATAACTTCGATTAAAGTGTATGATTTAGACATCAATGTCCAATTATTCTAATTGCTCTAATTGACCCAAGTTATTAAAATTCCAAGCACCAAGCTCCAAACAATATTTAAGTTCCGAATAGCTAATGTTTTAAACCTTAAAATTTTGGTCATTGAAATTTGTTTGTGATTTGGAATTTGGTTATTGGAATTTTCCCTAATTGACCCAAATATTGAAATTCTAAGCACTAAAT
>Ga0272448_1005723_pt1 | contig 13633 bp, 8 predicted proteins | sample YNPCB0191_FD_202220 | JGI IMG/M metagenome (GOLD analysis project Ga0272448, IMG submission 202220) | Hot spring sediment microbial communities from Yellowstone National Park, WY, United States - YNP-CB-019-1 | ecosystem: Environmental > Aquatic > Thermal springs > Hot (42-90C) > Sediment...
CTCGCCAGAGCGGAGGAACGCGAGGTATCGGCCGGTGCCGTCGTCGAACTCCGCCAGTGCGAAGGCGGGGCGACCGGCAACCGTCGGCCGTCCCACGGCCCAGTCAATCTCGTACCCGCGACGAATCCCCCTGGCCCGGAAGATGCGGTCGAGCAGGACCTGGTGTGCATTGGGTGCATCGGCGTTCCCGGGGGCGAGCGTCAGGCTGCACGGCTCGAAGTTGAAGTAGATGGCGAGTCCCTTGCCGTACGGATGGACGAACCCGCACGGTTTGCCCCCGATCCGGAACAGCGGTTTGGCTTCCGTCGCCTCCACGTCTTCTCCGACGATCACCGGCGGATTCTGGGGCGGCTTCGGGCCGGGGGCCAGAACCAGGTCGAGGTCGGTCAGGTCAATCTTTTCGACTACGCCGAGTACCTCGACAGGGAGCGGCTCCCACTTCTGACTCGCGTCGAGCCGGCCGGGCTTCCGCCTCAGTCCGAAGACGTCCTCGAACGGCCACTTCTCGCGCGGTACGCCGTGCGTGTCGCGGACGCCCGGATCGGCGCTGGCAAGCAGGACGCCGCCCTCACGCACATAGTTGGCGATCTCTTCTACCTCCGTCCGAGACATGCAGCGAATCAGCGGCAGATAGAGCACCTTGGGCGGGCGTTTGCGCAGGTAGCCCATCTCGACCTCCGCGTAGGCGAGAATCCGCGGGAAGCGGAAGATCATCTCCGCATCATAGGCCGGTGCGACTCTCCGGACGGCCTTCACCTCCCAGGGCCGATCGGTCTTGAGGATCGCCGTGTCGATCAGATTCGACCGCGGCGAGTAGTACATCGCCCAGTCGCCTGCCCGACGCTCGGCACCGAGCAGGAGCCGCCCGTAGCCGCTCCGCATGTCCTCGACCATGTCGCGCGTGTGGAGCAGGATCGCGTCGGGGGCGAGGTCGGCCCGCACCATCGGGTACGCGAATCCGTACGCCCCGATCCAGGTGATGATCATGGTCGCCCCGTGGAGGATCTGATCCCAACCCCAGTACCACGTCCCTGCCTCGTTGTTCAGGTAGGCGTACGAGTAGCCGGGCTCGAACCAACCGCCGAGCAACTGGTCCGCAGGCCGGAACGACATCTCCTCGTACCGGTAGCGGATCGAGACGAAGAGTGCAGCCATGCCCTGCCGGCGTGCGAAGAGCCACTGATCCACGGTGCCGGTCGTCGAGGAGCCGGCCTTCGCTCCGGGAATGTGCGAACGGAGGATCGTCTGGACGCGGTCGTACATGCCCGTGTACACCTGATCCTGGAAGATCACGTGGTCGAGCCAGGGGCCAGGATGGTCGCCGTCCTCGAGTTCTGCGGCCCGGAGCGGCCTCACGTCTTCCCACTTCGCGTACTTCGTGTTCCAAGAGGCGTTCAGTGCACCGAGCGAGCCGTACTCCTGCTGGAGGTACTCGCGGAACTGATCGAGGCAGGTCGGGGACCAGCAGTACTCGCCGCCGAGATCGGTCTCGTCGGAGAGGATGTAGAGTCGGCAGTCGAGCGGGGCGTTGGCGGCACCGGCGGAGTTGGCGGCCTGCTCGAGTTGCCGATCCCACTTCGCACTCGTCAGGCACGGGACGCGAATCCCGTCCGCCGAGTACGGTCCTGGGTCGTGACTCGGGACGGCTCCGCCGCCGAAGCCGGGCGCCATGATGTCGAGGCCGCACTCGAGCGTCTCGAGCGACATCTCCTGCAGATAGTCGGGCCGTATCTTGCTCCAGAGCTCGAGGTACGAGTCGCCGCCGGCGTTCACCCACGGAACGTCCTTGTAGTCGTCCGTGTTGGCGACGACGACGGGCTGCTGGACGTAGGCGAGCGGCTTCGCGTCGGGAGTCTCGAGGACGATCTTGAGCGTCACGACACGGGAGAGGAGCCGTCCGCTGTCGAAGGCGAGCATGGCCTTCGAGTCCTTCGGTACGGCTTCCGCGCGGCCGACGAGCCGCCCCCACGGATCAGCGGCCTCCGCTCGGAGCTTCGAGCCGGCGGGTACGTCGCCGCTCAGCTTGACCTCGGCCCAGAGCGGCTGAGTCGGGCTGATCGGCAGCGGCGGCAGGACGACCTCCGCGATCCGCGCGGTTCCCTTGATCTCGGCGAGGAAACCCGACCAGTTGAACACATTGCCCTTTTCATCGAGCAGCTTCGCGCGGATCACGACCGCACCGGCCGGCAGAGGCGGAAGCGTGATCTCGCACTTCGCCGCGGCCGGTGCCTTGCCCGTCGCAATGACTCGGTTGTAGGCGTCGGCGATCTCGAGGGACACGATGGCTCCGTTCGGGATGTCGCCGTCCAGGCTCAGGACTGTCTTGCCGGCAGCGCCGGCAGGAGCATCGAGTGTCGCCTCCGTGATGCTCGCCATCGGACTCCGCCCCGCCGACCAGAGAAGGACTCGGCACAAGGCGGAATAGAAGAAATCTTCGGCCGGATAGACTTGGCGGGTTCGACCCGGCAGGCCGGGCACTTGGAAGCCTTTGCCGAGGGGGATGCGTGCCCCGAGGTCGTGGAGTATGCTGCCCCAGGAGAGTCCCGCAGTACCGCGAGAGAAGCGGGCGATCCGCCCCTTGCCGAATCTCTGGAGTTCCAGGCCGTCCGGCCAGGCCCAGAGGCCGCCCGCCTTCGGCGGCTCGACGGGCGCACCCGCGACCGTCGTGGGCCCAGCATCCATGAGGACGAGGCCCGTGCCGCCGCCCGTCTTCTTGAGGATCGCACGCTGAACCTCCTCCGGGAAGCTCGGCCAGCCGGTTACACCGTGGCTGTTCCCCACGGCGCTCCCGCCCGGCAGACGAGCCGACGTCGTCATGCTCGCGACGAGGATCGTATCCCAATCGCGATCCAGACGGTCGAGAACGACTGCGCGTGTGTCGTCGCGAATCTCGAACTTCTGTATGTCGCCGACGCCCTTGCCGACGACGCACGGGATCTCGATGTACTCGGGGTCAATGTCCATCCGCTGCGCGATCTCGACGACGTCGCGAAGCGTCGCCCGCTCGCTGAGCAAGAGGACACGCAGCCTCCTCGCCAGCGGCTTCGCCCACGGGACATGCGGCGTTACCGTCGAAAAGTCGGGCGGGTAGGGGTTGGGCAGGTTCTTGCCACGAGCAAGGTTGGCCTCGACGCGGGCGCGGGCTTTGGCAGCCAAGTCCTTGTCCTCGGCATCTTTCGTCCGCTTCTCGAGAGCCCCAAGTACCCTCGCCGCCTCGGCCGTGCAGAGAGACCGGAGCCCGGCGATCGCCGCACGCCGCACGAACCCGTCATCCGAGTCGAGGAGGCTTTCCAGGTCCTTGACCGCCTCGGGCGCGCCCGTGTAGCCGAGCCAAGCGGCCGCCCAGCGACGAAGCTTTGCGTTGTCGGACTTCGCCGCCCTGCTCGCCTGCTCGTAGTGCTTCGGCGTCGCGAAGACCGAAAAGTAAGGCAGCACGTACTCCTCCATCAACCTCTCGTCCGCGGCAACCTCCGCGTCCTCCGACGAGAGCACCTCAGCGATCAGGTCCGCCGCTCTCGGATCGCCACTCCTCGTCAGCCGCTTCAGTTCCTTCACGCGGTCTCCAGCCGGCAACATCAGGAAATCAACCGCCGAGTCCTTCGGGTGATCGAGATCCATCTCCCCCGACCGCATCGGCAGAGAGACGAGAAGCAAACCAACCAGCAGGCAGAGAAAGGGAGGAACGCGCAGCGTATGCTTGCCTCCATAACGACATGCCCGGCTCCGACCGCCGAGCGCTACCGATCCAGCGTCACAGATTGGTTTCCGCACAAACCTTGCGAACCCCATGTCGAGAGTATAACGTTTTCCTCCCGTGCCGAGTATTCGAAACGGCCGGCGCAGCGCGGGGATTGCGACGATACGGGCCCGGAGGTACAATGAGGTATGTATGAAAGCAAACGGTACGTTTCTCTTTCGGAAGCTGCGAGTCCGGAACTACAAGCTTCACCGTGAGACGGAAAGCGCTCTCGACCATCCGATCACGCTCATCACGGGGGCCAACGGTTCCGGCAAGACGCAGATGCTGGAGGCACTCAAGTTCTGCCTCGGCTCGCACCCCGCTCGGGTGCCGCGCGTGGAGAGCTGTATCGGGCCATTCGGGGAGGAGGCGGAGCTCCAGCTGGAGCTCAGCAATCCTGTCATCGGTGGGAAACGCCTCTTCACCAGCACCGTTCCTGAGATTGCCGAGCTGCTGGACTGCGACACGGTTACGATCATAGCGCGTATCAAACCCGAACCGTCGGTTCAGTATCGCATTGCCGGCAAGGCCACGAGGGGCGTCACGCGGGGCGATGTGCGGGAGGTCTTTGCCGGGGCCAGTGTGTTTCCGGCCAATCGGCTCGCCTTCACGGAGGAGGGCGTTGTGGACATCTTCGCCGGGGAGAGTGCGCGGATGAAGCTTCAGACGCTCCTGGAGGCAACCGGGCGGCGGCAGTACCTCGACGACCTCCGGGAGGCGGCCTCGAAGCTTCGCAAGAGCCAGGAGCAGAATCAGCCGCTCATCGAGAAGCTGAAATGGCAGCGCTCCCTGTACCAGACGATGCTCAAGAAGATGGAGTTGATCCGGAAGAGGAGCGATCTGCTCCGGCGGTACGACGAAGTTCGGCTGCTTCGGCATTGGGGCGAGGTGCGCGACCTGGAGTTGAAAGCTCAGGAGATCGGGTCGGAGCTCGGCTCTCTGGAGTCGCGGCTCGATCGCATGCGCAGCCAGCTCGCACAATCCAAGTCTGCTCTGTGCGAGACGGAGCGGCAGTCGGGCGAGTCCCGGCGCGCGCTCGCACAGGTTCAGGAGGAGATGCGGCGCCGACGTGACGAGCAGTCGAGGCTCGTCGGCCGCCGGGAGATATGTCTGGAGCGCATGAGCGAGCTGGAGGAACGCCGTAAGCAGCTCATCGTCGAGCTCGAAACCCTCCGGGCAGGCGGGGCTGTCAAGTCCAGGCCTTCGGAGGAGGGGAAGCGGCTCGCGCAGCTGGAGCAGGAGCTGTCCTCGACCCAGGCGCGGCTCGAGGAGGTAAGCTCCTCGCTCGAGGAAGCGCTCAAGCCGAGCGATGAGCCGCTCACTCGGTTCGAGAGCACGCTCATCGAGTCGGCGCGGCAGTTCAGAGCCGCTCTGGACTCCGCCGGTCTGGCGAATGTCGTCGTCGGTCCCGCCGTATCGTTCGTCTCCATGAAGCCGGGTGAGGAAGAGTTCGAAAAGCCCGTCAAGGCGCTCGCAGGCAAGTACTTGTTCTCGTTCGTCGCCCTCGATCGGACGGCCTATGAAGAGGCCCGGCGGGTTTTCGGGGCGGCCTTCGTTGGCCACTCTCCGCCGCTCACGGTAGGGCGGGCTTCCGGGGCTGCGGCGAAGTCGCGGGACAATCCGCCAAAGAGCATCTACGCATTCGCGATCGACCTGCTCGACGGCGACCCGCGGGTGCTGGGCTTCCTCGGCCGTGTGCTGCGGGGTGCCATTGCAGGCGAGGGGGCAACGGCAAACGAGCTGACGGACTTCGCCGAGTCCGCGGGGATCCCCGTGATCACACGGGACTGTCGAAGCTACTACCTCCCCATCGGTGCCTTCACGAGCCCGCCGCCGGTTCCGTCGGTATCCCTCGGTTCGCATCTGCGGGCGTCACGGCCCGCGACGCCGCGAGCTCTGGCTATCGAGCAAGGGGAACTTCTCGTGCGCGAGCGTATGCTCCTGAAGGAGATCGAGACGCTCCGGCGCCGGCGGGCGGCGCCGAGCGAAGCGGCCGCGGGCCAGCGCCTGGGATTGCTCGAAGACGAACTCCGCGAGACATACCTCGGCTGGGATCGGCTCAGGCGCCAGGAGAGCGACGCGCGAGAACGGATCAAGGAGCTGTCCCGCTTGCTTCAGGAGCTGAGCCGCCGCGAGACCGTCCTGCTGGACGAGATCGCAAAGTCGGAGACCGCAATGGAGCCCAAGCGGACCGACGTCGCCCGGATCGAGGCGAAGGTGGAACAGGAAGAGCGCGTCGTCGAGCGATTCCGTGCCGAGCTATCGGCGGTTCGAGCGGAGCTTGCGAAGCGCCAGGAGGAGGCCGAGAAGGTAGGCCCGCGCCCCGGCTCTATCGGCCCGACGGCCGACCTGCTCCGCGAGGAGAGCGAGCTGAAAGGACGCATGGAAGCGATAGCCGGCGACGAGACGACCGAGGAGAATCTCAAGCGCCGACAGCAAGAACTGGTGGAATTGGAACGCTACGTCGCCGAGCGAACGAGTCACATGGCGGGCCTCGAGCAGGACCTCAAGCAGCGATCCGAGGTCTGGAAGAGCCAGATCCAGGAGCTTGTCGACAAGATCAGCAATGTAATGAACACACTCCTCCTCGAGGCCGGGTTCAAGCAGGTTCGCATCGAGGTGCAGGATGCCGACGACCCGGACGCCGCCGGGCTGTGCATCCGCGCCCGGACCAAGATAGACCGCTGGCTCGACTACTCCGAGTTGAGTGGTGGGGAAAAGGTGCTCCTCACGGAGTCCGTGGTGATGGCTCTCCATACGCTGACCGACTCGCCGCTGCACGCGATCGACGAGTTCACCCAGCGGCTGGATCGTTCGAGCGGTGCCGCTGCGTTCGGGATTGTGAAGAAGACCTTCACGCTCGCCAAGCGCCTGGCTCCGGACCTGTGCCCGCAGTTCATCGTCGTCTGCCCGGAGGCGTTCGGACTCGCGTCGGACGAGTTGATCCGACACTTCGTACTGGTGGAGGGGAAGCTCGATGCGAGATGAAGTTCTCGATCGGCTGACGTGCGAGCTGTGGGAAATGGCGTCGAAGTACCGACGCCTGCTTCGCCGGGACGCGGCGCCACCGACGGCGGAGTCGGAGGCGGATCGCCAAAAAGTGTCGCCGTTGTACGCGCACCTGCAGACCTCGATAGACCGCCACCTCGACGGGGAGGTCTACAAACTGTTGACTCGGACGCAGAACCTGCGCGACGAGCGAGCGCTCTGGAGCTCCACTTCGCCGCGTCGGCGGCTCGCGCGGATCGGTGTCGAGGTGGCCATTCGTCGCCAGCCGATGCTCTGTACGAGTCAACGTCCGATCCTGAGTTTTCGCGGCCTGCTGCGGTCGCTCTCGCTCACGCCCGAGGAGGAGAGCCGGCCGCAATCTCTGCTGCCGGGCACGAAGAAGGACGTCCCTGACCTGCCGAAGGAGCGCCTGGAGGCACTGCAGATCGCGGTAACGTCCAAGCTCGGCGGGAGGAGCATTGCTCTCGAGGAACTCCCGAAGCTGCTCACGCCGGACGAGGCCACGATGCTTTCCCAGATGGCACGGAAGGGCGAGGTCGTGGTCCTGGTGCAGGATGGCCATGTCACGCTCGCGAAGCCTTCAGGGAAGGGCGAGCCACCCAGGACGAGCGTCGCGATACTGATCGCGTCGAAATAGAATGAGCGATGAGGTAATCCAGGAACTGTTCGTCGCCCTCACGAGCCGGTGGGTGAGGCCGGATGGGCGGCTGGCCATCGGAGTGCCCACCTCTCGGCTCGCCCAGACACTCCGGTTGGAGCCGCCCGCCCTCAGGGCAAAGCTGCAAGAGGTCCAGGACAAGGTTGCCGAACTGGGGCTCGAGGTCCGCTCCTATACGGAGGACGGCGAGGAATGGCAATGTATCTGCGCGGCCACGGGCGGCCCAGTCGATCTCGACCTCCTTGCTCAGGGCGTCCTCGGCGTCATCATCCGGCTCGCATTGGAGCGGCGCACCCGCTCGGTCCCACTGAAACTCCTCAAGGACGCGCTCATCCGCCGAGACTACATTACGGAAAGCGAGCTCCAGCGCATAATCCGCGACCTGGATCGGCACGGCTACATTCGCCGGAAGAAAGGCAGTCTCTCGTTCGGCTTCCGGACACAACTGGAGTTCACCGAAGAGGCGCTCCAGCAGATCAAGGAAGAAGTCGCCTCGACGATCTTCTGATCCCCGGAGCGTTTGCTCAGCCCAGCCGGGAGCGTCCTCCTCAGGCTCTGACACGACTCCGGAAGCTCGCAAGCTTCGAGCTATGCAACGCGCGGTTCATCGCCATGCAGGAAGAGCAGAAGCCAAACGAAACTGACCCCCGGGCAAAATTCGACTCGGAGCGGAACCCGCCGAACGCTCTGGGACCTATTGTCGTAGGAAGCGCCGAGCCTGGGGTTGAACCCGGTCCCGGTTCGCTATAGCATCCAAAGGAGACGCGGGAAGATCATGCGGCACGGACGGACTGCGAAGCTGGCACTCGAGGACGGGACGGTCGTCACCGGCCGGAGTTTCGGCGCCGAAGGCGAGCGGGCTGGCGAGGCCGTGTTCAATACGAGCCTCATGGGCTACCAGGAAATCCTCACCGACCCCTCCTACAAGGGGCAGATAGTCGTCATGACCTATCCCCTGATCGGCAACTACGGCATCAACACCGAGGACGTCGAGTCCGCCGTCCCGTGCGTCGAGGGCTTCGTAGTGAGGGAACTGAGCCGGGTTCGGAGCAACTTCCGCTCGACCGCTGATCTCGACACCTACCTGGAGGAGCACGGCATCCCGGGGATCGAGGGCGTTGACACGCGGATGCTGACGCGGCGCATTCGCATCTACGGCGCCATGCGCGCTGTGCTCTCCACCGTTGACCTCGACGACGGGAGCCTCGTCGAGAAGGCGCGGAGCTCGGCCCAGATGGAGGGCCGCGACCTCGTCAAGGTCGTGACGCCGAAGCAACCCTACGACTGGAACGAGCCGTTCACTTCGGAATTCGCGCCTCACCTGGGCTGGAAGCCGAAGCGCAAGTACCGCGTCGTCGTCATGGACTACGGCTGCAAGCGGAGTATTCTGAGGTACCTCGTCGAGGCGGGTTGCAGCTTGAGGGGTGTGCCGGCGACCGCGACGGCGGAGGAAGTGCTTGCGCTCGAGCCGGACGGAGTCTTCCTTTCGAACGGCCCCGGTGACCCGGCGGCGCTGGACTACGCAATCGCAGCCATCAGGGGACTCGTCGGCCGCGTGCCGATTTTCGGAATCTGCCTCGGCCACCAGCTCCTCGGCCTCGCTCTCGGCGGCAGGACCTTCAAACTCAAGTTCGGCCATCGCGGCGCCAACCAGCCCGTCATGGACCTCCAGACCGGCAAAGTCGAGATCACCTCCCAGAACCACGGCTTCGCCGTGGATCCCGACTCCCTGAACCCAGCCGACGTCGAGCTGACTCACGTCAATCTGAACGACCGCACGCTCGAGGGCTTCCGGCACCGGCGCTATCCACTGTTCTGCGTGCAGTATCACCCCGAGTCTTCACCAGGCCCGCACGACTCTACCTACCTCTTCCCCCGTTTCACCGCTCTGATGGACCGGGCGGAGGGAAGAGGTTAGAGCCTACACGGTGGGAACGACGCCCGGCGGGCATAGCATCCGGACACTCGAAGATTTGGCAGGGGCGAACGTCGAACGCTGAACATCTGACATCGGAATACGAGAGCGCTTCTTGTTCGGTCTTCGTCCGTCTGGTTGCGCTGCTATGGAGAGATCGAGTGGGGCGGTGGTAAGCCCATTCGCACTGCTCGACGGCAGGTCACTCCTCGATCTTCACGCGTGCGTATCGCAGGGTGAGACTTTCCAGCCCGATGCCGTAGAGGTCAAGCGTAGCCGAGGGCAACGAGCCGCCCCGTTCGGTTGCTGTGAACATTATGGCCATCGGTGCGTTGAGCGGGATCTGGACGGTCTCCGCGGACCCGCAGTCCGTCGAAAGAGCGATCAGACGATTCTCCAAGCCCGAGCCGGGGGTTTTCATGACGTCGTTCGTCTGGGGCCAGAAGCTGGCGATGGCGTAGAGCCGCCCCGACGGTGTCGCATGGAGCCGGCCCCAGTAGGGAGCCTTTTCCGCTCCGCCTTCGACGGACCGGGCGAGTGTCTGTCGGCGAACGATCTTTTCCCCCTCGATGATGACGTACTCGAGCGAGACCTCGATCGGCGTACCGGGGAAGAAGCGGTCGCGCATCGTGTCGCTCTGGATATTCTGTTTCTGGTAGAGGATGTGCGCGGCTCCGCGCGGGTCCAGCCAGAGATCGAGATTCCTGATCCAGCCTGCCGTTGTCTCCAGAGTCTCGACCTCGACGGGTTCCGCGAATTGCTGCGAGCGGACGTCCGGCGACCATGTGTAGAAGAGCCGTCGGAAGACGAAGTCCCAGTGCCGCTGAGTCACGTCGAACTTGTACTTTCGCCACTCCTCGACCGGCTCGACTATGTCGCCTATTGCAAGCACGTGCCCCGCCCCGTTCCTGAGCGCAACCTGCGGGTAGCAACCGCGGATGGGGAACTTGAGTTCTCCCTGGCTCGGCCAGGCACCGCCCTGGTCGCGGAAACTCCAAAAAGTGTTCTCGCCCTCGTTGTCGAGGACCAACAACTCGCAGCGGCTGCTGTCCACGCCGAGGCCGCGATAGGAGTGTTCCCGGAAGGCCAGATCCTTCGACCAGCGCGGCAGGAGTATGCGCGGAGCGCTCCGCGGCCGCCTGCCGTCGAACTCGAGGAGATACGGAACCGTCATGCCACTGGCGATACCGGGCGGTCGCAAGGAGCTGTTCACAGAGAGGATCAGGCGGCCGTCGGCAAACCGCGCCAGCGGGCACGGCTCGCGCTCGCGGTAGTCGTCCTGCTGATGGACGATGCACCAGCCGCGCGAATCCCGTCGCCAGAGCAGCCAACGCGTGTTGTTGTAGCCCCCGATACCTTTCCCCGTCTCCATCGTACAGACAAAAACTTCCTCGCCCTGGCGGACAATCAGCGGACTTCCGTAGCACCAGAGCGGGCCGGCACCGTTGTTCGGCGGTTCATAGGTTGTGATGATCTCCTCGACTTCGGTATGTATATACGCATGATACTTCCTCCGTTGAAGTACAGGATACCCACTGCGAGAGGCGAGAACCAGCGAGCGAGAGCAAACCGCAGGGACCGCTGCCTTCGCCGTACCGCCGCGAGAGGGCAGTTCTGTCAAAGCCGGAGCGGCCGACGGCAAGCTTGACTCGCCGACCTCCCTCGTGTAACATCCACGCTGGCGACTCTGCCGATGCAGAGCTGCTCCGGCGCGCGAGAAGCACACCCTCAGGACCGAAGAGTGAAAAGTGAAGAGCGGAAATCGCAGGGGACGGTGCGTCTCGCCTTGTGAATCCGGATCCGGAATCCTCGACGCTGGATACTCGAGCCCGTCACGGCGAGGACGACCGGAACACTGAAGGCTGAACACAGGACGCGTGATGCACATTGCGGCACGGAGCTTCTTCGGCCGATGGTATGTTTCGTTCAGTATTCGTGAACAACTACCTCCAGCGTCCCTTTACGCCGGAGTATTTCAACCCCGATTCCTCGCGGGCCGGGTTGCGGGAACGGCTTCACTGGGTGGACGACTTGTCACCCCCGGTCATAGGCATGTGGAACACGTCCAAGCCGGAGGTGTTCAACCCCCGAATCAACTTTTCGCGCATCCATCTCGACTTCACCGACCTGATGGGGATGCTCTCTGTGACGTTGACGACAGTGACACCGAACTTCGACCACTTCGAGGCCGACCTCGATGGTGCCGGTTGGAAGCGGCCGCCCGGATCGTTCATGTGGTTCCTGCACAAGGGCTGCAACACACTTGCAGTCAGGGCGGTGAACGGCTTCGGCGTGCCCGGGCACACTGCCTCGGTCAGTGTCCGGTACGATGGCGAGGTGCCGAGCCTCGTGCCGCCGCTGGATTGGGTCGAGGTACGAGCTTGCCGTAGCAACTCTTGACCTGCCGCCAGTCCCAGCTTCTTCCGGATGAGGGGACTCCGATGTCGTCTGGTGGGCCCGGGCGAGCCAAATGCCGAGTGCCCCCCGGCGGGCCGCCGTCTTTGCATGCCATCCGTCAGCGTGCCTCGCCGGGAGCAGTGTGCCTCGCTCTCACGACGAACGAGCACCGGGCCCGATCGCACTCGGACAGATCGGCAATGCACTCGAAACCCAGCGGCTCCAGGACGCGCCGATAGAGCACATCGCAGTGGCTGCAGTAGTCGTGGTATGGTTCGATGTGCTTGCACCGCAGCAGGAGCCCCTTGGAGGGGCAGTTGTGCATGATGATTCGGAACTCGCCCGCGTCCTCGTCCAACTCCATCGTGAAATCTGCCGCCTCTTCGTTCAGCGTATGGCTCCAGTAGAGCCAGCAACCGCGAATCCCATTCTGCTCGACGAGCGAGCGGAGGTTGCCGAGGAAGTTGTCGGATAGATAGTTCCAAAAGTCCAGAACGGCCTCTGGCCCGCCCCGGGCCTCGAGGAACTTGAACAACTCGCTGTACGCCGGGATGAAATCGGTGCAGGGGATCATGGCATCCTCCTTCGGAAGCGGACGACCGCCCGCCCTGTCTCGGGATCGTACTCCACGAGTTCGGCGGCGAACGGCGTATCTTCGCAGAGGACGTCGTTTACGGTCCGCGTCGTCTCGTGGAAGAGCCGAGCGACACGGTAGCCGCGCTTCCGCATGTGCATGACCGCCGGGCACGCCTCGATCCGGACAAGCAGTTCGTCCCTCGACAGCTCCGTTGCGATTTTTGCTCCCTCTCGTTCGTAGACTCTCTCGTAGTACTCCTTCAGGGCTACGAGTCCGCGCTGCTGCACGGCCTGCTTGAGTGGAGCGTAGTAGGCGGCTGCGAATCGGCGGAGGTACTCACGTACGGCTTCGTCGCCGTAGCGGAGCGCCAGATACTCGATTCCTGCGCTCAGTGCCCCATGAAAGTCAGGATGGAAGTACTCATTGTCCGAGGCGAGACGCCTCATCACTTGTTTCGCCATGACTTCTCTTCCTTTTCTGTGTCTCCGCCGTGACGGGACCTGGGCGGACCGCTCCGAGCCCACGGCTTCAGGACGTCCGCATCCATCTCCATCACTCGCCGGATAGCGCGGCAACACGAGGCCGTCAGCGGGTACTCCAGGAAGTTCCGCCAGGTCCTGAAGATGCCCATTTCCACAAGCAGCTTCTTCTCCCCCGAGAGCCAGCAGGCGATCCCCTTCCCACCGTAGACTGCGTACATGATCCGGTTCATTCGTCTCTGGAGCCGCTCGGCCCGGGCGAGGTCGCCGGAGCGGACGGCCTCGACGATCAGGCCGGCAAGATAGCCGTTGAAGACCCCGCCCCCCAACAGAAGCCCGTCGTAGCCGGCCTTCAGGTACTCTACACAATGGAACTCGTCGCCGTTCAGGAGCCGGAGGCCAGTCCGTTCCCTGCGAGCCTCCAGGGCAATCTCGCGCCGTACAGGGTTCGCAGAACTGTCCTTCACGAGGATGACCTTGTCCAGCGCGTAGAGCCGTTTCAACACGCTGTCAGGGACGACGACGGACGAGGCCGTCCCGCGGTCGTAGATGCCTACGGGGAGAGGGCTCTGCCGTATCGCGTCGGCGTAGAGACGGAAGATGCGCTCTGGCGTCGCGTTCAGGAGGAAGTAGGGCGGGGCGATGACCGTGATGTCCGCTCCGTCATCGGCCGCGGCACGCATGTTGTCCAGGATTCTCGCAGAGGAGTTGTCCGTCACCTGGACAGCGATGGGTAGCCGCCCATTTGCGCACCGGGCGGCCGTCCGGACGAGGATGCGCCGTTCGGCGTCCGGAAGCCACGGGCCTTCTCCGTTCGTGCCCGCAAGGAAAAGCCCCCTGACGCCGAGGCGGAGATGGT
>Ga0272448_1005724_pt1 | contig 13632 bp, 12 predicted proteins | sample YNPCB0191_FD_202220 | JGI IMG/M metagenome (GOLD analysis project Ga0272448, IMG submission 202220) | Hot spring sediment microbial communities from Yellowstone National Park, WY, United States - YNP-CB-019-1 | ecosystem: Environmental > Aquatic > Thermal springs > Hot (42-90C) > Sediment...
TTAGGTCAACTGACACTTTTCGCTTCCCAAAACAGGTCTTTCTACTACCATTTGGACCTCCTTGCCTGACCTGGCGACGATTCTCCCCAGGTTACCTCAACATTACGCCTTGGGTCTTGAACCCCACTCCGGACAATAGCTTGACCATTCTTTTTAGGTTAAGGGCGATGGCGGTCAAAAACGCCTGCACGAGAAAGCCCATCCGACCCACATAGCGGCAGCGACCCAGGCCATGTCCTTGCTTAGCCTCCCCGAACTTGCGCTCAATCTTGTAACGCTCTGCCAGCCCTTGGCGATAGGAGCGGCTATCGCTCAAATTCAACCACACTTGCTTATTCGCGTCCTTCTTCTCGGTTCGGGCAAGTTCTCGTTGACGTATGTATCAACCTGGCGCTCGCTCAAGTTATATAAATAGCCGATCAGTTCCATACGCAAGAGCTGCGCCGGGTCAAAGGGCGGACGACCGGCCAGCCCTTCTCCCTTGTAGAGCTTGATCAGCCGGCGGGTGAACCTTTGCCAGTCGATCCGTTGCTTGAGCTGGCGCAGGAAATGGTTGGCTGGGATGACCTGATCATACAGATAATCGCCAAAGAAGGATTGGCTCCCGGTTTCGCTGAAATGTTGGGTTTCCATAGGCCCTCCAATTGTGGCAACATGGCCGTTGAATCACATTTCTGCGAAAATGGCGATTTTAGGGTTGTTTTTCAACACTCTCCTCAAGAAACATATTGACAAAGTCAGGAAATCATCCTATAATAGAGTAAACGTTTACGCAAACGTTTTGGCAAACGTTTTCTTGATTGAACATTTTTACTCATAGTTTTCCAGGGTTTCGAAGACCTTCGCATATTATTGGTGGGTAAGTAAAAGCTTATACGCACGTCTATCTCATCATGGATGGGGATAATGGCCACGATAAACGACGTTGCCCGACTTGCCGGGGTCTCGATCACGACTGTATCTCACGTCATTAATAACACTCGCTTCGTTAGCGATGAGCTAAAACGACGTGTCACTGTGGCTATGCATGAACTCGACTATCGACCGAACACACTGGCCCAGAGCCTCCGCAAAGGCAAAACCAAAACGATTGGTCTCATTATCCCGGACAGCTCTAACCTCTTTTTCGCGGAAATCGCGCGTTTCATTGAGGACGTAGGCTACGAAAATGGCTACAGCGTGATCCTATGCAACACCGACAACAATCTTGACAAACAACGAAGATATACAGAGGTACTAGTTTCAAAACAGGTTGACGGCATCATCCTCATCTCAGCAGGTGAATCTGCCGAAGACCTAGAGGAACCGCTGGGTGCAGGGATTCCCGTGGTCATAGCCGATCGTGAAATAGTCCAAACGATGGCCGATATTGTACTGGTCGATAACGAGAAAGGTGGGTACCTGGCAACGAAATACCTTCTGGAACTCGGTCATCGAAAAATTTCCTGTATTGCTGGACCGTCCCTCCTCACGCCAAGTGCCCAACGCGTTCAAGGGTATAAGAGAGCCTTAGAAGAAGCAAGTATCACTCCTCTTCCCGCTTATATCGCCACTGGAGATTTCGGGATGGAGAGTGGCGAAGCGGCGATCCATAAACTTCTCGATATTCAGCCCCGGACAACAGCTGTGTTTGTCTGCAACGACATGATGGCCGTCGGCGCAATGCGCGGCGCACGAGAGTGCGGGCTTCGCGTTCCAGATGACCTCTCCGTCATCGGTTTTGACAATATCTTGCTCGCGCGCGCTACCACCCCTGCGTTGACGACCGTCGCTCAGCCGAAATCAACTCTTGCGCGTGTAACAACCGAGTTGCTGATCGAGCGTATTCACGCTAAACAGGATAGCGGAGAGCGCAAGCAGATCGTGTTGACACCCGAGCTCGTTATCCGAGAATCGTGCTCTGCCCTGGAGTGAAGACTGACAATGTGTGACGTGGTTGTTGTCGGCAGCTTGAATATGGACCTCATAGTCAGAGCCGAGCGGCTCCCCAATTCGGGCGAGACAATTTCAGAAAAGGATTTTCGCATTATACCGGGAGGGAAAGGAGCCAATCAAGCGGCTTCGATTGCGCATCTGGGCAACTCCGTGGCGATGGTTGGGCGAGGAGGATGTGATGTTTTCGGTCACCGTCCACTTGAAAATCTTTCGACTTTCGGTGTTCACACATCGCACATCAAGCTCGACGAATCTGCTCCTACAAGCACATCTACGATAATTATCGACGCTGAGGACGAAAACTGGATCATTGTCGTTGCAGGCGCAAATGCTAGGGTTAATACAAGCGACATCGACACTGCCATCGACTTGATCAAGCAGGCCAAGCTGTTGGTCATGCAGTTCGAGTTTCCGCTTATAACAGTCTCCTACGCCGTAGAAGTTGGACGACGCCACCGTATTCGCGTCATCCTCAATCCTGCGCCGGCTCGCGCCGTGCCCGACAGCCTACTAACTAATATCGACTATCTCGTTCTCAACGAGACAGAAGCCACGCTGCTAAGTGGTGTTCCGGTGACCGATATCTCCGCTGCAGGCCGTGCTGCTACTGCCCTGAGAGCAAGAGGCGCCGAGGTGGTCATCCTCACCCTCGGCGAAAAGGGTGCCTTAATAGCTACTGACGAGGAGGTTCTGCATGTCCCAACTAGTAGAGTAAAGGCTGTTGATACGACTGAAGCAGGCGATGCTTTCATTGGTGGACTTGTCACCGGTCTTATAAGTAATGAGAGTTTGCTCGACTCAGTGCAGTTAGCCAATGCATAAGGAACATGCATCGTCACTCGTTTTGGCGCACAGACTTCGCTTCCGACCCTGGAGGAAGTAAAAGCCTTCTTGAATTCGGCAACCGTTGACCTGGCGGATTGCAAACGCATAAAGTTGGAGCACAATTGAAAAAGACTGGCCTCTTAAACAAAGACATCTCCGAAGTTGTCGCCAGCATGGGGCACACGGATACTCTTACTATCGGTGATGCCGGTCTTCCAATACCAAACTCTGTCCGCCGCATCGACCTGGCCCTTTGCAAAGGCGTTACGGGTTTCTTGGAGACCGTCGAGATCATCGCCACCGAACTACAGGTAGATCGGATAATCGTGGCCAATGAGACATGCGAGAAAAGCCCTCATATCGCAGAAGGGCTCAGACAAATATTCCCATCAGTCCCATGGCAAATGATCTCCCACGAGGAACTTACAAGGATTGGTGGGGACGTCACGAGCAGTCATCAGGACAGGAGAATGTACTCCCTATGCCAATGTTATCCTCGTGTCCGGGGTAATTTTCTAGCAAGTGTCCACAACGACGAGTTTATAAAGAAGGAGAATCCGGAATGGCTGACAAAATGCTGGCTGCGGTGTTCGAGGGTCCGGGAAAACTAACTTTGAGAGAAGTTCCAGAACCTAAGATCCAACGAGTTGACCAAATCAAAATCCAAGTAGAGGGAGTAGGCATCTGTGGCACTGATGTTCATATCGTGGCGGTACCTCCTGGTTATCTCGCAACTCCGGGGACAATTCTTGGGCATGAATACGTAGGACGCGTCGTCGACGTTGGCGATGCCGTCATGAATGTCAAAGTTGGTGATCGCGTGGTTGTGAATCCCAACGATTACTGCGGCACGTGCGTGTATTGCCAGATGCACAAGCCGAATCTATGTCTTAACGTCGGTGCCATCGGGATTCACGTAGATGGGGCCTACGCGCGCTACAACGTCGTTGCATCTAAACTCGCATTCAAGCTAGATGATAGTGTACCCATGGAGCACGGCGTATTCGCTGAAATGCTCGCAGATGTCATCAACGGAACTAACAAAGTTCGGCTTCAACCTGGGGAATCCGCTGTTATCCTCGGCGCAGGACCAATTGGCCACCTGTATGCTCAGATGTTCAAGGCTGCGGGAGCCGCAAAGATCATCCTTGCGGACACCGCTCTCCATCGTCTGGAATATTGTCATAAGATGGATTTTGATCTGGTAGTTAATCCCAAAGAGCAAGACCTGAAGGAATTTGTGCTGGCCCAAACCGAAATAGGGGCAGACGTGGTTGTCGATGCAGTGGGTTCGGCACTGCCTACGGCACTTGATGTCGTGCGCAAAGGTGGCAGTATCGTCGTCTTCGGGGTCAATACCCAGGCCCAAGCCCAATTCCCACAGAGCCAGCTCACATTCAAGGAATTGACCGTCTATGGATCATGGCTGGCCAACGCTACTTTCCCAGCGGCCGTCAAAGTTATCGAGAGCCGCGCATTGGACTTGGATGGCCTAATTACACACCGCCTGCCATTGAGCGAGATCCATGAAGGACTTAGGCTACTAGCGAACCGAGAGGCATTAAAGATTGTGATTTATCCATCCTCCTAAGCGTGACCTCATTGGGCGGTAACTTGGTGGATAAGAGATAACCTCTCTCAGGAATATGAAATCGAACTCGCGCCAGGCAGCCCGCAATACTGGAGTATGCGGTTACTTATGGGACGCCAGGCCGACAAGAAGGAGGTGAGCTATTGAGGCTACTAACCTACATTAATTATAAAGGCAATATGCGAGGTAAATACACTGTGTGTCCTCACCTCGCAACTGGTTCGACAATTCCTGTAAGGAGGAGTGATCCCATGAAGCGTAACCGTATTGTAATCGGCCTATTGATCCTTGGCCTCACCTTGCTTGGCGCGTGCACTGCCCCAGCCCAGCCGCCAACTCAGACTCCCGTCGTGCAAACGGTAGTGGCTAGGGAGACGGTGGTTTCGGTCCAAACTGTGGTTGTGAAGCCCACTCAGCCGCCTATTATTTCGGATTCAGATGCTTTATCGAAAGCAATAGATTTGGCGAGCAAGGCTGCGAGCGGAAAAGCGGCCGAATTCCAAGGAACGAGCGGCAAAACCATCGGCATAGTGATGCCACAATTCAACAATGATGGCTTTCTTGCCATGTATATTGGCGTACTGACCGAAGCAATCAAACAAAACGTAAGTATCACCACACTGGACGCACAGCTCTCCGTCGAAAAGCAACTCTCGATGATCGAAGACCTGATATCTAAGAAGGTTGATGCAATCGTCTTCGTACCGGTCGACTCTGACGCGTTATCTACGGGCGTGAAGAAGGCGAACGACGCTAATATACCCATTGTAGCGATGGACCGCTCGACTACATCGGGCACTGTCACAGCCCTTGTTGAGTCGGACAACGTCGCCCACGGTGCAAAAGCGGCAGATTTGATGTTGGCCGCGCTCCAGGCACACGGCATAACCCCCGAGAACTCTAAGATCCTCGAACTCTTGGGAGACCAGGCGACATCAGCTGGCGTAGAACGGCACCAAGGTTTTATCGACCGAGCCAAGGCACTGAAATTGAACATCGTCACTGCTCTGCCCACATATTGGGACAATGCTAAGGCTAATGCGGCAGTGATGGACGCATTCCAGTCGCATCCCGAGATCAATGCCATTTACTCGGCTAGCGGTTGTGCTATGTACGCTGGGATTGAATCGGCGCTCAAATCACTAAACAAGCTCTACCCTGGAAGCGATTCGAAGCACATCGTGGTCGTGGATGTGGACGGTTGCCCTATCAGTCTGGATGGCATCAGGAACGGCTATCTCGATGCAGATGCCTCACAACAAATCTTAGTAATGGGCATGACAGCGGCACAGTCAGCCATCGCGGCAGCAGCTGGCAAGGCTCCGGCCTCCGCTACAGTTCTTCTACCGCCAATCGCGATTACTAAGGAGAATGTAGACGATCCCAACCTTTGGGCCAACGTGATCACGGTTGCCAAGAGTAAGTAAAGTATTGACACCACACTCGGGATGAGGGTGGCGTGCCACCCTCATCCCCCACATAACGACTAACATAGATTCGAGCTATAAGTTGGGTGCCCCGTATTTTGTTTCCATTCCTGTGGTATCGAATCCGATTCGTCGGGAACTAATGGGCCGAGCTAATAAGCAGTACGCTAGCGATTGATGAGGTAACCAAGTGACTACAGATCGGCAACTACAAATAGGCTCACAAGGCGGACTATTCTTACACCAATTAAGCCAGATTGCACTGCGGTATGGTATTTATCTTGTTCTTCTGGTGCTTTGCTTCGCCGTGGGTACAATTGAACCCTCCTTCTTCACCCTTCAAAATCTCTCGACTCTCCTGCTCGAGTCCACGTCAGTCGGGATTATCGCGGTAGGTATGACCTTTGTGATTATTGCCCGAGGCATTGATGTATCCGTCGGTGCTATCGTCGCGCTCGCAAGTGCAGCCGGCATCACTTCCATCAAGCTTGGTGGACAACCTTGGTGGGTTGGTGTTCTGATTATGCTGGGCGTTGGACTCGTGGTTGGCTGGATCAATGGGTTTTCTTCCAGCAGACTCGGTATGCCGTCCTTCCTTGTTACGCTTGCCACAATGACTGTAGCACGCGGCCTAGTAACGGCGGTATCTGGCGGACGGATCTGGTATGACCTACCGAATATTTTTCAGGGATTGGGAATGGGCCACGTAGGCCCTATTCCAAATTCCGTTGCTATTATGCTAATCGCATTTCTAGTCGGCTATCTCATCCTATCCAAAACCCTTTTCGGACGCCAGGTTTATGCAGTCGGCACAAATCCAGACACTGCGCGCGTTTCGGGGATCGACGTCGAGCGAACCGTTCTGTTGACCTTTGTGTTAGTAGGCTTACTTTCGAGCCTTTCGAGTCTCGTCCTGACTGCGCGTATGAATACTTTTACTGCTTCGATGGGAACAGGATACGAATTTTCCGCTATCGCGGCCGTGGTCATTGGTGGAACGAGTCTGATGGGCGGACAAGGTAACATGGGCGGTACGATTGTCGGCGTTCTGATTATGGCAGTTATCAACAATGCCCTCAACCTAATAGGCGTCGATGCATACTACCAGGACATTATCCGCGGATCCATCATCTTTCTAGCGGTATTCCTGGATGCTATTCGCCAGCGTTATATTGAGAGTGCGTGAGAGGCGCGAGAGTATGGCGGATCAAACAATTCTGGAATTGACAGACATCTCAAAACACTTTCCGGGCGTAATCGCGCTAGATCGTGTGAACTTTTCGCTTCAGAAGGGTGAAGTTCACGGTATAGTCGGTATGAATGGTGCTGGCAAGTCTACCCTTATGAATATTATCGGGGGTGTGATCCAGCCGGATAGCGGCGTTATTCGTATAAACGGACAAATGAAGCAGTTAACGAATCCAGCAGAGGCGCAAAAACTTGGTATAGCTTTCATACACCAGGAATTGTCGCTTTTTCCTAACCTCGATCTTGCTTCCAACATCTTTATCTATAGCCTGCCACGACAACTGCCTGGCTTCGTGGACGACCGGAAATTGGAACATTGGGCTCAGAGCGTTCTGGAGCGCGTTGGTCTCGGGCACTTGAAGCCTAAGCAAAAGGTCAGCACCCTTAGCCCGGGTGAAAAGCAGCTGGTCGAGATTGCTCGGTGTCTGGCGCAGGAAGCCAAGATTCTTGTCTTCGATGAGCCAACATCGTCTCTCACTGGGCGTGAGACAGAGACGCTATTTGGCATCATTCGCGAACTCAAAGACCAAGATGTTTCTATCATCTATGTCTCCCACCGTTTGGAAGAGGTTTTCAAGATCTGCGATCGGGTGACGGTTCTACGCGACGGAAAGCGCGTCGACACAGTACGAACGAATGCTATTAGCCGCCATGACTTGGTTAAGATGATACTTGGCCATGAGGCAGCCGATACGGCGCATATAAGCCGGCGAGAATTTGACTCCGTTCTCTTCAAAGCTGTGGGAATCAGACGGGGTGCAGTCTTGCAAGACATTTCCCTAGAAATCCGCCGCGGTGAAATCCTTGGACTGGCTGGCATCCTTGGCTCCGGACGCACCGAACTCGGACGCAGTCTCTTCGGTCTTGATCGCATAGATGCAGGCGAAATATGGATTGATGGCCGAAAGGTAAGGATTCGTAGTCCGCAGGATGCCATTAAGAATGGAATAGCATTCATCACTGAAAATCGCCGGGAAGAAGGATTACTCGCAAATAAGCCCGTGGTGGATAATATCGTGCTCGCGAATCTTCGGGCGTATGCGTCCCTGTTAGGATGGATGCATCGGTCGCAAGAAATACGGGCAGCGGAGCAGCAGAAAGAGAAACTTAATATCGCGACGCCCACGGTCAGACGCTTGGTGATGTACCTGAGCGGCGGCAACCAGCAGAAAGTGGTATTGGGTAAGTGGCTCGAAACCTCTTCACGAGTGTGGATTATGGACGAACCCACACGCGGGATCGACGTCGGTGCCAAAGAAGAGGTTTACCGGCTTATTCGAGCAATCGCAGACCAAGGAGCCGCGGTCATCTTCATCTCGTCGGAAATTTCTGAGGTGGCACGCTTTAGTGACCGTGTGTTAGTGATGAGGAAAGGGAAAGTGGCTGGATCGTTCGAGGCAGGCACATTTACAGCAGAAAGCATTCTAATTGCAGCCACGGAAGGAGTATCATGAAAGAGACCGCGGCCGCGAGATCGGCAACTGACAGCACCAGCATCTTTAGTTTGAGGGGCACGGCCCAATTCCTTCTTAAATATGGGGGCTATTTGATGCTCCTGGGGCTGTGTATCATCTTCGCGCTCCTTTCCCCAACCTTCTTGACGAAGGAGAACATCATCAATATTTTCCTGCAGACGGCCGCGATTGGCCTCGTCGCCATAGGCGTGACATTTGTCATTATTGCGCGCGGAATTGATGTCTCAGTCGGTGCAATAGTCGCACTAGCAAGTGTACTTGGCGTAGGTTCGATGAAGACCCTGAACTTACCCTGGTTCATAAGCATTCTCACCATCCTGGTCGTTGGAGTGCTATGCGGTTTCGTAAACGGCTTTTCGTCATCTAAGCTCAGAATGACATCGTTCCTAGTTACCCTGGCCACACTCACCGTTTTCCGCGGCCTCGTCCTGGCCATATCCCGTGGCAAGGGCTGGTATGGTCTACCGGATTTCTATGACTTGCTCGGCTCCGGGTTTGTTGGGCCGATCCCTAATTCGGTCGCGATCACCCTCCTTGGATTTGTGATAGGGCACGTCCTTTTATCCAAGACCGTGTTCGGACGGCAACTCTATGCGGTCGGTGGCAATCCAGAAGCAGCGCGGATTCAAGGCATTAATGTCGATCGAATTATCCTTCTCTCTTTTGTTATATGTGGCCTCTTTTCAGGGGCTGCTAGTCTGATCCTGACGGCGCGCTTGAATGCCTTCACGCCGCTTATGGGAACCGGCTTCGAATTTTCCGCAATAGCCGCAGCCGTCATAGGTGGCGTGAGTCTCTACGGCGGAGAAGGAAATATGGCAGGGGTGTTGGTCGGGGTACTGATCATTGGGGTTATCAACAATGCGTTGAACCTCCTCAGCGTCTCACCGTTTTACCAGGATGTTGCTCGCGGTCTCATCATATATGTGGCTGTATTGTTGAATACCCTGCGCCAGCGCTGGGGTAGATAGTCCTCAACCTTTCGCTCGGAGGAATCTAATGGAAATACCCAAGCAAACACTCGTTCTCATGTATGAGCGCATGCTCAAGATCCGCCATTTTGAAACTCGCGTTATGGAACTCTTTGCTACTGGTGAACTTCCAGGCTTTGTGCACCTGGGCTTGGGCCAGGAAGCTGTGGCAGTAGGTAGTTGTGCGGCTCTCGCCCAAGATGACTATATAACGAGCACACATCGCGGACATGGACATATCATTGCCAAAGGCGGCGACATGAAACAAATGATGGCCGAACTCTATGGCAAGGCCACAGGTTATAGCAAGGGGAAAGGCGGTTCGATGCATATTGCCTCTCCCGAGCTGGGAATCCTTGGCGCCACTGGCATCGTAGGCTCTGGGATTCCACTTGCCACAGGAGCGGCGTTATCGGCCAAGCTCCGCCACTCAAACCAGGTTGCTCTCGCTTTTTTCGGCGACGGCGCGAGCAACGAGGGCACATTCCACGAGTCACTCAACATGGCTTCAGCCTTTAACTTGCCCATCGTGTATGTCTGCGAGAACAATCTCTATGCGGTCGGCACGCGAATCGACAAAGTCTGCAAAGTTCCTGACCTTTCCGTTCGCGCCACTGGCTACGGCATTCCTGGAATTACAGTAGATGGGAATGACGTACTTGCGGTATACCAAGCAGTTAGGACAGCAGTGGATCGAGCCCGAGGCGGAATGGGCCCCAGCCTCATCGAATGCAAGACTTATCGATGGCGCACGCACTTCGAGGGCGAACCTGATACTTACCGGCCACGCGAGGAGGTCGAAGCTTGGATAAAAAAGGAACCTATTGCACCCTTCCGCAGACGGCTGATTGAAGAACAAGTTCTCACCGAGGAAGAGGCAACAGAGATCGAAAAGAGAGTGATGAAGGAAGTAGAGGAATGCGTGGATTTCGCGAGGCGCAGTCCACTACCGGCAACGGAAACAGCACTTGAGGGATTGACCGCTTAAGGGAGCTAGATTGGCCATGCAAAATATATCCTTTTCAGAAGCATTAGCGCAGGCAATGGGTGAAGAAATGGGCCGAGATCCCAATGTCGTACTTTGGGGGCTCGATGTGGGTCCTTATGGCGGTGCCTTTGCTGCTAGCAAAGGATTGTACGAGGAATTCGGCCCGGACCGAGTGCTAGATATGCCGGTCTCGGAAGCCGCTTATGTAGGAGCCGCAGTGGGTGCAGCCGCTACCGGGCTCCGTCCAATCGTTGAACTGCAGTTCTCAGATTGGATTACCCTTGCGTCAGACATGCTCATCAATCAGGCTGCAAAGATGCGTTATATGTTTGGCGGCAACTTGAAAGTTCCGATGGTTTTACGTGCCCCTGTCGGCGCTTATACTCGGGCTGCGGCTCAACATTCGCAAAGCTTCGAGTCCATCTTTAGTTTCGTGCCGGGCATCAAGGTCGTCATGCCAGCTACACCGTACGATGCCAAGGGTTTGCTCAAGAGCGCCATCCGAGACGACAATGTGGTGATTTTCTTCGAGCATAAGAAACTCTACGAAGTTAAAGGGGATGTGCCGAATGAAGAATACTTGATACCCCTTGGTGTCGCTGATGTGAAACGCGCGGGTCGTGATGTGACGATCGTCACCTACGCGTATATGGTCGGCAAGGCTTTGGAAGCCTCTGTCGAGTTATCCCGACAAGGAATCGAGGCAGAGGTGATCGACTTGCGCACCGTCGATCCGCTGGATGAACAGACCATTTTCGACTCGGTTCGAAAGACAAAACGCTTGGTGATCGTACAGGAAACATGGCGCGATTGTAGTATCAGCTCCGAGGTCTCAGCGCGCGTTGCGGAGAACATCTTAGAGTACCTCGATGCTCCCATCCTGCGCGTGACTGGTAAAGACGTCCCAATACCGTTCAGTCCGTGTCTTGAGGATTTCGTGCTCCCGCAAGTGACAGATATTGTCGGGGCTGTAAATAAGATTGTGTCGGAATAAGGATATTAGCGTATGAGTATTCCAATAGTTATGCCCAAGCTGGGGCTAACAATGACAGAAGGTCTTGTCGCAAAGTGGCTTGTCCAGGATGGTGATCGAGTAGAAGCCGGCATGCCAATATTGGAAGTTAACACGGACAAAGCCAGTGTGGAAACGATAGCTCCCGCCGCAGGTATCCTGCGCATACTGATCCAAGCAGGCCAAAGCGTTCCTACCGGACAAGTTCTTGCTTTCATTCTACAAACAACCGATGAAACGTCCGCGGTTCCTACTCGGGCACAAACCGATTCGGGACCAGAACTACACCAGCCCATACTGGCGACACCCGCCGCAAAGAGGCGTGCCCGCGAATTGGGCATCGATTTGGACCTTGTTGTAGGTACAGGTCCGGAAGGGCGGATCACCGAAAAGGATATTGAAGTCTTTGCGACTTCCACAAGCAAACAGGGCGCAAGCAGGTCAGCGCTTGTAAGCCCAGTCGCCAGACGCATGGCGGAAAAGGCTGAGCTCGATTTAAGTAACATCGTTGGGACCGGTGAAAACCAACGGATCACGAAAGAGGATGTCGAACGGGCAATCGCAGTTACGAGCGAAGGGAAAAAGGATCGAGAAACCATAGGAACCGGCGGCTATACCGGGATACCCTTGAGTGGGGTACGAGCAATTATTGCTGAGCGGATGCTCAAGAGCACGCAGCACACGGCTAGAGTCACCCTTACAACTGAACTGGATGCTACTGAATTGGTTTGTCTATACAAGAATTTGAAACCGGAGCTCGAGAAACGCGGTGTCAAGCTCTCGTACGAAGCTCTTTTCGCCCTCGTTGTCGCTAAAGCACTCGGCGAATTTCCCTACATGAACGCGACCGAGATTGGAGGGGAGATTCGCCTGCTCGACGAAATACACATCGGATTGGCAGTTGACACAGACCGCGGGCTATTAGTCCCGGTACTTCGAAATGCGGACAAAAAGAGCATTCAAGAAGTGGCACGTGAGGTCCAGACACTCGTCGAGCGCACGACCGAAGGCAAGATTATGCCAGAAGAGTTACGAGGCGGAACCTTCACGATAACTAATCTCGGTATGTATGAAGTCGATGCGTTCACTCCGATCATCAACCCTCCGGAGCTTGCCATTCTTGGTCTCGGGCGTATTGCTCGCCGACCTGCCGAAAATGAGGGACAAATAGCGCTAAGACATATTATGACGTTGAGTCTGTCCTTCGACCATCGTTTGGTCGACGGTGCTCCGGCCGCACGATTCCTTCGCAGGATCAAACAAATCTGCGAGGCACCTTACTTGCTGCTGGTCAATCAAGTTTTTGATTGAGCCATTATTCTGGCTGATATGGCAATTTTCAGGTATGTTAATATTGGTATATCCCATAATGGTAAAATATGAATGAAAAAATATCGCCATTGATGTGGATGATGATAATTATTCCAATGGGTGGGCTTTTGGGCATAAGGAGTTACAATCTCTTACGCACCCACAAAACCAGACCTCTTCAAGATAGTGCAAGATTTTTTCTGTAATTTGGTCTGATGACCCTTGGTAAAGAACTTTAAGAACTGAAAACCCGGCTACGACTGCGGCGGCGCACTCCGTTCCTGAAATGTCAGATAAATTCGGCCGACCTGTCACTCGTCATCATACTCCATCAGGATCGCGCTGGCCAGCCGCAGGCAGGCGGCTTCATTCGGGAAGATGCCCACCACGCTGGTTCGTCGGTGTATTTCGCGGTTGAGCCGCTCCAGGCCGTTGGTGGTGCGCAACTTGCGCTGGTGGCTGGTTGGGAAGGCAAAAACCGTCAGTCCTTCGGGGACATTTTTCTCGATCCAATCTGCCAACCTGGAAGCGGTCTTGGCGTATTTTTGCACCACCTGGGCGAGATAGGCATCGGCGGCGGCGCGGTTGGGGGCGTTGAAGATCATGCGTAGATCGGCGGCCACTTCGGCTTTCATGCTCTGGCGTGGCACATATTGGCCGACGTTCTGCTGCAAGTGAAACTGGCAGCGCTGCCAGGGAACCCCGCCAAAGATGGCCAGGCAAGCAGCCTTGAGGCCGGCGTGATCATCACTGGTAATGAGCTGAACCCCGCGCAAACCGCGTTGGACCAGGCTTTGCAGGAAGGTGCGCCAATGAATCTCGTGCTCACCGAGCGAAACGGAGACACCC
>Ga0272448_1005725_pt1 | contig 13628 bp, 11 predicted proteins | sample YNPCB0191_FD_202220 | JGI IMG/M metagenome (GOLD analysis project Ga0272448, IMG submission 202220) | Hot spring sediment microbial communities from Yellowstone National Park, WY, United States - YNP-CB-019-1 | ecosystem: Environmental > Aquatic > Thermal springs > Hot (42-90C) > Sediment...
GTTGGCCACGGCGATCACCCTTCCCCGGCGGGAGAGCACCTCCTGGATGTTGCTGATTATCTTGTCATAGAGGGCGTCCCTGGGGACGATGAAGACCACCGGCATATTCTCGTCTATCAAGGCGATAGGGCCGTGCTTCATCTCGGCGGCCGGATAGCCCTCGGCATGGATATAGGAGATCTCCTTCAATTTGAGCGCCCCCTCCAATGCCGTGGGGAAATTGCTGCCCCGTCCTAAGTAGAGAAAGTTGCTGGCGCTTTTGAACTCCTGGGCGATGGCCTTGATCTGCGGCTCCAATTTCAAGACCTTTCTCACCTTCTCCGGCATATCGGCCAGTTCCCTAGCGATCCTCTTTCGCATCTCCAGATCCAGCCCACGATGCTTGGCGAAAAGCAGGGCCATCTGCCCTAAGACGGCTATCTGGGAGGTGAAGGCCTTGGTGGAGGCCACCCCGATCTCCGGCCCGGCATGGATGTAGACGCCGGCATCGGTCTCCCGGGCGATGGTGCTGCCCACCACGTTGACGATGCCCAGGACCAGGGCCCCCCTGGCTTTGGCCTCGTGCAGCGCGGCCAGGGTATCGGCCGTCTCCCCGCTCTGGCTGATGACCATCACCACATCTCCGGGCTGGATCACCGGATTGCGGAACCTGAACTCCGAGGCGTAGTCCACCTCCACCGGGATCCGGCCCAACTGCTCAATCATATATTTCCCCACCAGGGCGGCATGCCAGGAGGTGCCGCAGGAGGTGATGATCATCCTTCTGGCGGACAGCAGCCGATCCATAACCGAAAGCAGGCCGCCGAGCTTGACCTCGCCCTCATCAGGCCGAAGCCTGCCCCGGAGGGCGTTCTCCAAGGATTCCGGCTGCTCATGTATCTCCTTGAGCATGAAATGGGGATAGCCGCCCTTCTCTATCTGCTCTAAGGTGAAGGTGATCTCCTCCACCTGCTTGATCACTTCCTCATCGTGGATGGTTTTGGTGATGAGGGAATCGGCCTTGACCAGGGCCATCTCGTCGTCGTGGAGATAGACCACCTGGCGGGTGTGGGCCACTAAGGCCGCGGCATCAGAGGCCACCAAGTTCTCCCCCTCGCCCAAGCCGATGACCAGGGGACTGCCCCGGCGGGCCACCACTATCCGATCCGGCTCCCGGACAGAGATGACGGCGATGCCGAAGGTGCCCTCCACCTCCAGCAAGGCGAAGCGCACCGCGGTGAACAGGTCATGGCTCTTGCGGTACATCTCCTCTATCAGATGCACCAGGACCTCGGTGTCGGTCGCCGTCCGGATCTGGTGGCCGTCCTGCAGCAGTTTTTTCTTCAAAGTGGCATAGTTCTCTATGATGCCGTTGTGGATCAGCGCTATCTCGCCCCGGCAGTCCCAGTGGGGATGGGCGTTGCCGTCGTTGGGCTCGCCATGGGTGGCCCAGCGGGTATGGCCCATTCCCAACCTGGCCGAGAGCTCCCGCCCCCGGAGATGGTCCTCAAGTTGGGACACCTTGCCGGCTCTCTTTTCGATGATCAGCCGGCCGTCGGCTAGCAGGGCTATCCCCGCGGAATCGTAGCCCCGATACTCCAGGCGCTTTAGTCCCTCAAGCAGTATGGGAAGGCAATTCCTGTTCCCTATATAGCCCACTATGCCGCACATATCTCCCTGCCTTGATCTAAATATGAACCGGCCAGGGGCGAATTGCCCCGGCCTCTTTCAGCCCGAATGTATCCCGAAGACATCAGGCTTCTCATCTCGCCTCCCGGGCAAGGTGCCTCACCCTCTCTATCCACCACCTGGCCCTTTCACCCTTCTCCGCTTCGGCAATGGCCCTGACCACGGGCTCGGTGCCCGAGGCCCGGACATGGAGCCAGCCGTCGTCGAACAGCACCTTCACCCCGTCGCTATGGTCCTGGGGGCGGTCATGGAAATAGATGGCTGTCTTTTTTACCAAAGCTGCCGGCGATCCCGTCTCTATCTCCTCCTTGATCATGTCATATCTCGGCAGGCTTTGGGCCAACCGGGAGAGCTTCTGTCCGCTCTGGGCCATGAGCATCAAGATCAAGGCCATAGCCGCGGTGGCGTCCCGGGCATAGTTGAGTTCCGGGATGATCACCCCGCCGTTGCCCTCCCCGCCCAGCACCGCCCGGTGCTTCTTCATGGCCGCCACCACGTTGGCCTCGCCCACCGACGTCCTGGCCACCCGGCTTTTCCGGGAAAGGGCCACCGCCTCGACCATCCGGCTGGTGGAGAGGTTGGTGACCAGCACCCCCGGCTTCTGGGCCAAGCGGTACCTGGCGGCCAGGGGCAGGGTATATTCCTCGCCCAAGGCCCGTCCCGTCTCATCCACCAACGACAGGCGATCCACATCGGCATCGGTGGCGAATCCCACATCGGCCCGGTGTCTCCTCACCGCCCTTTCCAGCTCCCTCAGGTTCTCGGCCCGGGGCTCGATGGGTCGAGGAAATTCTCCGCTGGCTTCATAATGAAGGGACACTTCATGGCAGCCCAATTTTTTCAAGAGCATAGAGAATATGGGGCCGCCGGCTCCATGGCAGGTATCGCACACCACCCTGAACCTGCGCCTTCGGATCCGCTCCGCCGAGACGAAGGGCAGCTTCAATATAGTTTCCACGTGTCTTTCCAGAGCTGAGTCGAAAACCTCGACCCCGCCGATCTCATCGTAGGCCGCCCTGAGGCACCTCCCCTCTTCATGGATGGCCAGCATCTCTTGGCCCTCCTGTCGGGACAGGAAGCCTCCGCCGGCGCCGATGAATTTCAGAGCATTCCACTGGGGCGGATTATGGCTGGCGGTGATGGCGATGCCTCCTCGGGCCTTCAGCTGTTTGACCATCAGCTGGACCGTAGGGGTGGGCACGATGCCTATCTTTACCACCTGGCAGCCGACCGAGCGCAATCCGGCCTCGGCCGCCAGCTCCATCATCTGGCCCGAGGGCCGGGAGTCCCGGCCCAAGATAACCCGGCCGCGGCCGATAAAAGTACCGAAGGCGGCGGCGTATCCCGCCGCCACCTCCGGAGTCAAACCCTGGCCGACGATCCCTCTGATCCCGGCCACGCTGATCATCAATCTATGGTGATTGTCACTCACGGCTGTTCCCTATATTCCGGTCAGTGGGTAAAAAACTCCGACATCACTGCCCTCCCGTTCTCCTCAGAACCTGGAGCCGCAGACCAGGATCGAACTGGTGACCTGCGCATTACGAGTGCGCCGCTCTACCGACTGAGCTACTGCGGCTCGACTGTTTCTTTTGATTATACAATAATTACAGGATGGCTTTCAAGGACGGTCGGATTTTCTTTTCAGCCAGATGCCGGCGGCTATGGCGGCCAACACCATCAAGATGCTGATCCACTGGTTGTTGGTCAGGCCCAAAAGCCAGAGCTGGCTGCTTTCATAGTATCTGAGGTTGTCTATGGCAAAGCGCCAGGCGCCGTATAGTCCGAGGAAAAGCACCATCAGAAAACCGGGGAAATACTTTCTCCTGGCCAAAAACGACAGCAGGCCGAAGCAGAGGAAACCGAACAGGGATTCATAGAGCTGGGTGGGATGGATGGGACAACGGTAGATTGAGCCGGCGAAGCTGTCGGCGGGAAAGGTCACCGCCCAGGGCAGATGGGAAGGCTTGCCGAAGCAGCAGCCGCTCAAAAAGCAACCGATGCGTCCCAGCCCCAAACCCAGGGCGAAGGCCGGGGCTACCAGATCGGCCAGACTCCAGCCAGGAAGCCTCTTTTTCCGGATGAAGAGGAAGCTCACCGGCAGGGCCAGCAGGACGCCGCCGTAGAAGGTCAGCCCGCCGTCCCATATGGCTAAGGCCGTCAGCGGCCGGCCGGCATACTCCTGCCAATGGCTGGCCACATAATAAAGCCGCGAGCCCGCCACCGACGCCACCAGGATCCAGAGGCCGAGATCGGCCACCGCCTCCCGGGGAACTCCCAAACGCTGTGCCCCCCGCTGTACCATGGCGATGCCGATGATGAAGGCCAAAGCCAGCATCAAGCCGTAGCTGTGCAGTCCGACCGGTCCGATCTTCAGGATAGTGGGAAACATCTCTCCCTCATATCAATATTCGTAGCGCCTGAGTCCTATGCCCATAATGATGCCCACCAACGACATCATGGTGATGACGGACGACCCACCGTAGCTGAGGAAGGGCAGGGGGATGCCGGTGACCGGCAGCACCCCCAAGGTCATGCCGATATTCAACACCACCTGGAAAAGAAGGATGGTAGTCAGGCCGGCGGCCGTCAGTCCGGCGAATTCGTTGCGGGCGCGCTGGGCGATGGCGAAGCCGCTATAGATCACCCAAGCGAACAACAGCAGCACTATCAGACAGCCCAAAAATCCGAACTCCTCGCCGATGGTGGAGAATATGAAATCGGTATGCTGGGCCGGCAGGAAGGAAAGTTTTTTCTGGGTGCCCTGGAGGAAGCCCCGGCCTAATAATCCCCCGGAGCCGATGGCTATCTTGGACTGCAGCACATGCCAGCCGGCTCCCTTGGGGTCCAGGCCGGGATTGACGAAGATCATTATCCTCCGCCGCTGGTATTCCTTGAGGCCGTGCCAGATGATCGGGGCCAGGCTGCCGATGGCGGCATTCATGATGAATAGCGGCACGGCTGTCTTGAATTCAGTTTTGAAAAATCTGAAGGCGGCCGTCAGGATCAACATAAAAACAATCCAGCTGGGCATGGAGACCACTGCCAACATGGAGGCCAGGGGCGAGATCAGGTAGAAAAGGGTGGACAGGGGCACCTGGTTCCAGTAAAGCAGGCTGAAGAATATCATCGAAAAAATCAGCGAGGTGCCGAGGTCCGGCTCCACCAATACCAGGCCCATGGGCAGCAAAGATAAGACCGCCGCCGCCGCTATCCTTACCCAACCCCGGCGTTTCCATTCCCGGCTGGAGAGCAGCCTGGCCAGGATGATGACCGTGGCTATCTTGGCCATCTCGGACGGCTGGAGCTGGATGGAGCCGATGACGAACCAACGATGGGTATTGGCCGCGGCCGGAGCCATCAGGACCAGGATCAGAAGGGCCAGCGAGCCGATATAGATCGGCCAGGCTAAGGCATGGAGATAGCGGAATGGCAGGGCCGTAAAAATGGCCAGAGAGATCAGGCCCAATATCAACCAAAGAACCTGCTTCTGCCACAACCCCGAAACCCCGGGCTGTTCGGTCTGGGTGGCACTATAGACCATGACCACGCCGATGATCCCAAGGATCAGCACCGTGGCCAGCAATCTCAAATCCAGATCCCTGATCTGCTGGAAGGCTAAAAACCTCATGGTCTGTTCTCTCCACTGAAGGCCGGTGGGGAATCCATAAGACGCATATAGGCTTCTATGGTCTTGCCCACGATGGGAGCGGCCACCGCCGAGCCATGTCCGGCGTTCTCCACCACCGCGGCCACGGCGATTACCGGATCCTGAGCCGGGGCGAAGCCCACGAACCAGGAGTGGTCCCGGCCGTGGGGATTCTGGGCGGTCCCGGTTTTGCCCGCCACCACCACCTCGGCCGATCTGGCGGCGCCGCCGGTGCCCCCGGGATCGTTCACCACACCCACCAGGGCCTGGACCACCGCCTCCAGATGATGTTCTGGGATGGGAAGCCGGAAGGTATCCAACTCCTCCTGTCGGACGATGTTTCCGTCCCAGCGCCTGGCCTCCAGCAGCAGATGGGGCCTGGCCCAGAGGCCGCGTTTCCCCACCGCGGCATAAAGGGCCGCCATCTGCAGCGGAGTTACCAAGATCTCGCCCTGGCCGATGGCCAAATTGGCGGCGATGCCGCCGGTCACCGCGCCCTTCCCCCATCTCTTCTCATACCATTCAGGAGATGGCACCAATCCCTCCACCTCCTGGGGCAGATCGAAACCGGTGGCCCTGGCCAGTCCCAATTTTCTTGCCCATCTCTCGATCCCCTCCACCCCCAACATCATGCCCAATTGATAGAAATAGACATCGCAGGACTGGACCAGGGCCTGGGTCAGATCCAAGCTGCCGTGTCCGCCCTTCCTCCAGCAGCCGAAGAATCGGTTGCCGATCCTGATGCCTCCGTGGCAGGATTGGCGCATATGGCTCTGGGGTGTGATCAGCGATTCGGCCAGGGCCGCCAGGGCCGTCACTACCTTGAAGGTGGAGCCTGGGGGATACTGGCTGCGGATGGCCCGGTCCCAGAGGGGGAATTTGGGATCTTGCGACAGCCGAAGCCAGTCCCTTAAACTGATGCCGCCGGAAAACTGATTGGGATCGAAATTGGGACGGCTGACCAGGGCTAAGACCCGACCGGTGCCAGGCTCCAGGGCCACGGCGGCGCCGGTGAGGTCGGGATCGAACAGCGATTCCACATACTCCTGAAGCCTCCAGTCCACAGTCAGACAGAGATCGACCCCGGGCACCGGGGCCACCTCCGGCATCTCGGGGATGCCGCCTATGATCCTGCCGTGGGCGTCCACCTCGACGAATTGATAGCCATCGGCTCCCCTGAGGATCTCCTCGTAATATCTCTCCAGGCCCGCTTTACCGATGCCGTCGCCGAAGCTGTAGCCTCGTTCCCGAAGCCTTTCCCATTCCCTCCGGCCGATCTCGGAGACATAGCCGATGATGTGGCTGCCCCGTGAACCGTAAGGGGCATCGCGCAGCGCTTCGTATTCTATTCTCAGCCCCGGCAGCTCGGCCAGGTTCTCCTCTATCCGGGCCACCTGGACAGGGCTTAGATCACGCACCAGCTTCACCGGGCTTTTAGGATAGAGGGCCCGCTGCTGTCGCACCGTAGCTTCCATAGTCAGGCTATCCAGGCCCAACAGCTTAGCGGCCTTCCTCACCCCTTCTCTCCAATCATCGCTGCTGAAAAGGACCAGGGCATAGCCGGGACGGCTTTCGGCGATCACCGTCCCTCGACGGTCCATGATCCGCCCCCGGGGGAATGGTATGCTTATAGGTTTGACCCGATTCCTGGCCGAGAGCTCGCGATAGTAGCCTGCTTCTACGATCTGCAGCTGTCCCAACCTGACCAGGAGTGCGCCGATGGCGACCAGGCATAGAAATATGGCGATCAATGACCGCTGTTTTATATCCCCGCCGATGCCCATGGATTTTCTTTTGCTGAAATTTAAAAATAGCCTGGGCCCATACTTTCGGATGATGTCTCCGAAGCCCAGGCTTGGGGGTCAATCCAGCCGGCTCCTCGGCCTCTGGCCGAGCCAGGAGATCAGACCGGCCATGACCAATAGAGACAGCAATGCGGTGTACAGGGCGCCGCCCAAACCCCAACGCAATAGAAACCAGGGAAAGGCGGCCAGGGTGCCTCTGCCCTGTCCTAAGAATTCGAAGGAGCGCATTATCAAAGCGGCCCAGGCGGCCAGGGCCGCCTGGCTTAACGGTTGTTCTTTGTATATCCCCTCCCTGACTATGCCCACGGTCCAGCCGCTGACCAAGCCTCCCAAGGTAAGCAGCCCCATGGTCGCCGGATGATAACAATCGGAGAGGAAACCGGCCCAGGCCCCGAAGACAGTCCCCTTGGCCGGGCCGTCCTTGATCGCCTTGGCGGCAATGGCTAAGGCCACCAGATCGGGGACGATTCCCCCGAAGCCGAAATTAGGCGCCAAAGAGGTCTGCAGGAAAACCGCGGCCCAGGCCAGTATCATGGACTTCAAAAGTTCGGTCATGGCTCCTCCCCCGGAGGCGATGTCGGCGAGATGGGCTCTACGATCCGGGGCTGGGCCGGCCTGATGGAGAGCGACGGTTTGATGGGGCCTAACCTCGGGGTCCTGATCTTGGGGCCAGCGGTATCGGCCGGTCCGGCAAAGAGCCCGGGCAGCGGCGGCGGCTGGCCTCCGGTGATGACGAACAATTGGCTCAGCCGATTCAGATCCAGAGCAGGCTTCACCTTGATGTTCATATGGAGCCGCAGGGAATCGGGCCTAACCTCATCCACAACTCCCAACATCAGGCCAGGAGGAAATAGCCCGCCATAGCCCGAGGTGATCAGGCTGTCTCCAGGCAGGACATCGGAGCGAATGGGCACCCGATCCAAAATCAAACCCCGCTCCGCTTGAAAGCGAAGGATCCCCAACACCCGGCTGCGCAGGTCAAGGGCGCTGACCTTGACCTCGGGGTGGAAAACGGTCTTCACCGCCGCCGAGCCGTCATCCGTCCAATCCACCAGCCCCACCAGCCCCATGGTGGAGATGGCCACCTGGCCCTTCTGCAGGCTGTCCCGGCGGCCCTTATCTATGAGAACATTGGAGACGAAAATCCCGGGATCCCTGGCCACCAGCTCGGCCGCCACATAGCGCCATTGCCAGCGCTGCTTGAGCCCGAGCAGCTGCCGCATTTCTAGATTCTCCCGGCCAGATTCTCTCAATGCGGCATTCTCCATCTTGAGCTCTGCCAGCTCCCGGCGCAGCTCCCGGTTCTCCCGATGGCTGGCCACCAGGGACCGCAGCTGGGTGAGAGGCTTCTCCAGGGGGTAGAACACGGTGCCCACCACCGCCCGGCCGATGGCCTGCTTCCAGGCCCCGGGCAGGATCATCAAAACCAGCGACATCAGGATATAGGCGACCAATATCGCCACCTCGGTCCGCTGCCATATCTTTGGCGTCAGCGATTGCACCCTGAGGATCTCCTCTCAGCCGATTCTCCGAAAAGTTGAGGTCGGAAAATAAGTTTGCGACCTCTGTCCTCGAAAATAGAGTTTAATTCTCATGGAAAAATATTAATCCCAGCCGTCCCGGCCCAGCTCAGCACGGTCAGGATTTCGAATCTAAATAGTAAAAAGTAGCGACTTTCATAATGCCGATATCGAAATTTCATCCGTCGGTCTATCTTTACCGGCACCTGTTAGCCTTATCTTTCTCATTTTGAATTTTGTGGTTTTTATTCCTTCCGACTGGGCATGATCACCTTTTCGTACCTGGCCGCATTCTCCAGCACCCGGCCGGCGCCCATGACGATGCACTCCCGGGGGTTCTCGGCCACGCTGATGGGCAGGTTGGTCTCCTCCCTAAGCAGAGCGTCCAGGCCCTTGAGCAGCGAACCGCCGCCGGTCATGATGATCCCGTTGTCCACGATGTCGGCCGACAGCTCGGGCGGGGTCTTCTCCAAAGCGCGCCTCACCGCCTGGACGATGAGGTTGATGGGCTCGCGCAGGGCCTCCCGGATCTGGTCCGAACGAACCTTAACCGAGCGGGGGATGCCGTGCACCAAATCCTTGCCCTTGACCTCCATCTCCTTGTTCTCCTCCACCGGGAAGGCCGATCCGATTTTAATCTTTATCTCCTCGGCCGTCTGCTCTCCGATGTGGACGCTATGCGTCTTGCGCAGGTACTCGATGATGGCCGCGTCCATCTCGTCGCCGGCGATGCGGATGGAGGTGTTGGCGACGATGCCGGAGAGGGCGATGACCGCGATCTCGGTGGTGCCGCCGCCGATGTCGATCACCATGCTGCCCATGGCCGATTCCACCGGCAGCCCCACTCCGATGGCGGCGGCGATGGGCTCGGCCAGGAGGAAGACCTCCCGGGCCCCGGCATGCTCGGCCGAGTCCCGTACCGCCCGCTTCTCCACCTCGGTGATCCCCGAGGGCACGCAGACGATGACCCGGGGCTTCACCAGGGATCTCTGTTTCATGGCCATCTTGATGAAGGCCCGCAGCATCTCCTCACAGATCTCGAAATCGGCGATCACTCCATCCTTCATGGGGCGCACCGCCTGGATCTCCTCCGGCGTCCGTCCTAACATCCTCTTGGCCTCGTCGCCCACGGCGATGGCCACCCCGGTTTTCTTGTCGATGGCCACCACCGAGGGCTGGTTGAGGACGATGCCTTTATCCTCCACATAGATTAAGGTGCTGGAGGTGCCCAGATCCACCGACATATCATAGGAGACGATGCCGGCGAATAGATCCCGAAGATCAGGTAGTTTGAACATTTTCACTCCGTGTTTTTATGAATTCCCCCTCTGGATCGGACCCGCAGCCGTCGGGCCTGTGGTTCACTAACGACGGGCCGTCTCCAGAGGACATAATTATTTTCGTCCCTTTATCCCTGGACATCTTCTCTCGCTTCGGGGATCAACTCCCGGTGCTTTCATAAGCCCGCAACCCGGCCCGCCAGGAGACTATTCCGACGGACATCACGGCCACGGCCACCAGGGGCGTCAACCAGGCCAGGGTTTGATATTCCTTCCTCCCCAAAAGGTGCATGGCGGGGTAGAAGGCGGTAAAGGCATAGGGTATGATCAAGGTCAGGATCAGACGCAGCCAGGGAGCATAGATGGTCAGGGGATAGAGAGAAAAGCCGTGCAGCACCAGCATCAGGGAGGAGACCCCGCCCCGATCGTTGAATCTGAAGGTCAGGCTGGCCAAGATGACGAAGATGCCCAAGATGATGAAGCCGGCGCCGATCACCAAAAATGCCGACCCCAAATATTGACCCCAGCTCAAGCCGAGGCCAAGCCGGGAGACGGCATAAGACATGACGCTCAGCCCCACCAGCACCACCGAGGCCTCCTCCCAGTATATCCTTTCGGTAACCACCTGGAACAGCGTGTTCAGCGGCCTCAACAGCACCTGGTCGAACCTGCCCTCCACTATGTATTTATCGCTCAACTCCAAAAGGTTGGAGCAAAAGATGAAGAAAAGCCCCAGCACCGTCTGGGCAAACCCGTAGATGAAGAACACCTCAGCCTTGGTCCAGCCCCTGATATCCGGTATGCGGACGAAGATGGTGGCCACAAACAGGACGCCGATGAGCTGCTGCATGATGCCGGCGACGAAGCCCGAGATGAAATCCTCCCGGTAGGCTAAGCGCATCTTGATGGAGTTGGAGAGGTAGGCCTGATAGAGCTTAAGATAAAACAACAAACGTCCGATCATCTAACTAACAGCCATATTATCATTATCTAAATCAGAAAAGTACGGCCCTCCGTCCCCATAAGAGGGTAAGAAGAAATCAGACATTCCGCCTGCTTTATTATCTCTTTTTGAATTTTGCATTTTGACTTTTGTTCTCACCCTCCCTGCACCTCCAGCCGGCGGATGGCGAAGTGCCAGAGCACCTGGCCGGCTAAGTAGATGATGACGATCCACATGATCTGCAACAGCACCCCCTGGTGGACCTTGGAGAGGGGCTCCATGCCCAGGTAGATCCTGAGCGGCGCATAGGCGATATATTTGAAGGGCAGCCAGAAGAGGATGTTCTGTACCCAGCCGGGGAAGAAGGTTATGGGGATCATCACCCCGGAGAAAACCTCTACCAGCATCTGCTTGAATCTGAGCACCCCCTCGTTGTTGCGGGTGAAGAAGGCCACCAGCCCGGTGAGGTAGCTGATGCCGGCATGGAGGAAGAACGACAGGACCACCGACAGGGGAAAGAGATAGGGCCCCAGCCGGCCCGAGGGCAGCCTCACCGGAAAGATCAGGGAGGCCACGGCGATGATGGGGATGGTCATAAAGAGCATCATGAACAGGGCCCGGCCGAAGGCCCGGAAATAATGGTAAAGCTGGAAATTGGTGGGCCGCAAAAGATCCATGGCGATGGAGCCGTCGCGGACGGCGTCGCCTATCAACCGATCGATGCGGTTGGCAAAGAAGGTCCGGGCCGACCAGGCGATGACCACGTAGGTCATCATCTGCTCCAGGGTGAAGCCGGCGATCACCGCCTTCTTGGCATAGATGGCCCGCCACAGGAAATAGTTGAGGCTGATGATCAGCAGGTAGGACACCAGGTTCATCAACACCTGGAAGCGGTAGGCCAGATAGGTGAGGTAGCCCACCCGCATGAATTGCCAGTATTTCTCTAATTTCCGCTTCACCAACCGAGTCACTATTAACGTCGAACGTTTAAGACGGCGCTCTGTTCGTAAATCCGGCGGACCACATCCTCGATGGCCGGCTCCTCCAGCACCAAATCGTGCACCCGGAGATGGGTGAGCAGATGGCGGATCAGCTCCGGGGCGCTTAATCGCCGGGGATCGAACTCCAGCCGCCAATGGTAGGGATCATCGCTATAGAGATTCAGGGGCAGGCTCTGGGTGAGGGCCGCCATCTCCTCCAATGAGGCCGGAGTGGACAGCTTCACCATCAGCCTCCGATCCAGGGGGACGGCCGAAGACAGTTCCTCCAAGGCGCCGTCGAAGATCAAACGACCGTGGTCTATCATTATCACCCGATGGCAGAGATCCTCGATATCCCCCAAGTCATGGGTGGCCAGGATGACGGTGGTGCCGAACTCCCGATTGACCTCCTTGATGAACTGGCGGATCCTGGCCTTGACCGCCACATCCAGTCCGATGGTGGGCTCGTCCAGGAAGAGGATGGATGGGTTGTGCAGCAGGGCCGCAGCCAGGTCGCAGCGCATCCGCTGCCCCAAAGATAGCTTCCGCACCGGTATATTGAGCAGATCCTCCAGCCCTAAAACCGAGGAAAATTTCTCCAGCCTCCTGCGATAATCGGCCGGCGGCACCTCATAGATCTTCTGCAGCAGTTTGAAGGCTTCGACGACGGCGATATCCCACCACAGCTGGCTGCGCTGGCCGAAGACCGCCCCGATCTTCTTCACATGCTGATAGCGATGGCGGTGCGGCACCAGCCCGTCCACCGTCAGCCGTCCCGAGGTGGGCACCAAGATCCCGGTTAGCATTTTGATGGTGGTGGATTTGCCGGCGCCGTTGGGGCCGATGTAGCCTACCATCTCCCCGGCTTCGATGGAGAAGGAGATGCCGTCCACGGCCGGCACCGTTTCGTAGCGGCGATGGAAGAGGTCCTGCACCGAGCCCCAGAGTCCGCTGCGGCGGCGAAAGCGACGGTACTTCTTCACCAGGTCCTTAGCTTCGATTATGGGCATGGAGCGGACCTCCTGTACGGACGGCCAATGACCGTCGCCGCCTGGCGAGGTCGGGGGTCGACCTCCCCGGGCCGATGGGCATTCGGTTCAGGGGACATCCCTGACAGAGCGGTTTCCTCCGACAATGGATCTTGGCCAGCTTGACGATCAGGGCGTGATATTCGTTAAATAGATCCGAGCGATGGGGCAGGTTATCCATGAACAGCCTCTGCCACTTATCGTATTTGCTATCCTCGGGAAGAAAACGATGGCGGGAGAATATCCTTCGGGTATAGGCATCGATGACGAAGACCGGTCTATTTAAGGCATAGAGCAATATGGAATCGGCCGTCTCCGGGCCGATCCCGTCCAATGACAAAAGTTCTTTTCGCAACCTGTCTGTATCCTGTTTTCTAAGTCTGGGGTTGATGCCTCCGTAACGATTTAACAGGAAATGAGCGAGCGCTTTCAACCGCCTGGCTTTCTGGTGGTAAAAACCCGAGGAACGTATCAACAGGCGCAAACGGGGCTGCGGCATTCGGGCGATGGTTTCCGGCTGCAGGGCCTTGGCCTCCCTGAGTTTGGCTATGGCCTTTTCCACATTGCCCCAGTTGGTGTTCTGTGTCAATATGGCGCCGACCATCACTTCAAAAGAGGTCCGGGCCGGCCACCAATGCTGCGGTCCGAAATAACGATAGAGTATTTGATATAGATCTAAGATCAGATCACTTTTATACATTTAACTTTTTATTTTATCATAAGTTACGAAAAGTGTCAAATAAATTGATAGGCTG